>Ga0209498_1001497_pt1 | contig 14300 bp, 14 predicted proteins | sample WalLakDeSediment_FD_184131 | JGI IMG/M metagenome (GOLD analysis project Ga0209498, IMG submission 184131) | Lake sediment microbial communities from Walker lake, Nevada to study Microbial Dark Matter (Phase II) - Walker Lake 11/02/13 Deep... | ecosystem: Environmental > Aquatic > Freshwater >...
GTTTTTGCCCCAGTAACCGGAGCCGATGACGGCGATCATTGGCAACTCCCGTTAAAGTCGTTCAAGTCGTAAAAATCGTTCAGGTCGCGGATGAGCTGATTTAACTGGCCAGGAGTTTCACTGGGATTGCCTTTCAGGCTGGCTCAATAAGTCGATCAACCCGGTTTCCTTTTCAACGACTACGTAAAAATCCCTTTTCATGGATATTCCCTCTCAGGTTACAACAAGTGCTGGAAGACTTATATGGCATGGCTTGTTTCTACGCCCGTGAGGATACCTTTGTGAATTTCATCCAGAAAGTCAATCATCCGCTTCACAAGCTCCAAGTGCCTTATTCTTTGAAATAGTCGATGACGCTTCGGATCATGGCCTCCAGATCATACTCGGGCTCAAACCGGGTGAGCTTGCGGATCTTCTCAATGTTGGGGCAACGCCTCTGCATATCCTCGAAGCCCGGCCCATAGGCTTTTTCATAGGAAATGTGGTCGATCTCAGAGTCACTTCCCGTCATTTCCTTCACTTTTTGAGCCAGTTCATTGATGGTCACTTCATGCTCATTGCCGATGTTGAAGACGTCCCCCTCCGCCGCAGGCTCTTCCATCAACTTGACCAGAGCCTTCACCACATCGAACACGTGGGTAAAGCTTCGGGTTTGATTGCCGTCCCCGTAAACGGTAATCGCCTTTCCAAAAAGCGCGCTTTGAACGAAATTGGGCAAAACCATCCCGTACTGGCCCGTCTGGCGCGGACCGACGGTGTTGAAGAGACGCCCAACAACGATGGGCAGTTTTTTCTCGTCAAAGTAGGCCAGCGCGAGAAACTCGTCCAGGGTCTTGGAGCAGGCATAGGCCCAGCGCCGCTTCTTCACGGAGCCCATCACGCGGTTATCGTCTTCCGAAAGGGTGTGCTCCATATGATTGCCGTACACTTCCGACGTGGACGCGATAAAGACTTTCTTCTTGAAACGGTTCGCCAGCCTTAAAACCGTCTCCGTACCCTTGACGTTAATATCCAGGGTTTCCACCGGATGGTCCATGATGTTCCTGACGCCCACGGCGGCGGCCAGGTGATAGATATGGTCCACCTTGAAGATGAGTTCGTTCATCACGGACTCGTTGAGGATGGTGTCCACGACGAGGTGGAACCCCGTCGCATTCTGGATCTTGGAAAGGTTTGCAAGCTTCCCTGTCCAGAGATTGTCTATGACAAAAACCTCGCTTCCCATCTCCATCAGCTTTTCCGCAAGATGGGACCCTATAAACCCCGCACCGCCCGTAATCAGCGTTCGCATCGTTACCCTCGCTCACTTAATAAAATCGCCGGCGCGATTTTATACAACGCGGCTGACGCCGCTCCAACGCTTCGCTCAATAAAATCCTGCCTTCGTCAGGATTTTATATAACGCGACTACGTCGCTTCGTATACTGAATCAATGACTTCCCTGATTTTTTCTGCCGAGGCCCTGCCGATGCCTTCGACTTGGACCAGGTCTTCCACGCGGGCGTTCATGGCATTTGAAACGGACCTGAAATGCTCCAGAAGTCTTTTTGCCGCCGTAGGACCCACCCTTGGAAGCCCTTGCAAAATATACAACTGTCTCGATTTGAGTCTCTTAGGACGATACCCTCCTCTGAGTGGGACAACATCCATGAAAGCCTCTTCCTGCCTGCCGATCATCAACATGATATCTCTGGTTTCTTCTTTGTTGCGGGAATAGATAACGGGAACATACCAGATTGCCTGGGTCGATATCAGGGCGCCCCTGATCGCTGCTTCATCAAAGTCGAGACCCGTCTTAAAGGGATTCCCTTCGATCAGTAGGACAGGATGGACACAATACCGCTTCAGGTTGGACAATTGGCTGAACAGTCTTCCATCAATGAGGGAAATGAGAAAATCCCTGGCCGTCTTCCTCTCCATGGTGATCGCATCATTGATCACGTAGTCGCCATAAGACACCTTCGTGATCTCTATTTCGACATCTTCGCATGCCAAAAGATCGATAACCCCTGAAACCTTCTCACGATAGTCGACGATCACTTTCATCGCTTTGCTCCATAAAATCCTGACTGCGTCAGGATTTTATATAACGCGACTACGCCGATAAAATTGCACCACGCAGTGGGGCAATTTTATTGAGCGCAGCGATAGCTCCGCTCGGTCAGTTACACGCATAAACCAACGCCAACATATTGCTTTTTTTGAGGTTTTGGTCACAAAGTGACCTTTCATAAGATCTTGCTTTGGCAAGATCTCATGAACCGAAATGTTGGAGCGGCGCAAGCCGCATTACATAAAATCTTAAACCCGTCAGGTTTTCCGGACGGGGTTAAGATTTCATTTTCTCCAGCGCCCAATCCTCGATTTCCACGGCCAGGGAACGCTTCAGCAGTTCCACGCTCACCACGACCTTGTCGGATTGCCCTTTGCGCCGAACATAAAACCCGACAAGTCCTTTGAGGGGCCCTTCCATGATCATGACCCTGTCTCCTTTATTAATAAAGGTCCTGTTCTGGACGGTCCTGTCCGTTCCGTCCAGAATCATCAGGGAAGCCACCTCCTCATCATTGGCCGGGGCAGGTTCGCCCCGGAAGCTCACCATCCGCACAACCCCTGTGGTCTTGATGATATCCCAGTAGGTTTCAGGGTCCATGTCAAAACGAACAAAAACGTATCCCGGGAGCAAAGGGATAAGGATTTTTTTGTGCCGGTCCTTTCTCCGGCTGATCACCTGGACCTTAGGCAAGAAAGCCTCGATAGCCTTGCCTGTGATGCCGCTGTGCACCTTTTGCTCAAAGCGGCTCCGCGTGTGAACCGCATACCATTTCAGCGGGTTGTCGTTCATAGGGTGGCGATCCTGTCCGGGCCGACGCCTGCTTGCGTAAGCTTCTGGATGATTTCTTCCGTGTTGTCAAGGCGGGTCAGTAACATCATGTCCCATTCCATGTCGGAAATGCTTTCGGCGCCTTTTATCACATATCCGAAAAAGGACTTTCCTTTTTTCTCATCGTCGATCATGCCGGCAAGTTCGAGGTGAGTGAGTTGGAGATATAAATAGGCCAGTTCGGCAACTTCGCCCGCTCCAATAAAGAGAACCCGCCTCATGTGATTGCCCTCCATCTCATTGAATTTGCTGAGAAGGAGTTGTTTAATATCTCTGTAGAAATTGATGGAATAGCCCAGGTACTCGGTGGTGAGGCGGGTCTTTCTGGCAAGGCCCTCCGGGGTGAGGAAATATTTCAACCTGTTCCGCGGCAAGGTATTGACCTTGAAATAGCCCTTGCCGACCAGTCGTTTCAAGAAAGTGTTCACAAGGCCCACGGAGATGTTGAGTCGCTGGGAAAGTTCCCGCTGGCTCGAACCGCCGTCCCTGGAAAGTTCGCCCATCAAGCGAAGCATGTGAAGGTCTTGTTTGTCCATCTAAAACGGAGAAAGGCGCACGGCGCACGGTACAAGGCAAAAGCGTTTGCCGGTATTGTGAGCAAAGCCTGCCAAATTTTCTGTCGGTTGCTGAGAGCGTTCAACCATTGAACGGCTAATTATGTTCAGAAGTTGAACACATGTCAAGCTAAAATTGCCCAACCTGGCTAGTTTTTCACGTATTTCCGGCATTATTCTTCCTTCCCTTGACCGCTTTTTTCATCGCTTATATACTGATCCACACTGCCTTCGCAGATTTCATAAAAGGAGGTGGACATCGGGGAGGTATACTACATCCTTTTCAGGAAGAGGGGACGGGTTGAATCCTGGGGCCACCTTCACTTTCCCCGTCCGAGGATGGCATTGAGATAGCGTTCAGTGCCTCCGCGGGCCATTATTAGCTTCTCGCGAGCTCCCTGGGCCATGGCTGCATAGCGTTCGGGGTGCATCAGGATGTCGGCGATAGCCTGTCCGAGTTCGGTCGCGTCGTTCGCAACGATGGTATGGCCCTTGACTGCATCGAGGGCCCAGGTGAACTTCTGCATATGGGGACCGTGGATGGTGGGTATTCCCCAGGCGATGGGTTCGAGGATATTCTGTCCGCCTAGGTCGACGAGACTCCCGCCCACGAAGGCAGCCTGCGCGGCCCCATAGAGGTCGAAAAGCTCGTCCACGGTATCGATGATGAGCAGGTCCTCGCCCCCGGGCCGGCTGCGCAGGCCCCAGGCGAGCCGGGCGGTCTTGGCCAAGTCGATGATGAGCGGGATGCGCTCGGCATGCCGCGGGGCGATGATGGGAAAGATGCCGGGAACGCGATCTTTCACGGAACCTATGGCATCCATGACCATGGCCTCCTCCCCTTCCCTTACGCTGCCGGCGATAAAGACAGGCCGGTCGCCGCACCGCAGCGAAGCCCTGATTGCACGGGCCCTGCCGGTATCCGAGGCGCGCATGGCGTCGAACTTGAGGTTGCCGACCACGTCTACCCGTTGCCCACCCAGGATCTTGAAGCGAGATGCGTCTTCGGCGGCGATGGCAAGGATCTCAGCCTGCCGCAAGATACGCCTGGTGAGGGGTTTAATACGCTGATACCACCGGAAGGCCTTTTCGGAAAGCCGTGCATTGACCAACAGCGCCCGGACTCCGGCCTTCTGCGCCTCCATAAGGAGGTTGGGCCAGATCTCGGTTTCGACGATCAGGAGCGCTTGGGGGGCGAGCCGTCTGAGATAGCGCTGCATAACCCAGGCCAGGTCGAAGGGAAAGGGCAGGATCAGATCGACTCCGGCGATGCTGCCAGCCGCTTGTCTTCCCGTGGCGGTCATGGTGGAAAGGGCGATAGTGATATCCGGCCGCCTGGCCTTCAGTGCCGTGATGAGCCCGGCTACGGCCTTCACCTCTCCAAGCGAGGTGCCGTGGAACCAGAAGAGCTCACCGTGCGTCCGTGCGGGGAGCATGAAGGACAACCGCCGCCGCAGGGTATCCTTGAAGTTGGGGTGCCGGCGCACCAAAAGGCAAAGCGGCCAGACGAGCAGCGTGGCCATGAGATTGTAGAAGCTAAGGATCAGTGCGGCCATTAGGTGAGGATCCTTTCGCGATTTCTTTGGAACTTTATGGCGGACAGAGAATCGCGGTTATAATAACCTTGACGTGATGAAAGAGATGCAATTCCAAAGAGCCTCAATACATACCTCTCTCTAACCGGTTCTTAACCGTCCAGTCCGACCTCCGATCAAGCCCTGGAATTCCCACTGCTTTCATCAGCCGTTCCCTGCTCACCGGCTGGACGTGCTGAACAATCCACTCCCTGACTTCTCGCCCGGCAGGAACTGACTGTGGGTAGCTCATGAAGTCAAGTTTTATTCCAAGTGCATCCGCCACCCTATTCGCCAGCAAGGGCCATATCACACCAATATCCCCAATAACAGGCAAGCTACCCGGAATTCTTGAAAAACCTGACATCTCCATACGAAATGGAATGCGCATGAGCTTTGTCTTAGGCAGGCCTTTGTGAATCGCATCAGAAACCATCTTGCACTTTCGTTCCCGGGCCCATGCTTTTTCGAGCTGGGAGTCAAGATCAATCCGGATCACTCTCTTCTCTGAGAGCGAATAAGTCTCCTGTCCTTCCCAGGCAGACCATATCCCATGGCCCGTAAATGTTTCAAAGGGGCCGTCGTGAATCTCTTGTGCAAGAGCAATCGCAGATTCGATGATCACATCCGCACTAGCCAGCAATTCGGCGACTCGCCTGCACCTTTCTGAAATGGATATAGAATCGCCGATTGCCAGTCCGACCCAACCCCCGCCAACAAGCTGCGGCACTGTAACAATCACAGGTCTGCGATTCTGAGCACCTGCACCGAGCATCGTATGCGGATCTGCGCCGTAACCAGCGACCTGCTCAAATGGCATACCCTGTCGCTTTGCCATAGCCAGAATCTCAAGAGCCACCTTCTCGGTTCGAAGCCCTGTCGGGTAAGAAATGTTACCTGCTGCCTTGATGATCACATTTCCCTTTGCTCTTTGCATTTTTCGGTAAAGAGCCAAATCAATAGAGATTTCCCTCTGCATTTCCTTCAGTCTTACTTCAGGGAGAAGGCTCACCTCAACAAAACCATCCGCAGGAAGCAGCGTTCTATCAAACCCAAGAGCTTCTCCATTCACCCTTTTCACTTTTTCAAGACCGCCTGCCATCTCGTGAGCCACCAACGCCGAACTGGTGCAAACGCCGTCAATGATTCCCTTATGGATCAGTTCTGCGATGAGGGTTGTCACTCCCTCATGCAGATTGGGTCCGCTGCCCACCGCAACAACTACCTTTCCTCCCTTTTCCTTGGTTTCAGCAATCCATGCCGCCGCTCTCTTAACTCTGTTCTGCGTCTTTTGCGGTAACGCCATCTCCATTGCTTCCGTCGCTTTTCGATCGATTATCATCTCAATGTATCCCCATCTTCCTATCAATTTACGGCTTTTGCCATGTTTAATTCAAGTAAAGAAGGCACTATGCCGGACTGCGAACTCCTGCTGGGCTCCGGTAGCTAGTATTAAATTTTAGCATTAAGCCTCACAATTTGGAAGAGTGCTCGCCTATTGAAAACTTGCCAAATGGTGGACTTGGGAGGCCAGAAAACTGCAACGATGAGGAGGAGCGAAAAAGCGTAATGCTACAATGAGGCTTTGATGGCAATTCTTGTGCTGCATAACTTGTTGATTTTGTTGGTCGGGACGACTGGATTTGAACCAGCGACTCCCGCGTCCCGAACGCGGTGCTCTACCAGACTGAGCCACGTCCCGACTCGAACGGAATATACCCTATGAAAAACCTTCACGCAAGCTCAAATTTGACGGCCTCGTAAAAAGTCCGAAACAGTCCTTTTCAGTCATTCCCGCGGAGGCGGGAATCCAGTCTTTTCAGGCACTTCTGGACTCCCGCCTTTCCACCCTCCGTAGCATAGCTACTGCGGAGGACGGGCGCGGGAGTGACGACTTTTGAGACTTTTTACGAAACCGTCAAATTTGGGTCTTCGACCCTTAATGAAATCTGCCAAGGCAGATTTCCTATAGCGCCCCTTCAGGGCTTAAATTCCGCCGAAGCGAGCAGGATTTCCACAAAATTTTTCATGATCCTGGCGGTCGCTCCCCAAATCACTTCTCCGTCAAAGGTGTACGCGAGATTCCGGTAAATCCTGCCTTCATACTCTACCGGAAGGATTTCTTCTCCCCCGAAAAACAGCCTTAGGGGAACTGCAATCACTTTCTCAACCTCTCCTGAATTGGGACGAAACGGGTAGGGATAAGGAATCTTTCCCACAAAGGAATGGATGATGTAATTCGATGACAGGGTGCGAGCATCGTCAATTCGTCCGAGAACGCTCACGGCTTGCCGTGGAAGACCGATCTCCTCTTCGCTCTCTCGCAAAGCCGTATCCAGCAAGGAGCGATCGTCTTCATCAATGCGGCCCCCTGGAAAAGACATTTGCCCCTTGTGAACCTCGACCGTGTGGGTTCTCTTGGTGAAGAGGACCTTGTATTCTCCCCTGTCCCTGAAAAGGGGAATCAGCACCACGCCGTGCCTGTAGAGCGCCTCCTTGTTTTCAATGCCCTTGGGCGCTCTTCCGGACAGAATTTCCTTGATACGAACGGGCAGATCGTCGCTATCCAGCATCCCATCTTTCATGGGACAGGCCCCGCTTTCGTAGAGGCTGTAGGGGGCGCTTTTTCAATCACGGTCAATATCTTGCCCCTCCTGAAAATCGTCACCCGTCCCGTGGATTCGGAAACGGCAAAGGCCACGGAATTGGTGGCCTGGGTAATGGCGGCCGCCGCAGCGTGCCTTGTGCCCAGTCCCTGGGGAAGCGCTTCACCATGGTAACCGGCATTCAGGTATCTCCCTGCCGCAAGAACCACGCCGTCCTCCCGGATCACAAAGGCGCCGTCAATGGAAGAGAACTCCTTGAGGCTCTCCTTGACCTGGGGTTGATTGATGTTCAAGTCTTCTTCCGGATGACCCTTAAAAGGATTGAACACAAGCTGGGTTGACATGGAAAGAACCTTTTCATGGTCGCCCAGCACAAAAATAGATCCCACCGGCTTTCCTTCCCTCCCCTCGTAGGCCAGTTCCAGGACAATCCCCAGGAGCGCCTCGAAAACTTCCGGCTTCATCTCCGGGGGGAAGGAATCCTTGACTCCGCCGCTAAAAAGCTCTGATTCGAGGCTTACTTCCACAAGCATGATCGTGTCCATGTACCCCTGCTCCGGCACGCCGCCGACACAGACGATGACATCTCCGCTTTTCAGAAGCCCCTTTGAGATGGCCGAAAGAAAACCGATTTTCAGGTAACCGATTCGGGTGAGTTGCACATCGGGCAACAAAACCGCGTGAAAGTCCAGGGCCGAGGATTTTTCCATGCACTCTTTTCGCTTTGTAAGCAGAATGACTTTCATGTCACTGCTGATCTTTTCAAAGGGCGCCAGGTCTTTCGTGCTGTCCATGTAGAAGAGGAGGGCGTCCGCCCCGATCTTTTTTGCAATGGAAATGCCTTCTTTGATCACGATGGCTGTCCATCGCGAGGGCGCCATTTTGTCTTGCGCCCTCTCCGGAGCTTTGTCTTTTTTTCCCGTTTTGCCCGGGGATTTCCCTTCCTTTTTCTTACCTTTGTTTTTCATCCGGAAAGCCACCTTCCTTTCGCTTCCAGAGATCGAATCCGCACATGCCGCTTGCCATGCCATTGATCCTACGCGATTCGGGAGATACATTCAAGCATTACAAGGTCGGCTCGATTGACACCCTCCCATGAAACACGGTATACAGGGATGGATCTTGCTGCTCAATACCCTGAAGCCAAAAGGAGGACAGGAGCATGGCGGAAGAACAGGTTGGAACGGTGGTCAAGTTCTTTTCCAAGCCGGGTGTGGCGGCCATTGAAGTGACCGGGGGAGGCATCAAGCACGGTGACACCCTTCGCTTCAAAGGCCACACAACCGAATTCACGGATGTGGCGGCAAGCATGGAGCTTGACAACAAGCCCATCGAGGAAGCCAAAGCCGGTGACTTGATCGGAATCAAGGTTAAGGAACGGGTCCGAGAGAGCGACAAGGTCTACAAGGTGGTGGACTGATCTTCCATGTGTTTTATTGCCCGGGGGATCAGTTTTCGCACCAGTTCCTCCCTTTCAAAAACATTCATTTTTTGAAACTCTTTGTAGGCGTCATGATCACGGCTGAGGGTGGGGATGTTTGCCTGAAGTCGGGGCGCCAGACGATCAAATCCCACAATCAGGTCGACCAGGGTAAATTCTTCTCCAGGATAATTCTCCAGCCAGCCCAATCGTTTCATGTACTCGAAGCGGGTTCGATCCAGGAGAAAAAGGTAGCGGTCCAGGACAGCCATTTTGGCCTTTGGATCGATTTCACTAAATTCAAAGCCGGAGCCCAGATTTTCCAGATTCATGATCAGGTCAAGCAGGTAGAAGGTGCTCTTTTCCTTGCCGTAGCCTATGGAGATGAGCGTTTTGGTGGAAATGTCGGAGAGATGAGTCTCAGGTCCGAAATCTTCCCCAAACTGGCTTTTCCAGTTCCTGAAGCCTCTGCGCACTGCCATTTCAAGCCGGGCTTTTTTGATTTCAACGACTTCGGTCACGTCCCCATCTCTGAGCCTGCTTTTGCTCCGGCAAGAATACAAACCCGCACTTCACGCAGCTTTCAGCCTTGAGCTGGGTGAAGCCGCATTCCGGACACAAGGTGAAATCGCCGAAAGACTTGATTCCCGCAGAGACATGCTCTCGCTCCGGTTCCTCGGATTCGCCGTGTTCCTGAATATGAACCTTGCCTCCGGCCCTTTGCAAGGCCTCCGCGTATTCTCGCGCTTCTCCCAGGGTCAGATCTGTTTTAAGGACCATGGGCGCACTGTCGATGATATGCTTCACCCTTGTCGGGGCAACGCCGAATTGTGAAGACATGCCGCTCATAAATTGCCCTTCTGTCTCCATCAGGCCCAGAAAAACAATCCGATATCTTTTTGTCATCCGAGGAACCTCCCGCGGGGATGAATCCATAAAGCCTTCAGCTCATGCAAGCCTTCACAAAACCGTAGAACAAGGGCGCCGGCGCCTCCATTCTCGACTTGAGCTCAGGATGGGCCTGGGTTGCAACAAAAAACTTATGAGCGGGCAATTCAATGAATTCCACCAGTCTCCCATCGGCCGACATTCCGGAAAAAATCATGCCCTTTTCCGTAATAGCTGGGTGGTAATCGGGGTTGACTTCATAACGATGCCTATGTCTTTCAGATACCTCACGATTCCCGTATAGAGCATGAACGAGGGACCCTTCTTTCAACACGGCCCGGTAAGCTCCCAGCCGCATGGTACCGCCTTTTTCAGATACGTCCCTTTGTTCCGGGAGGATGTCAATCACCGGGTGGGGCGTATTGGGGTCGATTTCCGTGGAATTGGCCCCCTCAAGACCGCATTCATTCCGTCCGAATTCGATGACAGCCAGTTGTAGCCCCAGGCATAGGCCGAGGAAGGGAATATTTCTCTCCCTAACCGCGCGGATCACCCTGATCTTGCCTTCCGTGCCCCGATGGCCGAAGCCGCCCGGTACGACCACGCCGTTCACTTGGTCGAGAAAAGAAGTGTCTTCCAATTCCGAGGTCTCTACCAGCTTCAAATTGATCTTGCAGCCCAGGTGGGCCGAACAATGATTGAAGGATTCGATAATGGAGGCATAAGAGTCCTCCAGTCTGGTGTACTTGCCGCACATGGCCACGGTGATCTCTCTTGAGGGGTTTCTCAGATTGTCGATCCAATTTCTCCACCTGGCCATGTCGGGAGGGCTGTAGATGTTGAGCTTCTTGTGCAGAATCGCTGGAAGGCCCTCCTGCTCGAAGACAAGAGGGATTTCATAGATATCTTCCACGTCCAGGCCGGTGATCACCGCTTCAGGGTCAACATCGCAGAAGTTCGAAATCTTTGTCCTCACCTCCCGGGACAGGAACTGGGAGCACCTCCCGATAATAACGTCGGGGAAAATGCCTCTTTGTTTCAGGAGGTTCACACTCTGCTGGGTCGGCTTGGATTTCTGTTCGTGGACCCCGTAAGGAATCGGCACATAGGTGAGATGAACGTAGGCGATGTTGCCCCGGCCCGCATCCTCCTTCATCTGGCGAACGGACTCGAGAAACAGCTCATTTTCGATGTCTCCCACCGTTCCGCCGATTTCCACGATGATCAGGTCCGCCGATTCCTCCCTTGCAACCTCGAAGATGTGATTCTTGATGACATCCGTCACATGGGGGATGTACTGCACCGTCTTGCCGAGATAGTCCCCCCGCCTTTCCTTTTGCCTGACCATGTCGAAAACCTTGCCCATGGTCAGGTTCCACTTGGACTTGCAGGTCACGCCCAGAAACCGCTCATAGTGGCCGAAGTCCATGTCCACCTCTCCCCCGTCGTCGAGCACAAATACCTCTCCGTGCTCGTAAGGGTTCATGGTGCCCGGATCCACATTAAGGTATCCGTCGCATTTGATCGGCACGATTCGAAGGCGAGAGGAGAGAAGATGCCCGATGGAGGCTGCGGCTATGCCCTTGCCTAATCCTGAAAGAACACCGCCTGAAACGATAATGTATTGGGTGGGCATTTTTTAAACTTTCAGCACAATATGGAAGAATTAAAGTGACAACAGGTCCAACATATCGGTTTTCCCCTGCCCCGTCAAGCAAGGAAATCCATAAAAAAGATTGGCAAAAGCAGAGCGCTTTGCGGTATATATCATTTTCTCAATGGGAAAATGCCCTCGTAGGGGCGGGGTTTATCCCCGCCCTTGTGGGCGCACATAAAGTGCGCCCCTACATTTTTCTGCGCCGCCGGCGTCTTCACCCCCGGGAGCGACCATCGTGCGGGTTATGAGCCTCTATGAACCCTATCATCGCCATTGTGGGCCGACCCAATGTCGGCAAATCAACCCTCTTTAATCGGATTACCAGGTCCAGGGATGCCCTTGTCGATGATCAGCCCGGCGTGACCCGGGACCGCCTTTATGCTTCCGTGCGCTGGGGAGACGCGGCATTTACCCTTATAGATACGGGCGGCTTCGATGAGTCGGAGGGCGAGCAACTCCTCGAACAGGTTCGAGTGCAGGTTCTCAAAGCGGTTGAAGAGGCCGACAGGATTGTTTTTATGGTTTCGGGCCGGGACGGTTTGGTGCCAGGAGACGAAGAACTCGCAGATCTTCTCCGTCGCTCCGGCAAACCGGTCTTCGTCGCCGTGAACAAGGTCGACGGCCCTGAGCATGAAAACCTGGTTACAGATTTCTATCGCCTGGGCCTGAAGAAGGTGCACGCCCTCTCCGCAGCGCACGGATACGGCTTGAGAGCCTTGATGGATGAAATCGTGGGCGGCCTTCCCCCGCCGGAGGCGCAGGATCAAGAGAGCGACTCGATCAGGGTCGCCATCCTGGGAAGACCCAATGCCGGAAAATCTTCCCTGATCAACAGGATCCTCGGTTTTGAGCGGCTGGTGGTGAGTGACCTGCCGGGCACGACCCGGGACTCTATCGACACTTCCTGCATCCTGAACGATCAGCCCTTTCTCTTCATCGATACGGCCGGGCTCAAAAGAAAGGCGCGGGTCAAGGAAAAAATCGAAAAATTCTCAATGATTAAGGCCCTTCGAAGCCTGGATCGGTGCCACGTCGCCGTGGTGGTGCTGGATGCAGCCGAAGGCGTTGCCGAACAGGACGCACGCATTTGCGGCTATGCCTTCGAGCGCGGGCGGGGCCTCATTTTAGTGATGAACAAATGGGATCTTGTGAAGAAAGATGCTGAGAAGATAAAACACCTGGAAGAGGCGATCCATCGCCAGCTCCACTTTGTATCCTTTGCGCCCAGGCTCAAGCTTTCGGCTCTGACCGGGACAGGGCTCCACAAGCTGCCGGGAACCATTCTTGATCTTTACGGGCAATTTTCTTCCAGGGTTGCCACCGGGCCTCTGAACAAGGCCGTCCAGGACATTGTGGAGAGCAAACCGCCGCCCCGGGTCGGGAATGCGAGTTTAAAGGTGTTCTATGCAACCCAGGCCGAGACCAAACCGCCGACGTTCGTAGTTTTCGTGAATCGGCCCGACGTGGTCCACTTTTCCTACCACCGATTTCTGGTCAACCGGTTGAAAGAAAATCTAGGTCTGCAAAAGACGCCTATCAGAGTCATTTTTAAAAAGAGGTAAAGGAGGTTTGAAGTCATGAAAATAAACATTAAAATCGGCAAACTCACCATGGAAGCGGAACTCAACGACTCGCCCACCGCCAAGCAGGTGATTGCGGCGCTCCCTATCAAGACCTCGTTCAACACCTGGGGCGATGAGATTTACTTCTCCATCCCTGTAACGGCAAGCGTGGATCAGTCGGCGCAGGAAGTCGTGGAGGTAGGGGACTTGGGGTATTGGCCGCCCGGCAAGGCTTTTTGCATTTTTTTCGGTCAAACCCCGGCCAGCCGGCCCGGCAAGATCATGCCCGCAAGCGCGGTCAACATGCTCGGGAAAGTTCTCGGAGATGCCACCCAGTTCAAGAAAGTGATGAACGAGCGGGAAGTGACCCTGGAAGCCATATAATACCAGGTATCTCGGAGAGGACTGAAGAGAAAATGTACCCTGGGAATGCCGAATGTCAAATTTCAAAGTTCAAATGAATGTCAAAAATCCAATCAAACAAAAGGACCGTGCTCTTTTTGACATTGGGCTTTGGGATTTCATTTGGCGTTGGAGCTTTGTCATTTGGATTTCCAATTTAGGCTGCACTGTAATCAATCGCTTCTGATTCTCTGCGCAAGGTGCGTATAGCGCCGCAGGGTCTTGTCGTTCCTGACCCCCATAGCGAGGGCCTTCTTGCTCCCCACCATGACCACCAATTCCCTGGCCCGCGTCACGGCCGTGTAGATGAGATTTCGTTGAAGGAGCAAATGGTGCTGCGGAAGGATGGGGACAATGACCGCACGATACTCGCTGCCCTGGGATTTGTGAACGGAGACGGCGTAGGCGTGGATGATTTCGTCAAGCTCCGAATTCTCGTAGGGCACGGGAATGCCGTCGAAGGTGACGGTCACGATCTGTTCTTCCCGGTCGATGGACGTGATTCTCCCGATGTCGCCGTTGAAGACCTCTTTGTCGTAATTGTTCCTCGCCTGCATGACCTTGTCCAGGACGCGAAACCTTCGCTCCCCCCTTACCATCTCCTCTCCGGAGGGATTCAGGGCTTCTTGGAGTTTCACGTTGAGATTCTCCGTCCCCACCACCCCTTTGTGCATGGGGGAGAGGACCTGGATATCTTCAACCCGATCGAATCGAAAGCGCTTCGGGATGCGCTCGCATACCAGCTCCAAAATG
>Ga0209498_1001500_pt1 | contig 14292 bp, 8 predicted proteins | sample WalLakDeSediment_FD_184131 | JGI IMG/M metagenome (GOLD analysis project Ga0209498, IMG submission 184131) | Lake sediment microbial communities from Walker lake, Nevada to study Microbial Dark Matter (Phase II) - Walker Lake 11/02/13 Deep... | ecosystem: Environmental > Aquatic > Freshwater >...
CGAAATACCCTCAACAAAAAAAATTTATTGAAACGATTTGGAAATTGTTCTCATGGCTATTAGCAATAGAATCATGCTTACAGCCTCCTGTTACCCTTCGTTGCTGGCTTGAATCAGCTCTTTTATGGTGGTGGTAGCCAAACCCACACAGGTATCCGCAGCGCCGTAATAAACCTTTACCAAACTCGATTTTTCAGCAAATCCCCGGCTATCAAACCGTTCCACAATGGCGCCGCTGGGAAAAACCACATTGGGTACCTGACCCGTCAATTCATAGAGTTCCCGGGGTTCCAGAATGTTATATTTTCCGCGGCTGATAACCCGCAGTGGATTTTCCAGATCCAACAGCATGACCCCGGCCTGATAAATATGACTGCTGCCGAAATGCTCAGCGATGCCGTGATAGATTTGCAGCCAGCCCTCTTCCGTTTTAATGGGCGGCGGCCCGGCACCGATACGTTCATCCCAATAATGAAAACGTCCTTCAATGACCACCCCGCTGTGCTTCCAATGAAGAAGATCCCCGGATTCGGATAAGCAGATGGCGGCACCGGATGTGGGTCCCCCTTCCAGTTTAACCCTGTTGGGACGATCCAAACGGTAATAGCGGCCCTTTATTTTTTCAGGAAAAATAACCCCATTACGGTTATCATCATCCGATACGATTCCCAGAAAATCATAGGAGACGAAATCCGTTGTTTGAGCCAAACCCAGGTAACAGCCTTCATCCATGTCCATGGCGAACATAATATAATAACTACCTTCGAGCTGGGTAATCCTCGGGTCATAACAGTGATAAACCGTCTGTTTTAAATTTTCGATGCCCTTGAAATGGACAACGCGGCTATCGATTTGAAAATGGACGCCGTCATCACTTAAGGCCTTTAAGATAAAGGTCTCCCGGCCGCGATTCTGTACCCTCAGTAAGAGCAAATGTTGTTTTTTAAAGAGGATGGCGCCCGGGTTAAACACTGAGGTAACATTAATGAGATGGGGTGCGATGGGAGGTATATCTTCCCGCCGGATAATCGGATTACTAGGGTGCCGTTGCAATTAACTGATCTCCTTGAAATAAAGGCGAACCGCGATTGACAATGTTTTGTGCAATTTGTGTTTCATGATCAAAGCCGTTCTATTTACGCATCAGTGCCGCCAGGGTCGTCAGGTGCTCATCGGTGATGGCTCTGGCCTCGAACAGAGAAACTCCGGAAGCACCGGCCGATAAACAGGCTTTGATCACTTCCATAAATTCTTTTGAATTGAAGGCTCCGGCCATGAGCCCACTATACAAAGGAATTCCCGAGGGCAAGGACTGCAGACCTGTGCGGGTCATATCCTTAATCCAACGGATATCCTGATCATAAAACGTATGATAGAGCATCGGGAAGACGGCATCGAGCTGCCATTTTGCCCACTGTTGACGGACATGCCGCCAATTGGGAAAGACGGCGGCAGAAACCAATTTATCATGTTGCCTGACAGCCGGAATAAGGATTTGGTTGACAAGATGGGTGATGCTGTCATACCGGAACTGCAGCCAGGCCTGATTTGCTGTCGGGTCTTTTAATCCAAGGGGATCGATTCCACTCTGCTTTTTAAACAGCGACCGGCAGGTTTCACAATAGCAATAATCATAGGCCGGATACTCACGGTCCTGCTGGATCTGGTATCTGCGCTGCAGGGTTGTGGCCAGAATGACATCGGGAAAGCGGATATAGTCAAAATGTACGCCCTGCAGACCATCGATTTGGGCCAACTCTACGGCAATGTTGCGGACAAATTCCTGCACACCTTCATGATTGGGACACAAGAATTTATAGTAGGGTACATAAGCCGGTTTCTCATGGGCTGGTTGTCCATTGCCATTTACAGCAAACCATTGGGGATGTTCCACAACAATGGTCTCTATGTTACAGGGCATACACCACATCCAGCCATGTACCTGCAAACCGGCGTCCCGGGCCAAAGGCAAATTCATTTCCAGCCAATTGGAGGTCACGGGTACGGTCCGGCTTTCATACTGGGCAGCGGAGCTGTTGTAAAGCTGGGGGATCAGGACATCGATTCCGGAACGCTTTATTCTCTCAAACCTTTTCCGGCGTTCATCCACAGAGAGACCATCAGCGGGATTATACCATATCCAGTTTTTGATTGCTTTTCTGCTGCGCATATTCCCCCTGCAGTTATACCATAAAAATGGACTCAACAGCAACGCCGTCAGACCGCGGCGTAATTGCTTGACAAAGTACCGTCTGTTCATTGAGTCATTCCGGTATCGGGAAAAGGGTTGGTGAAGCGCTTAGTCCGATTTCCCGGATTTCCATATTTTCCCGTCCTGCCGGATATGCCATTCTTCCCGGCCGTCCTTACTCGTTGCGGTAGCTTCAAATAAATTCGGCGTATGATGAATCAACGGAGGCCATTGATAATGCTGCAGCTCCACATCATATAATTCCAGTTCACGGATGTCACTACTAAAACGTCCCTGATTGAGATGCAGGGTTTTCTGATTGTAATAAAGGCGCCGCAATGCCCAGCGGATTTCTTCATCTCTTCGCGGTACGAAGGGTTCCACTCCCCGACCGGCCAACTTATCTGAAAACTGTACCAATCCCCATAACTCCGGAGCATGCATATCGATAAAACCCTGAGGTGACCAGACCCAGTTATCCTCGGGATAGGGTTTTCCGGTATCCGGATTGATGGTCTTTTTATAGCCGCCATTTTCGATGTCCATCCGCCATTGCACCCGCGAAAAATTAACCCGCCATTGCTGGCCCGGTTGTGGCGGTAAAGCCGTGTGCGCACAATCGCGCAGTGCACTCCAGGGAATGGCCACTTCAATTGTCCATCCTTCATCTTCATCATTGGGATTATTGATGGTGCCATGCACTGCCACGGCGCTTTTCATACCGTGCAGATCAAATCCGTTGATGGCAGAACCCTGATCGCGGTAAGGTTTGGTCAGAAGTAAGTCCCATTCCGTACCGAAGGCATTGATTTCGTACTCAAAATATTCATGGGTATCGCCATTGGGGTCAATAAAGATTTCAAAATCATTATCATAAAATATGACCGTGTCCCTTTGGGTTAATTTGGCCCAGACATGGGGTTCTTCCAACTCAGCGGCGAAATAGAAATAATGTTCATCCCACAACATTTTAACCTGCGTGCGCCAGGCCGGAGCCGGTTTCAAATAACCCTCAATATCCTCAAAGTAGTCCGTCCATTGGGCTTTTTCCCAGGCCGGCTCACTGATATAGCCATCAATGGTGATGGCCTGGGGTGTTTTATAGCAGACATAATGTTTGGGTGCGTAGGGGATTTTTGTTTGCCTGAATTCCCTGACGTTTTGGGCCTTGGTGAAAACAGCAATAAACAGTAAAAGGAAATACCATCTGAGCAGATACATCGTCTTTAGACCTCATTTTCATGTGGCGATCAATTTACCGAGTATTTTTGATGGACTCAAATCCCAACTCTAAAAAATCCTCCCCGGCCTTCTATTGATACCGCTGGAATCCTGCTATCCGGAGTGCGGCTCCACAGCGATGCAACCCGTCAATCACGCATTCGGGTGATATAGGCGATGTTGTTTTCCGTCGTCAATATGGGGAACCTCGGCACTACGTGCTGATAAGGCTGGTTGACTTGCTTAACATAGAGATCAATACTCGATAAGTGAATATTCTCGAATTCTTCAAAATTCAACTGGACTCTTTTATAATATTTTTGCTGCAAAGCTATGACATAGGCGTTGAGGTGTTCGTTAAGCACGCGCGCATATTCTTTTTCGAAGTGCTTGTTTTCCCTAATCGCCCGAAGATATTTATTGCGGTGATGCAGGGCCAGGTAGGCATCCCGCCACATCTGTTCATTGCGTTTTACCACAGAAACCTGATCATACTTTTTCTCATAGGCTACCTGGGTAACATAATGATCACGAATTAAATCGACCATAGCCAAACGAAACTGTTCCGGGAATTCCCCTGAAGTCATCTTGCGTTTACGGAAAACCAGGGGATGAGACATTAACGCTTTCCTGAAATCATTCACCGTCCAGGTTTTTTGATCGATCGTAAAAAAAGGTCGATCCAGAATATCTTCGAAAAAATGGTCGGAGATGGGTTTATCTTCTTCGAGCTCCAGGTCCCAGATACTTTCCTTCAGCGATTCCTTTTTTTCCTCATCGGTCACAAAATACAATCGAAAAAATATCTCATTAAGTTCTTTGAATGTGGAAGGTACAAACTCGATGGTTTTGCCTTTCATGATTTCTGCAACTTTTTTATTCCAGATTTGGGCGGTCTTATCCCGGGCAATCGTTTCCGAGATTTTCTGAAAGCGGTTTTGTACCTGGTTTTGCGTGATGGCCAGATCATCCGTCCACCCTTCAATTTGGATGAATAAAAAGTCATTGTAGTCCACCACGATCGGTTGCAGGGTTTCCCCCATTTTACGATCATCACCGAAAAGCGCCATGAGTATTTTAATATCCTCAGAATCATGCCATTGTACTTTTCGGGAAGGGATGGTCGTATTCCCATAAAGAAAGCGATAGAACTCGTCGAAATCAAAGATTCCGCTGTTGATGGCCTCACCGGCTATCCTGAAGAGCGCCGAATCGGAGAACGAGAAGTAACGAATTTGGTATTCGCGCCCGGCATGAGGATAGAATTGTTTCAGTTCGGAACTGTCCACCTGAACCTGTGCGGTGGCCTCCTGATGATGCATCCATTGCCGCATGGCCTGTTCCCTTCGGCCTTTAAGGAAGGCCAGAAAGCCCTCACTCTTCAATAAATCACTGCTGTCGGATTCCTGTATGGCAAATAACTTTTCTGCGATCAGGGAGTTTAAAATAATCTTTTTATGAATATAGGAGTTGTGTTTAGCGTAAGGTGGACGAATGGTGTATTCAGCCCGGCGGATGAATTCATTCTTGCTGATGGTGACCTGGTCACCGATTTTAACCAGGATAGTCTCATCGGTTTCGCCTGGCCGCTCTTTCTGGCAGGAAAAAAGTAAGCTAAGCAGTACAAGCAGGCCTGTAATTCCAGGCGCTATGGCGGTTAATGTAAACCCCGCATAGAGACCAGTAACCTTGTAAACATGCACATTAATCATAATTCTTAGCGTTTGATTATATTAGCCGATATCAAAATGAGGGCCGATGAGCAAACCTGAACCGTTCGGTATCATTACCCTCAGTACCCGGCGTTTACCTATTCCATTTCCAGAATATAATAGTACAAAATTTCATGCCAGTTTTCCCAGCGGCCGTTGGCATCTATGTAAAAAAAGTACTCGGCGAAAATCCCCGGATCACTCGGTTTACCGTTGTAATTCTCGTAGGTCACATCCTCACCGGTGATCCATTTGGTCAATTTATCATTGCTGTAGAGGAACGTCAGACCGATCCAAACCTCCTGACGGTTTCTGATGGAACTGGTATCGATTAAAGCGTTTTCGGCCGGGTCCGTAATGGTCACCAAATGTCCGCCCCGACTTGCGCAATCATCCCGGGCCTGCAGCCAGGTCTTCTTATAGCGCGACATATAATAATGGTGTTTGTTGATACTGCCCAGGTAGGAATAAAACAAAGGATCGGCCCAGAATTTCACCACCACGACCGGTATGGTTTTGGATACCGAATTGCTCTGGTCAGTTAGGGTAAGGGTGGTTTGGTTACCGCTGTCTGCCACCGCAATGGCATAGGCTAATGAGTCATGATTGGCATCGGGTACAATTTTCAACACGCCCTCATTGCCACTGCTCCAGGTGTATGTGGGTTTGTTGATTAAGATGGAGCGCACGCCCACCGTTACCGTGTCGCCCTCATTGATAAAGAGCGTATCAATTCCGGTTGGACGAAGGAAATCGGGATTGATATAGATCCCTTTTACTTTTTCATCGGGGATGAATTGCGGATCGACCGGCGTCATATCCCTGCAGGCGGTTGATAGTAAGGTGGTAACGATTAAAGCCAGTAGACTGTTTTTCATGGTCAATTCCTCTGCAAATGGCATCAAAAACAAGAGTTAATCAAAAAGAAAAACCAATACTCGTGCAATGTACACTTCCCAGAACACCTATGGAATGAAAGGCATAATCGACCTGGATGGCATTGCTTCCGGCGATCCAGAGTTTAGCTCCGCCACCGAATGTTGGTCCGTATTGGGATTCATGGGCAAACAGAGCCTTATAACCGGCCCGTAAGAACAAATCGCCTTTACCCGGGTAGGTTAATTTGTACTGCGCACCGGCATTGACGTATTCCGACATGTTATTGGGATGCAGGGCATCCAGGGATAGCGTAATTCGTTGATTAGCTGCCACCAGGGGGTCAAGGGCGATACCCACCCGAAACAGCAGCGGTAATTCCCATTCGGTCATGTTGTGCTTACCCTGGGCATTCTGATAATTGCCGCTGCTCGTGGGATCAATATCGACCGGAAATAAAAGATCCTTGCCATCATATCGCATCCGCGTACCGTAATTGGAAATACTCATTCCAATGCGCATCCCGTCTTCACGCCGTTTACTCAATGAAAAAAGATGGGTTTGCACCTGTACCCCCAAATCCAGGGCAAAAGCGCTGGCCTGGGTATGCCAGATTTTGGAAGTGATGTACTTGGCCGAAGCGCCGAAGGAAAACCAGGTCACCAATTGCCGGGCATAGGAGAAGGTGACCACGTAATCATAGGCACTGTACATTTCGCCGGTACCCTGCTGGTAATCCATATTGGTCACCTCGATGTCACCGTAATCCATTCCAAAAATACTCAAACCCAGTGTGCCCACACCGGGGACCCGGATACCAAAACCGGCAAACAGACTGCTGATATCGGCAACCCAGGGCTGATATACGAAAAGCGCCTCATTTGTCGCCATATTAGCCAGTCCGGCCGGGTTCCAATAGATGGCCGAGAGGTCCGATACCGAGGCGGTATAGGCATCGCCCAGGCTTATTCCGGCACTTCCCACACCCACTTCCAGGAAACTGGCCGCCGTGGTTCCGATACGATAGGGTTGCTGTGCGAAAAGATACGTGCCGGTCACCATGATGACCAACAGGAAAATAAAGGTATTTCTGATAGGCTGCATGTTATCTTCCTTTCCACAAGCTTACTTAATGACACCAAATTTGCCGATTTTCTCTTCTCCGCTCCTCTGGTCTTTAACATGATAGATATACATACCGGCGGCGATATCGAGTCCTTCACTGGAACGCATATCCCAATGCAGCATCCCATTGTTGGCATCGCCAAATCCGCCATAACCGACCAGTCCGTCATCGGGAAAATGCAGTTCACGGATCAAAATACCGCTGATCGTAAAAATCTTAATGGTACAACGATCGGGAAGATTCGTAAACATCAGCCGCCGGCCCTGGTTAAGGAATTTATTGATCACCGAAGCTTCCATTACATTGGTGGCGATATAAGGATTGGGTACCACTTTGATATCTTTCATGGTTTCTTTCAGTTCCCGCTCATCGACCACCCGCTCGGCATTAACCGTGAAAGTGATATAATCCTTTTCCATAAATGGTCTTCGGAAACGAACCGCATAAACATCATTGGGTTGAGGAAGCTGCGAAGCATCACCGAGGTTTCTGAAATCCAGCGTAAAAATGGTGTACTCCCAACGGCCATTGGTGGTGCGTCCAACCAGGATCAGATCGTCTACCATATTGAATACCTTGTCCTGATTGGAATCGACCACCATGATGTCCATTATCTCAGGATTACCCGCTGAGTCAACAATGCTTAGATTTTCAACCAGGAATGTAAAATTCTGATTCCTTAAAATCTGGTTGGTTCGATAGACATTGCCCTCGGCATCCACATAGCCTGATGAAAACCCTGTAGCCACGCCCTTATGCAAATTTTCATTGGAGAAGATGATGTTATAATCATAGGGATAAAATTTTTCGCCGTATCCGGTTACCTTCATCACCATTGGAGAATTTCCTGGCATCCAACCACTGTTCACAGGATCGAAAAGGGCGGTTCTCACATCCATTTGCAGATGTAAGCGCAAACCATCAAACACATCGGTCACCCGGGATTCCCGCTGCGCCACATGATAGTATTTATCGGTGCCATGGCCGTCATAATAATCCAGAACAGTAATGTAATTTTCCGGACGTCTGATGCCCAATAGGGAGGGTCCCATCAAATCCGTAAATACCAGTTTTTCATGTTCCGTCATATCATAGATCATTAACCCATTGTTAACGATCTGATATTGCCATCTTCTGGGGAATAAGCTGAGAGAATCAACGCCACTGGTGATGAACTTGATTTTATACTGGTGACCCTTTTTCAACATGTTCGGAGCTACCACCTCGGGAATAATGGTGGCTGACCCACCTCCCTTGTTGCTTTCGATGGTAAACTCCGATTCATACTTTTCTCCGGCGGCCCGGGTGCCGGGCGTGACAATAGCGACATTCTGACCGATAAAGACTACTTCCTCAAATTCGTTTTTGCGGATCACCACGTTATTCTCCGAGGGAGCAATACCATAACCGGGGTCCTGGGAGACAACAGCCGAGCCTTTTAAAATACCCGGCTCGATACCATAATCATAGGCAACAATAGCGTAATAATACGTACGACCATTCTGGACACTCTTATCCACAAAAGAATAAGACAATCCGCTGTTTGATCCCAGGTAGTAGGCCATACCATTGAGTAATCCGAAATTGGTAAACCCGGACCTGTCATTCTTCCGGTCGCATTGAAAAATGGGTTTCATCAACGTTTTTGTACCGTACCCATCGGTAATCACCATGGGATCGGTGAAGTCTTTATCCGTAGCACGGTAAATTTTATAGCCTTCAAAATCATTAATGTTATTGAGGATCGGTTCGCGGGTATTGCGATCGGAGCGGTTATCCCAGATCAGTTGTACATACCCATCACCGGGAATGGCGGTCAGTTTGGGCATCAGCGGCGGTTGGGCGAAACGATAATCCTTTTCGTAAATAACCTGTACGGTTTTTTTGAGTGTAAATAAAGCCGGAGCCGAGTGGGCATCCGAATTCAATCCCGAAAGGTCATCATAAGAATGCAGTTGCGAGAGGGAAATGAATTCCGTTCGGCCTTTATACAGAGGGAAAATAGCCGAGGCGAATAACTCGCCCAGATTGGCAATGTCTTTGGCCCCTTCTTCCAGGGAGTCCAGATAGGTCATTCGTTCCCACATGTTCTGGTCATTGCGGAACCAGCCATAATATGGCTCCACATGGTCAGGAATGGGATCAAAAAGCAAGGTGGTTAAACCGAGCATATCCGATTCACTGACGTCGGTCCAGCCAAAATTCGGTTCCGCATAGCCTTCACCCAGATCGGGCCGATGATTGCATTCGGTTCCATCCGCATCCGGCCCGAAGTAATTTTCTTCGCCCGGCGCCACACCATCGAGGCCGATGTCGTCACCGGCAAATTCATCGGGATCGTAAATGCCGTTACCGTTGGCATCATCGCCATCCTGCCAGTCCTGATCTTCGTCGCCGGACCAGTGCGGTTTCAGATCGCTTTCCTTTAATCCATAGAAAGTCAAAAACTTCTGTAAATCAGCGATGCCGGCATAGGGATTCTCGTAAAAGACGCCGGCCGGATTATCGCGGGCTTCATCAATCAAACCGTCATCGTCGTTATCACGGCCGTCATTGGATATGCCGGGACTCTCCAAAAATGCAAAACCCTGCGTTCCGGTGATATAACCATCCTCACCAACCCCGTCCGTGTCCCAGGTATAGGCCATGTTTAAGGATTTGTCAAAGCTGCCATCCTCACCGGTATTCTCACCTCCGATATTATTGTCAATCCAATAACCAAAGGCCACGTTGGGCAGATCATACTCGGAAATATTAGCAATGGTATATTCCCAAAAGATGCAATCCTGAGCCATGGGATTATTCCATTGGAAACCCCGTTGCTTAACCCGTACACCGAGTCCTCCCCAGGGAAGGCCCTTTTGAACGGTAACCCCCGGATCTATATCGCCTATTTTTAAACCCGGGCGGGGGTAATATTTGAGATAGGAGCCTTCCTGCAGATATTCCTGATCCTGGGCATCGTTGGCCACGAAATAACATTCCAGATCGGATTTAATCTGACCACGGCCAAAGCGTCCATCCCATTCGCCCGGCCAGTGCAGTAACCGTCCGCTGTAAGGCCAACCGTTGATGGGCCAGGAGTTGGGATCATTGCTCAAAGCGGGTGTTTCACTGGAATTATTCATGTAACCGGGGGCAGGATGCAATCCCCATTCGATCTGTCCGGTCGGATCACGGTCCATCTCTTCCCGGTAATTGGTTTGACAGAAAAACAGCGAGTCCAGTAATCCTTGCTGGCGTAAGCTTCTGATCTCATTTAAATCGGTAACCGGCCTGGATCGGTCGGTCACATAGACCTTGGCACTGATCAGCACGGCGATGCCGTCATGCATCACGTTACCACCGACCCCGATGGGCCAGCGAGCGGCATCCTTCCGGGGATAATCCCCCAGTTCCGTATTATTTTTAAACAGCAGCTGAATGCGGTTACCGTTCATGAATCCTTCCCTTTCCAGGTGGGGATCGCCGGCACCGTCGTCAGGCCCGTCATAAATTCTGCCCTGGGCAAATAATTCACTGCCCATGATGGCTATCAAAGCAAATAACAAACAAAGTGCAGGTGATATCTTCTTCATTCGTCTTCCTTTCTTTGCCGCAAACATCGCTTTTGCTATGGTCAGGAGACCCTGACTTAAAAATTGATACCTAAACCCAATTTAACGGATCGTGGAGCAGACCAGTTGGCGGGACTGTAAATCCGGTCTTCATAGGTGCTGAAGTCACTCCAGTGCTGCAACAGATCCGAATCCCGGATGATGGCCTGGTTGGCCCGGCCGGTATTGCCATTGACCCCGTATTCATTGAGGCGATCCAGTAAATTATAGACATAAAGGGACAGGCGCATATTGACCCCCATAGCGGCCGGTAAATCATAAAAGGCTCTCAAGTCGACCCGGTAGTGTAATGGTTTATAGCTGTTGTTGGGATACAAATTGACCCGGTGCAGCGGATTCTGATCAATAGGCGCCCAGGTATAAGCCGTACCGGAACCAATATAGCCGGTGGCGGTGACCCCGTATTTTTCCTTATTATAGCCGACGGTGGCGTTGAGGGTATGCCGCTGATCCCAGGACATGGGGATCAGGGTTGGAATGGGATCCTGGCTGCTTCCGGCCCTGGTGAAGGTAAATACCGGGTTATCGGCATTACCCCGGGTGTATTGCAGGGTATAATTGATCTCGGAATAGAGTCGGCCGAAACGGGTATTGAACTTAACTTCCAAACCGCGGGCATTTCCGTAATCTTTGTTGCCGTAAAGTCCATAACGAATCTGGTTATAGGTGGTCACAATATTAACCGTTGAGAGCGCGTAAATATCCTTATACCAGAGGGCCACTTCCAGGTCCATGTATTGGTTGAGAATCTGCCATAACCCCACTTCATAATTTACGGTCTTTTCCGGCTTAACCTGGGGATTGCCAATGGTGGTGGAATAATTGGTCGGTGATAATACATAAGAATTATTAAGATACATGGACCGGTAAGGTGGATATTGATAAAAGTGTCCATAACTGAAGCGCAACAGAGCGGATTCACCCAATTTATAGGAAAAACCCAAACGGGGAGCATAGTTTATTTTGGGATCGGCTTTCAGATACACAGATTGCCATTCGGGTTGATCCTCTTTGGCCAGAAGGTTGCCGGGATTCCGATAATTGGATGGATAAGTGGTTTGGGGATCAAAATATTCAAAGCGCACCCCTAAATCCAGAACCATATCCTCAAATTCCATTTTGTCGGATATCCAGGCTGCCAGTTGAATGGGTTCTTTTCTGTAGATATCGGAGTAGATGGTGGCATCAGGCAAGACCTCCGGTTCATAGATGATGGCCGAAGCCGCAGAGTTTCGGTATTTGTTCACAATGGTTTGCCAGCGGTTATAATGCCGGTAAAAGGTTGCCTCAGCACCGCCCTCAAAACTCTGCGAATTGGTTATTTGCCAGGTAAAATCCAGACGGCCAAGGTACTTTTCGGTGGTGCTTTCATAATGACCTTTATCCTGTCCACCGGTGTAAAATCCGGTAAAACTCTGGTTGGCCAGGTAACTGTCATGAATGTACCGGGAATCGTTTGGATTCTTATAAAGATACGACCCGCTGCAACTGTTCATATAGGAAAATTTAAGTTCGTAGAAGGCATTTTGAGCCAACAGATGATTGAGCTGATAGGTCAGCATATAACTGTCATTGTGATTGATATTCCGGCCATCCGGTTTATACTTGCTGGCATGGTCGTAATTTTGATCCTGACTCTGGTTCAGAAGATAAAGCAAAGACATTTTCAGTCTGGTTAATTTATAGGTAAGTTTTCCGGTAAAATTAATCCCTTGAAACCAGTTCATCGGTACATAAGCGTTATCACCCGTATGTTCATTGAATAAATAATTTCCTTCAGTATCATAAGCCCGGGGATTCTGCCATTGGGAATAATCGGGTCGGTCGGTGATGTGAAAGCGGCGGATGCCGTTGAGAAAATTCATATTATCCTGTACGCGGGTGCTGATAAAAAAAGTGAGTTTGTTTTTGAAAATGGGTCCGGTCAGGAAAAACTTATAATCACGGTTGCGGTCGATCTCAGATGCTTTGAGACCGGGAAATTCATTGCCGTGACGGGTATAATAATTTTCCAGGTAGCTTTCGAATTTGCCGTGGTAATGATTCCCTCCCTCCCTGGTAATCATATTGACCACGCCACCCATCGCTTCGCCGTATTTGGCATTGAAGGTACCGGTAATCACTTCCACTTCCTGCAGGGCATCGGGATCAATCTCAATCAGGCGCCCCCGGTCAACTCCGTTATACACGGACATGCCGTCCACAAGATAGGCCGTCTCATTGCTTCTCCCGCCACGCATATGACCCTCCACAACACCCGGTTGCAGGGCCACAATACCCCCGGTATTTTCAATAGGTAAAATGGCCATGTCTTCGGAAGTTACATTGCGGATGGAACTGGTTTGATCCTTTTTAGTGGTGATCTTATCGGCGATAACAACGATTTGTTCATCCATTTCCAGGGCCTTTTCCTGCAGGGTAATATTCAGGGTCGATGTTCGGTTCACCGAGACCCGCACCCCTTCGATCTTCTTTCCCTGGTAGCCGATGAAATCCACGATGACATCGTATTCACCGGGTGGAACATTTAAGATGAAGAAAGCGCCCTCCAGATCGCTGGCCGCACCGAGACCCAGCCCCTCGATGAACACATTTACACCGGCCAGAGGCTCTCTGCTTCGTTCATCGAGAACAATACCGGCAATTTTCCCTGTTGTCTGGGCGTGCAAACCGTTTGACAGTATAGCTAAAAGAAAGAAATAGCGTAGCCATTTTACCATACCTAACTCCTTCCAGAACCACCCTTTATTGACCGAACCATGGGTGGGCTTTATGGTTTAAAACCTGATCGATACAAGGCTCATAAAATCATAAGGATTTATGATCGAGTCTTGAACATACTTTCGAAATACAAAAATATTCCATCTTATTTACCGTTTATTCAATATCCTTCATTAACCCTGTAAAAAGGCAGCTTGTATACAACTATCCCAAAACGCAGAGCTGCAGTCACTTTTATTAAGTCAAAGATCTTAAAAAAGTGTCGTACTCGTTTCCCGCAACGCCCTATTTAAGATGTGATCATTCAATTGCACATCATTGGGATTGTAAGTATCCGAAAGGAGATGCTTATGCAACAACGTATAATATTCCCGTCGCGCATCGGCAGCCAGTCGATCTTTCAGCTCCTCATAGGGTGTATAAAATATTTTTTGTTGACCGACCCGGATGACATGATATCCCTCCTGAGTAACCACCGGGGCAAAAACATCGGAACTTTTTAATTGCGCGGCCTTTTGCCCGATTGGGTGATCTTTGCTGGAGAGATAACCCAGGTAACCGCCCTTTTCCCGGGTTTCCTTACGCAGGGAATAAGCACGGGTTAATTCCGCAAAATTTTCGCCATTATGGATTTTCCTGGCCAGTTCCAGAGCAAGATCATGACGATCGACCAGAATTTCTTCGATCTCCGATTCAATGGCATATATATAGCGGTGTTGGTTATCGCGGTAATAATCCTGTAAATTGACGCGCTGCCCGTGAATGCTATCGGCATTGGCCAATATGGCGTAATACAGATAAGCGGTCCGCGAGCGATTCATTTTTTCC
>Ga0209498_1001501_pt1 | contig 14284 bp, 11 predicted proteins | sample WalLakDeSediment_FD_184131 | JGI IMG/M metagenome (GOLD analysis project Ga0209498, IMG submission 184131) | Lake sediment microbial communities from Walker lake, Nevada to study Microbial Dark Matter (Phase II) - Walker Lake 11/02/13 Deep... | ecosystem: Environmental > Aquatic > Freshwater >...
ATGTAACGTAGCGCGGCGAACGCCTGCAGAAAGTGATAAAGATGTAGTGTTCCCGGAAACGCGCACCGAAGTGCGAATGTTCACGCCGGGCGTGGCACACGAACCCAAGACCTGCTTGAACCCCCCCGCTGGCTTTCCCGCTGCGCCCAAAAACCGAAAAGTTTAGCTCGGCGTTAGAAGCCACCGACATTGATCCCGGAACGGTTATGACTCTTGCCCAAACCCTGAAATTGATCGGTTGGCCGGGTTCGAAAGCCGCACTCCTGTGGAGTTACCCTGATGTGGCGGAATCCATAAGTAGCTACAAACTGGTGTTGGCGAATTTGCGGCAACTGGTTCCGGAAAAATCAAAAATGAGAATCATTCTCCGCGAAACGTACCGGGAAGGCATTGACGATGATCCATTCATCGAGGTTGTGGGAAGGAATGGCGACCTGAATCGGGATCAGCCCGATTTCAAGTATTTTAAAGATACCGTGGATGCCGATTACGCCAACTCTGAGACGGATTACTCACTCTCTATGGAGCCTTGGGAGCGTTGGTTGGGGATGGAGATTGATCCGAGCACATTGGAGAAATTTTCGGTCCCTCAAATCATTGCGCATTGTGTTTGGGAAATGACGTTTCACGGATTCGACCAATGGCAAATTAAAGAGACTATGGACGAGATCGGGCGGCGCGCCGCCGAAATCGACGCGATGAGTGAGGACGAAAGGAGAGAGAAGCTGATTCCCATGGAGGATGTAATGAAGAAATTTGAGTCCTGGAAAGCGGAAAAATGACAGGCATTATCATTGGATTCTACGCCACTATGCCCCGGCTTTAGCGGCGTGTCATGGCTGGCGGTGAGAGCGTGAATGAAAATGGGACACTACTGCAGAATCTGCGGAAGCACGAGACCAAATGAGAAGTTCTCCGGTAAAGGACATCAGGTTCGCGTATGTAAGGATTGCGCGAAGAGACCGAAGGCGGAAAGGGACGCCATTGAGCAAGAAGTCGAGATCTTCGGTTTTTTGAAACAGTCACATATATCGGACGGGAATATTGCACGACTTCGCACTCTGTCGGCGTCGGGTGATTCGCGGATAGCTGACTTGGCTGCCCTGGTCATTGAGGTTGCCAAGGTTAAGCCACACAAGAAACGTCGCCTCAAGGTGTTGGCAAGAGAAAGACACGATCTACTCGAAGCCCTCGAAAGGACCGGTTTGATTGATGCACACCATTGGTAGACAATTGGCCGCCTCTGCTCCGATGCAAGCCCGCCCAGGTTATCCGATGAACAGCGCCCGACCAGACCAGGACTGTTATTTCTGCCGGGTTTCCGCCGGCTTGGCCGACCCGTTCATTTTCGAGAACCGCTCGTTCATCGGCCTCTTCGACACCAACCCGGTGAATCCAGGGCATGCGCTGATTATTCCCCGGCGGCACGTGGTTTCCCTGTTCGAACTCAACGAAACGGAGCAGTCGGACTACTTCGACGCCATTCACGGGGTCCGGCATGCGATCGAAACGACCGATATGCACGACCTGTACCGGAACATGCTGAGCCGCGGCTATCTGCGAGACCGACCGAAGGATCACATCGAAACTGTGCTGAAACTCCCCTTCCTGGGCAACCGCCCCGATGCCTACACCGTTGGCAACAACGATGGCCGGGCGGCGGGAAGGAGCATCGACCATCTGCACGTCATCCTCCTCCCGCGCTACGAAGGAGACGTGGAAGACCCAAAGGGCGGTATCCGGAACATCATCCCGGATCGAGCGAAATACCAATGGCTGGCGCCGGCCGCTTCGGTGCGTTGAAGGCTTTTCCGGCTCGGCCGCAATCACGATCCATCGCCCGCGCACCAACTGGTGTGGCACGGCTTGGCCAAACTCACCACCGTGGCCTACGCCTGCGCTTGACAGATGAAAACGGTCGAGTCCTCCGGACCCCTGCCTCACGCCGGCGACTTGCAGTGGCCCATGGTCGCAGCAATGGTCGCGGCGGTGCGGGTCATGGCAATGACCGTCTAAGAGACGGTCGTCATCCTCAGTAGATTGGAATGACCGCGTATCCCCGGGCCTGGTAGCCGATCAGCGATACAAATCGGTGCACGGTATTCCTCTCCAGGAGCCTGCCGGTCTTGGGCTGCTCCTGATTATCCGACTTCACTCGCTACAGGCACTTGGGCTTCTGTCCTTTGCGCCCGCAGTCCGACTGTGGGATCCAAAAGTGCTTCCCGGGTCCGGAGCAGGAACCCGGCCGTGGCCACGCTACGCCGCAGTCTCCTCACGTGAGGCTCCTGACGTCAAGAAGCATGCACGATCGGGGGGGTCCTTGGCCGCGATAACAGTTGGCTGGCGACTGGTAGCGGCCCCTGGTCAGGACGCCCCGTCGCGTGCCATCGCCAGCGTGGCGACCCGCCTTGCGGCCTGCACCGCGGTCTCCAGCAGCGGCACTCCCTCGTAGGCCCAGGAACCGCAGTAGAACACGCGCCGTCCGGGCGCGCGATGCCAGCGGTCCATTTGCCGCAGTACCGCCTCGGTTCCGGCATGAACCACGGCCCGCTGCAGGGGCGTTCGGTCGATGACCTTTTCTTCCGCCGGCGGAAAGATCGGGTTCCAGGTCTGGAAGACCGGGGCGTCGGCGGTCATGCCGGGCTCGACTGCATTGATCCAGACGGTGAACATCACCCTGTCCATGTCCGCGTCGGTCCGGAAATTCAACGCGGTCCAGTCGCGCGGATCCCGCGGCATGAAGCGCTCGTCGGTGTGCGTGATCAGTTCGCCGTCCGCGAAGCGGATGCCGGAGAGCACCTCACGCTCGTTGCCGAATTGCTCGTCGTCGAGGAAGTCGAGCTGGTTGGCCTGGGTCGCCAGGATCACGCGGTCGAACAGGCCGCCCTCGCCACGGGAATTTTTCGCCAAAACCGCCTTACCCCGTTGCACGATCTCGACCACGCGGCTCCCGCTGAAGTGCTGCAGGTCGCGGGACAGCGCGTTGACCAGGGCCGAGGTGCCGCCCTGAAGCCGGACCAGCCCCGGCCCGTTCAGAATGTCCTGCAAAAGGGAGAGCAGCTGACCGGCCGGCCAGTCGAGCAGGTGCTTCTCGTCGCAGGTGCAGATTGTCGTGAGCATCGGCAGCACCAGCCCCCGCCAGACCTCCGGGTCGAAGTCCTCGCCGGCCAGGTAACGCTGCAGGGAGATGTCCGCGTTTTTCTCCGAGAGCTTCTGCGCTCCACGGGACAGGCGGTACAGGGTTCGTGCAACGCGCAGGGCGCGCCGGTCCAGGTAGCGCAGCGATCCCACGAAGTGCCAATCGGTCAGCGGGAAGCGGCCGCTCCGAAACCAGGTGCTGCGATCGGACCGGCTGCAGGAGATGAAGGTGCGAATGTCATAGGTGCCGACGCCGACGTCAGCGGCCAGCGAGAGAACGCTGTTCCAGGCCGAGGCGTTCATCACCCGCAGGGGCACGTCGACGCGTGCGCCGTACACCGGTACTGCGTGCGCATCCATGCCCCAGTCGGGGTGTTCCTCGAACACCGTTACCTCGCAGCCACCCTTGCGGCAGAAGTGCGCCGCGGCAAGACCCGCCATTCCGCTTCCGACCACCGCAACGCTCAAGGTCATCGTCTCCTCCAGGGTTGCTGCATTTCTCATGATCTCCATTCTGTGGGAGGCCAGCCTCCGGGCGAATGTTTCCCGGCATTAGGTCGCCGGGAGGGCTCGCCTCCCACAGGGTGCGGGCATGCAAGCGTTGCGAACGAGCGTTTCCAGCCCCAGACCAGACCGGCGAGAGGCTCACCTCATGCGGGGCGGGCGTCTGCGCCGCTTTGTTGCTATTCCATCCGCCGGACGGACAGGACCTGGATCAGGCCGGCGATCCCGACGACTGTGCCGCCGAAGGCGGCGGCGTAGGCGATCAGGGATAACGCCAGGCCGGGCTCGATTGCCCGGCTGACCTGGGCCAGCAGCAATGCAAGGCCCGCGAGCATACTGACCAGACCACCGAGCAGAAGGCGCACTCCGGCGGCACCCTCAGCGATACAGCCAGCAGGCTGTGCCGTGGCCCTGGCGTGGTTCCAGATCGGGGGGATACTCCCGGTCGCAGGTGCCGGCGATCATCCGGCTGCAGCGCGGGTGAAAGCGGCAGCCGGTCGGCGGCTTCAGCAGGCTCGGCGGTTCGCCGGGCGGTACTTCGCGCTGCTGGTGCGCATTGTCGGGATCCGGATCGGAGATCGCCGCAAGCAGCGCCTGGGTGTAGGGGTGCTGTGGGTGGTTCAGCAGTTCGTTCACCTCCGCCTGCTCTACGATCCGGCCCGCGTACATCACGAAGATGCGCTCCGCGAAATGCCGCACGGTGGAAAGATCGTGGGTGATGAAGGCCAGCGTCAGACCATGGTCGATCTGGATGCGCCGCAAGAGCTGGAGGATCTCCACGCGCACCGAGGCGTCGAGCATCGAGACGGGCTCGTCGGCGATGATCATCGCGGGACGCAGGATCAGGGCGCGTGCGATCACGACCCGCTGCTGCTGCCCGCCGCTCAGCATGTGGGGGAACTTGGACAGGAAATCCTCCGGAGGCGACAGGCGGACCTCTTCCAGCGCCTCCCGGGCGCGTTTGTCCCGCTCCGCGCGGTTGCGCACGCCGTGCACGATCAGCGGTTCGTGCAGGATGCGCCGCACGTCCATGAACGGCGGCAGCGCGCCGTAAGGGTCCTGCTGCACGTAGCCGACCCGCGCGAGGTAGGCCTTGCGCTCCGCGCCGTCCAGCGTTCCGAGCGAGCGGCCCTCGAAGATCACCTCGCCCCGCGTGGGCTGGTGCAGGCCGAGCAGGGTGCGCGCAAGCGAGCTCTTGCCACAGCCGCTTTCACCGACGAAGGCCACTGCCTCGCCGGCCTTCAGGTCGAAGGTCACGCCGTCCACCGCGCGCACCGAGCCGACCCGCAGGAAACCCCACTGGCGCAGCTCGAACCAGGTGTGCAGATCGCGGGCGGAGAGTACCGGCCCGGGCACCGACGTCCGGACCTCCCTGGCGGAAGTGTTCATGTCCTGGTTCCCTGCGCGTGAAGCCAGCAGCGCACCGTTCGTCGTTCGCCGATGCGAAACGTCTCCGGATCGCGGTCGCAGCGACCAAACCGCGACGGACAGCGCTCGGCGAACCGGCAACCGGTCGGCGGGTCGAGGAGATTGGGCGGCTGGCCCGGTATGAAGACCGGCGTCTCTTCCTGGTGCAGGCGGGGCACGCTGGCCATCAGCAGCTTCGAGTAGGGGTGGGCGGGTTCCCGGAAGAAGTCCTTCGCATCGGCGAGCTCCACGAGCTGGCCGGCGTACATCAGCGCGACCCTCTCCGCGAGCTCACTGGAGGTCGAGACGTCGTGGGTGATCAGGATGAAGCTGGTTCCGAGTTCCTGCTTGATGCGCTTCAGGGCGTTCATGATGCTGGCCTGGGTGAGCACGTCGAGCGCGGAGGTGGGCTCGTCCATGATCACCAGGTCCGGCTCGGTGACCAGGGCCATCGCCAGTACCACCCGCTGGCGCATGCCTCCGGAAAGCTCGAAGGGATACCGCTGCAGGAAGTCCGCGGAGACGCCGACCAGCCCGAAGACCTCGGCGGCCCGGTCCAGCGCCCGTCGATTTGACCAGCCGCGGTGCACCCGCAGCGGCTCCGCCACCTGCTCGCCGACCCGTACCACCGGGTTCAGCGCGTTCATCGCCGCCTGCATCACCAGTGAGATGCGCACCCAGCGGACCTCGCGCCGGAACCGCTCCTCCGAGTGGCCCATGGTTTCCACGCCATCCACCAGCATGCGGCCGGAGAAGTGCTGCACGTTCCGCGGCAGCAGGCGCATCAATGCCTTCGCGAGAGTGCTCTTGCCGCAGCCGGACTCGCCGAGCACCACGAGTGCCTCGTTGCGGCGGAGATCGAAGCTCACGCCGTCCAGTGCGCGGACCACGCCGCGCCCGCTGCGGTAGTGCAGCTTGAGGTCCTCGACGCGGAGCAGGGGTTCGCCGGCCATCGTCTACATTGTCCTCAGGCGGGGGTTGAAGACTCGGTCGAGCGCAAATCCCAGCATCGCGAATCCGAGACCGGTGAGCATCAGCAGCGCCGCCGGCGACAGCACCCAGTAGTAGAAGCCGTGGTAGAGCGCACTCTGGGTCTGTGCATCGTTCATCACCTTGCCCCAGGTCGGCAGCACCGGATCACCCAGGCCGAGCAGCGCGAGCGAGGCCTCGAGGAACACGAAGGAGGGGATCAGCGTGACGAAGGTCGGGATCAGCACCGGCAGGATGCGCGGGATCATGTAGCGCAGGATGATGCGCGCGTTGCCGGCACCATAGGCCTTCGCGGCCTCGATGTAGGGCGACTCCCGGATCGGCAGCAGCATCGCGCGGTACATCTTGATGCCCGCGCTGAAGATGCCGAGCGCGATCACCACGCCCAGCATCACCCAGATGCTGGTCGAGTACAGCGTGCCGACCATCACCAGGATCGGCAGCATCGGGAGAATGATGTTGACCTCGGTCAGGCGCTGGATCACCGCATCGACCCAGCCTCCGTACCACACCCCGGCGGCCGCGATCACCAGCGTCGTCACCGTCGTCCCCACCGCCGCGAGCAGACCGAAGGCCAGCGCCACGGGGATGCCCCAGAGCAGCGCGACCATCAGGTCGCGGCGCTGGTGGTCGGTGCCGGCGAGGCCGTGCACTCGCCCGTACACGACCAGGTCCGCGTCGACGCGCGCATCCTCCTCGAACGAAATCACGTCGAGCGTGAGGCGATAGCGTCCGTCCAGGACCTGGGGTAGTCGGTCGTCCCCGGGCTCGGCGAACAGGCCGACGTGAGGCACGCGCCCCAGTCGGCGCTCGAGTTCCCAGTCCTGCGAGATCGACACGCGCTCCTCCCGCGCCAGCCGGCGGCCGCCGAGGATGAACTCCCGGCCGTCGGGGGTCTCCCAGGTCAGGCGGACGAAGGGTTCTCGTTCGACATGCGTCGACGTGAGAAAGAGGTTGAGTTCGCTGGGGAAGTCGGCATACCCAAAGTCGAATTCCAGCGGAATTTGCATGCGGCTCCCGCCGACGAAGGACTCTTCCTCGATCAACGCGTCACGGCTCGAGACGACGACCGTGCGCGGCGAGTTGTTGCCCGCAATCCGGTCGACCCACACCGGACGCGCATTCACCGGGTGCATGCGCCAGGGCTCGCCGCCGCGCCAGAGTTCCAGCGCCTGGCCGTAGGGGATGGTCACGACGGTGAATACGGCGGTGCCGACCAGTGCGAAGATGATCGCAAGCCCCACCAGCGCCGAAGGGTACTGACCCAGGCGGCGAAGGCCATCGAGCAGCGGCCTCATGTCCTCTCCCCTCGATGCATGCGCCGTTCCCGCATCAGCCTGTCCCCACGCGTACGCGCGGGTCCAGCAGCGCGTAGAGGATGTCCAGCAGGAAGACCGTGACTGCCAGCAGGTAGGCGAAGATCACCACCGTGCCGATGATCACTGGCGTGTCCCGGTGTCCGATGGCCTGGAACAGCAGGGTGCCGAGGCCTGGCCAGTTGAAGACCTGCTCCAGGATGATCGCGCCGCTCCAAAGGCCGATCAGCATCAGCGCGAAACTGGTGATGATCGGCGACAGTGTCGGGCGCAGCACGTAGCGGCGTTCGATCATGCGGGACGGCAGGCCCTTGGCGCGGGCCATCTCGACGTAGTCCTCGCTGGAGTGGATCAGGAAGAAGGTCCGCCAGGAGTAGATCGAGATGAAGATCGTGGAGAGGAACATCGCCGCGACCGGCAGCAGCATGTGCCGCAGCAGGCTGGCCGCGTAGGCCAGTGTGCCCTCCGGCGGGGGCACGTCAACCATGCCGCCGGCCGGCAGTATCGGGATCAGGAAGGCGAAGATCAGGATCAGGAAAATGCCGTAGAACCATCCCGGCGCGGCCGAGCTGGGCGCCAGCGCAATCACCGAGCGGTCGAGCGCGCTGCCGTAGCGCCGCGACAGCCCCAGCGCGATGAACACCGAGGCGAAGAAAACCAGCAGGTTCGCGGTGCCGAACAGCAGCAGGGTGGCCGGCAGGCGTTCGACGATGATCCAGTACACTTCTCGGGCGCCGCGATCACTGTGCATGTGCTCGGCCCGTCCGAGGTCCAGCCGGATTGCCTGCTGCAGGTAGTCCACGCTGCGCACGATGAACGGCTGATCCAGGCGCAGGCGCTCGACGTCGAGCTGCACCCTCCGTTCGATCAGCGCGTTGCGTTCCTGCGGGCTGAGATCGAAGAAGGCGGGGTCGGCCCGCACCTGCTCCGCGACGGTACTCTGGATCTGCACCATCCGCAGTTCGTCGACCTGGCCGCCCATGTTGGCGATCAGGATGGTCAGGTACACCCCGACCAGCACGGTCAGGAACAGCGCGGCGAGACGCTTGACGGTGAAGAGTGTGAGGCGGCGCAGATCGCGCAGGAATCCGCGTGCCGGTGTCGCCATGGCGCCCGAGGAACCGGTCACGGCTGCCCCCCGGGGTTCAGGGTCTCACGCGCGGGCACGGTCGCGAAGACCTGCGAGGCGAAGGAGGGCAGGGCGACCAGCCGTGAGATCACCGCCAGTTCGAGGCTGTTAGCGCCGCTGCCCAGTGTCGCCAGTTCCTCGGGCTCGAGCCGCAATGGCCAGGCCCCGTCCCCGGCGGGCGACAGGGAGCCCCTGCGCGCGAGGCTGCCGGTGCCGTCGAACAGCAGGTACTGGACGCTCTCGATGGCGTCCTCCGGGTAAGGCTCGCCCTGGAAGCTCACACGCAGCGTGAAGTCGGCGGATTCTCCGGACGTCACCACCATCGGGCCGTCCAGCTCGAGTTCCGGAATGGCCGGCTGGGTGAACCGCAGCCACTTGTCGGAGGGATCCGGGAAGTCCTCGAAGCGGCGCAGCACGATCGCCCGTTCGAGGGGATGCACGGAGTGCAGGTAGAACGGCCCATCCCCGACCCAGTAGTGGCCGCGCTGGTCCCGCCATTCCGCGAGTGCGAGGAAGCGGCGGGTGGCTTCGCCCGGTTCGGTGAACTCGCCGAGGGTCGCGGGAAAGGGCAGGTAGTCGTCCGCAAGCGCCGCGTCGCGATGCCGGTCCAGGATCGGGAGGCTTGGACCCGCGACCAGGTTCATCCAGGTCACCGCCATCCGGTCCGCCTTGTTCGAGGAGAATGCGAGATCGCCGGAGATTTCCGCGCGTATGCCCATCGCCAGCGTATGCCAGGGGGAAATCGAGGGCGTGCGCGCCGCGACGATGGTCTCCGCGTCGGGATAGATCTGATCGCTGTAGATTTCCACCACCAGTGGATCCCGCGACACGATCCGCCAGCCACGGAAATGACGCTGGAAGACCTCGAAGGTCGGCACATGGCTGGGGTCATACAGCGGGCTGTCCTCCACCGCGCGCTCGAAGGTCAGGATCCAGGGCAGTACCATGTCCGCAAGCGACATGGGTGAGCCATCATGCCAGTCACGGTTCAGAAAATCCCCTTCGTAGTGCACGCGTGTCCGGGTTCTGGACGTGATGCCCTCGGGATGACGTTCCCCCACGGTGACGAAACGCCCTGCCGCGGCGTCCCAGTCGATCCAGGTGTCCTCCGGCACCTCGATCTCCGGGAGGGTATCGAGCGTGAGCCAGTCGTGGGTGCGGATCACCGGCACCCCGTCCTGCACCGTCACCTCCGCGCGATCGATCCGCTGCGGCCAGTAAAGCCCGGTGAACGGGTCCGGTACCAGTTCGATGTCCGCGAGCGCGCGGATGATCATCGTGTCGAAGATCCAGTTGCTGCCCGCCACCGGGTTCCAGGGCTCGGTCAGCAGGCTGGGGACGGCGAACACGACGGTGCCGCCGACCCGATCCCGGAAGCGGATTGTATAGGGCCAGAGCCGCGAGCCGGAGATCCCACCCGCCAGATCCACCGCCAGTTCGACTTCGCGGGAATGGGGGAACACGTTCAGCTGATCGACGACCCAGATGCGCACCGAATCGGCCATCGCCAGTTCGAGAGCACGCGTCATCAGCGCCTGGCGTTCGTCCCAGTCCGTGTAGTCCCTGCGCTGCAGGCGGTCCGCGATCTCGTCGAACTCCGGATCCGGGGTGTAGACCTGCCAGAGTGGTTCCGGCCGGCCGCGCGGCGTGTAGTAGTAGCTGAAATTGTCCGCCAGATCGCGGTTGATCACGGTCGAGATCCAGCCGCCGGTATACAGGTGCCAGCGTCCGGAATGCGGATCGCCCGCGATCCAGATGCGTGACGCTTCCTCGGCGGTGCGGTACAGCCGTTCGGTGCGGAAGCCGAGATCCTCCATCAGGTTTGCGACGTAGTCGCCGACCCGCTTGCGTGCGTCCTCGGTGCGGATCAGCACGCTGACCCGGACCGGTTGGCCCTGGTACATCCACTGGCCGTTCTCGCGGCTTGCGCCGAGGCGCTCCATTTCCTCGCGGATCACCCGCTTCGCACGTTCGGGATCGTGCTGGTAGCGCAGTTCCAGCGCGCGCGCGACGTCGGCGAGACGCGCGTAGTCGGGGAAGACCGTGTTCAGGGGCAGATAGCGCGGCACCGCCAGCCCGCCGTAGAGTTCCTCCGCGACGTAGCGCCGGTTGATCAGCCGGTTCAGCGCTTCGCGGATTTCGGGAACGTGGAAGGGGTTCAGCTCGCCGTTGGCGAAATGGGGGCCCGCCGGGTTCACGGTCAGTTCCATCGACGAGCCGTAGGCGAGCGCGTAGGTCGCGCGCTCCGAATCCCGCAGGCGCTGGAACACCGTGGTGCTGCTGACCCCCTGTCCGAACAGGTGATGCTTTCCGCTCTCGATCAGCCCGGTCACCTTGCCGACGTCGGACTCCTGGGTGAACACGATCTGATCGACCAGTGCCCCGGTCCGCTCGGCGGGATCACCGGCAGTGCCGCGGTCGCCGACGCGGCCGGAAGGCTGGTCCGGACCCGTGACCTCTGGGCGCAGAAAGAGTGCACCGACGATACCCACCAGGAGCAGCGCGGTGGCAGTGAGTCCGATCTTGCTCATCATGTCGGGCAGGAAGCCCCTGTCGCAGGCATGTCAGGGACAAGATAGTCAACGCGTCCGTGCCCTGACAAGGTGTTCACGGATGGCGGTTAGAAACGCTGGTGAGCCGGTAGTTCCGAAAGGGCCGGGCTCCGTTCCTTCTCGAGTTTAGCTTGAATGTCACGGTCACGCCCTTACCGGTCTGCGCCGGATGGGCGGCCCGCGGCCTCTTTGCGACGCTCCAGCCTATGGAGTGCGGGAGCTTGCTCCCGCTATTCGGGGTCGAGGATGCCCCGGGTCCCCACGGCGGCGGCAAGCCGCCGCACTCCATAGGCGCTAACGTTGAGGTTTTGGAGTCATGGGAACACTTGTTCGGGCTCCAAACGGCGCCGGGGACCCCGGCTTCACGGTGGTGCCTGCCCGCCGGCTGGTATACTGCCGATCCTCTCGGGAGCGTCCTGGTGCTCGGGACCCGGATGAGGAGCAGTTCGTTCGACCAGTTCCGTGTCCTGCCCCTGGGCATCGTCAACAGGATGGCGCGTTACCCTTCGCGCATCCCTGCCCGGCGGACTGCGTGAAGCCGTCTGACGGTCCTGCCGCGGCTGCAGTGGTCGGGGTCGTCCGGGGCCGGCGCTTCCGTGCAAAGGATCAGGAGAACGTCCCCTTACCGGTTGGAGAAGCCCATGAAAACCCAGCCCAAAAAACGTCAGCGAAGGATGAGGACCGGTGCCGGGGCCACGCCGGAGCCGCTGAAAACCGAGTTCATCTACCACTGGAATCGCATCATCGGTGCGCTGGCCGCGCTGGTGCTGCTGATCGGCCTGAGTGGTTTCGGCCTCCATGCGTGGTTGTCGTCGCCTTCTGCACCGTCCATGGGTGCCGGGTTCGACGAAGTGGGCGCGCCGGTTACTCGCCTTGAGGTTGCTTCTGAACCGGGCGGGCAGGCCGCCGGGGAGCCCGCGCCGGCAGATCGGCGCGCGCACAGCGACGAGACGGCGCTGGACAGGCTGGAGACCGAGACGGAGGCGGTGCCGGTGACAGGGGAGGACCCAGGTCCCGATCTCGCGACTTCTGATGCGGCCGAATCTTCCACCAGGGTCGTGCAGACCGCACCCGGGCCTGCGCCCGAACCGGCAGCGCCAGACGTCACTCCCGCGCCCCACGCGGCAATGCTCCCCGACACGCGGTCGCCCATCGAAGAGAGCGTTCCGGCGCGGTCGGAAGCACACGAAGCCGCGCAAGCGGACGCGTTGCGCGTCTTTCTGGCACCGGGCACGCGCGTCAATCTGCGCGCCGCTCCCTCGCTAGCCAGCCCAGTGTTGCGCATACTCGACGCACGTGTGGAGGATGTGGAGTTGCAGCTTGTTGAAGCCGGCGAGGCCTTCTACCAGGTCCGCACCGCTGAGGGCATTGTCGGCTGGGTCAGTCGGGATTTTTCGTCGCTCACGCCCTATACCGCGCCTGCGCGTTGACAAGGATGGTGGGTGTCGATCGGGGCCTCCTTGCATTCAGGGACCCCGCGTCCATACTCAAGGAAAGCGAACGAGATGGAGGCGAGACATGTTTCTCAAGGACATCAGCAACGGCCACCTGGTCGAGGTACTGGATACGGCGGCGCTGTTCGATCCATCGGCGACCCATTTCAAAGGCCGCTATAACTGGGGCGAGGATCTTCCCGATCCCGAGCCCTTCGCGAAGGCCAACGTGGGGTTTCCATCCGGCGAGCCGCTACCTCGTTGCTGGCTCGACATGCACTACCGGGACGACGAGCTGCGCCGGTAAGCCGCACCCCCGTCCCCCCGGGCCGGGAGTGAAGATAACGTAGGTCGCGTGGCCCTGCGCTGCTTTGGCGTCGCGACGAGCGGGGATCGACGGCCGTCCCTGGCCGCTGCTGGGGTCAGGCCGCGTCGGCCAGTGGGTCCATCTGTCCGGGGCGCGATACCTTCAGGGTGACCAGCTCCTCGGAGCTGGTCGGATGGATCGGGATGGTCAGGTCGAAGTCGCGCTTGGTTGCACCCATGCGCACCGCGACCGCGAAGCCCTGCAGCATCTCGTCCACGGTGTCGCCGACCATGTGGATGCCGACCACGCGTTCGTCTTCTCCCGCGCAGACCAGCTTCATCGCGATCGGCGCGATGTCAGCGTCGGCGAAGGCGCGGGCGAGACCACCGTATTCCGTTTCGTACACGTGTACCGAGTCGCCGAAGCGCTCCACGGCCTGGGGCTCGGTCATGCCGACCGCGGCAGTGGGGGGGTGGGTGAAGGTGACGGTCGGAATTTGCGTGTAGTCCACCGGCACCGGGTTCCGTTCCGGCACGAACCACCGGTCCGCAAGCCGGCGCCCGGCGGCGATGGCCACGGGCGTCAGCGGCCCCTTGCCGATGATGTCGCCGAGCGCGAACACGCCAGGGACGTTGGTCTCCTGCCACTCGTCCACCGGAACGGTGTGGTTCGGGCGGATCTCGACCCCAGCGGCCTCCAGGCCGATATCCCGCGTCTTCGGGCGCCGGCCGACGGCCCACAAAACCCGCTCGAAGGGACCGAATTCCCGGGCCTCGCCCACCTGGACCCGGACCGCGCCGGGTTCTCCAGCCAGACCCTTCACGGTTGAGCCGAGATGGCGGACGATGCCCTGTTCCTCCATGTGCCGTTCGAGCACGTGGCTGACCATTGGATCGAACATCTCAAGAACCCGTTCCTCCATCGCGATCACCGTGACGTCGACGCCGAAGGAGCGCAGCATGCCTGCCATCTCCAGGCCGATATAGCCGGCCCCGATGATCGCGATGGACTTGGGCAGGTCCTCCCACTGAAAGAAGTCATCCGAGGTGGCGCCGAGGTCGTGGCCGGGCATCCGGGGGACGATGGGTTCGCCGCCCGTGGCGATGACCACGCGCTTGCCCCGGTACGTCTTGCCGCCGGCCGACACGGTGTTCGCATCGACCAGCTGAGCGCGCTCGGGTACGTAGTCCACGCCCAGACGCTCGAGGTAGCCGGACCAGTAGTCGTTCAGCATCCGCAGGAAGTCGTGGCGGCGCCGTGCCAGGTCGCCATAACGGACACCGGAAACCTCGACATCGACGCCGAATTCGTGCGCGTGGTGGGCCTGGCTGAGGTGATGGGCCGCGTACCAGGTCAATTTCTTGGGGACGCAGCCCTCGTTGACGCAGGTGCCGCCCAGCGGTTTGGGATCGAAGACCACTGCACGGGCGCCGTGGCCTGCCGCCCTCTCGGCGACCGCGAGGCCGCCACTGCCCCCGCCGATCACGAGGATGTCGTAGTGTTCCATG
>Ga0209498_1001502_pt1 | contig 14280 bp, 14 predicted proteins | sample WalLakDeSediment_FD_184131 | JGI IMG/M metagenome (GOLD analysis project Ga0209498, IMG submission 184131) | Lake sediment microbial communities from Walker lake, Nevada to study Microbial Dark Matter (Phase II) - Walker Lake 11/02/13 Deep... | ecosystem: Environmental > Aquatic > Freshwater >...
TTGTTTGAGACAAAAACAATTTTCTTTCCCAGAGATTTCAGATAATTGATGACTTCGTCAGCACGAGGAATGAGGTGTTCACCGCGATAGATAGTACCATCAAGATCAAAAATAAAATAGTCATATTTTTCTGCAAGCATCAAAGGTCAAGTTCTTTCTTCATTGCTGCGAGTGACTCATTGATTGTATACGGCTTATAACCAAGTTCGGTTTCTGCTTTGAGTATTAGTAATCCTGATTTAAGTGGACGACGTGCAGGCTGTTTAAGTTCTTCCGTTGTAATCGGTATTATCAATCTTTTATTAAGGTTAAAAAAATCAGCTATCCGAAGCGTAAACTCATATCTTGATAAGAATTCCTTACCGCCAATGTTATAAACTCCCGTCTTCCTGAATTCAATTATTTTATTAATTGCCTGAACAAGATCATCTATAAAAGTAGGATTACCAATCTGGTCCTTCACGATTTTAATTTCTTGTTTGTTTCTTAACGAAGTTATTACCCAGCGGACAAAATCAGGTCTGCTGTTAGGTGCTATTCCATATAAAACATTGGTTCTGAGAATTGTAAAGAAAGTTCCACTTATTCTGAGTGCATTCTCACTTGCAAGTTTTGTTCTTCCATAATAACCAATTGGATCAGGAATTGCACTTTCACCATAGGGACCATTCCTTCCATCAAAAATATAATCGGTTGAGATATGAATAATATGTGCATCAATTGCCCGGGCTGCTTCAGCAATAAATTCAACTCCTTTTACATTTATTTTCCAGGCTTCCTCTCTTAGTTTTTCACTTAAGTCAACATTGGTAAATGCCGCAGTATTAATAATGAAATCAGGACAGTAATCATAAATTATCTTTTTTATATTGTCTCTGTCTTTGATATCTGAAGAAATATAATCAACTGAATCTATAACTGACTTTTCTTCAACAGAAGTTGCAAGCAATTCAATTTTTTCTTTGGAAGAATAAAACTGAACAGCTCGCTGCCCAAGCATTCCGTTTGCGCCGGTAATCAGAATTCTATTTTTTACTAATCCATTCGTCTGCATCTTTTTTAAGATTTATGAAGTCACTTGTTTGAGAATATGTAGCTGCAATTCCTGCAAATAAATTTGCTTGTTCCAATGCTAAACTTACGTTTTTATTTTTTATATAGTTATAGAAATATACCGCTCCGAATACATCGCCGCAGCCAACCTTGTTAACAGTTTCAACCTGCAGTGCATTTTTGTGATAGCTTTTAATAACTTTATTGTCTTGAAAGTAAACCGTCGCTCCTCTTTCTGCTCTGGTTATTATTATTTGTTCAATACTGTAAGAAAATAATTCTCCAATTATCGCCTCTTCTTTTTCTTTAATGGAGAGAGTTAATAATTCTGATTCGTTTACCTGCAGAATATCTATACACTCAGCCCATTTATTAAAATCTTTTATTTTCCTGAAAACTCTGTTAAGATTTTCGTCAACACCACGGCTCATAGTATGAACATCAAAATAAATCAATCCATTATAACCCGCCCGTAACTGTTCTAATTGATCAAGTGATATATCATAACCTGAAATCATATTTATCAAAATACCCTCGAACTGATTGAGATTTTCTTTTGGTAATAAAAGATTATTTGCAATCTGGGAATAAGTTTCTTTACGTTCACCAATACCATCAACTTGAAGTTCAACCTGAGGAATTGAATCAACATAAACAAGAAAATCTTTTTTTATCTTACTATAAGCTGGTTCAAATAACTTGTCATTTTGTTTATCAATACTCGAACAGAGATTTATATTATCCCAGTTGTTTGCCTGACTTAACATCGAAACAACAGTGTAAAATATTCCTCCCGGTTTTATAGATACGTTTCCTTTATCAATTATTTTATCGACAACTGACTGACCAACAATTAGAATATTCATAATTATTTTTTTTGTAAATATAGATTCGTTACAGCTTCAATTGAAATAATTGGGGCTTCAAACTTCATTAAATTTAGGTTATATTTGCTCCCGTTTATAAGAATCAATACGTTCGGAATAATTGAATGAAAATCGGAATTACCTGTTATCCAACATACGGCGGAAGCGGCGTTATCGCTACAGAACTGGGGAAGGAATTAGCACTTCGAGGACATGAAGTTCATTTCATAAGTTATGCTCTGCCTTTCAGACTTTCACATTATGTAGAAAATATTGTTTTCCACGAAGTTGAAATAGGCACTTATCCCTTGTTCGAATTCCCACTATATTCTCTTTCTCTTGCAAGCAAGATGGTTGAAGTAGCTGAATTCGAGAAGCTTGATTTGCTTCATGTTCATTATGCAATTCCACACGCAACAAGCGCTTACCTTGCCAAAGAGATGCTGAGAAATAGCAGAGACTTGAAAATTTTTACAACGTTGCATGGAACTGATATTACACTTGTCGGATTAGAGCCCTCATTTCTGCCGCTTGTAAAATTCAGCATTGAAAAAAGTGATGGCGTAACTGCTGTTTCACGTTTTTTAAAAGAGAAAACAATCACGAATTATTCCATTGAAGCCGATATCAGGGTAATACCAAATTTTGTCGATACTAATTTTTTTAAACCCGAAATTACCTGTGATTTTAGAAAAACAATTGCACCAAAAGGTGAAAAAATTCTCGTGCACACTTCCAATTTTAGACCAGTGAAGCGTGTGCCTGATACCATCAGAATATTTGAAAAAGTTCAAAAAGAAATTCCATCGAAATTAATTCTTGTTGGTGATGGTCCTGATAGATCAGAGTGTGAAAGATTAACAAGACAACTGGATTTAGGTGATTCGGTAAAATTCCTCGGCAAGCAGGAAGGATTAGTAGAAATTTTATCATCATCAGATCTTTTTCTGATTCCTTCACAATCAGAAAGCTTTGGACTTGCCGCTCTTGAAGCGATGGCTTGCGGTTTGCCGGTAATCAGTTCTAGTGTTGGCGGACTCCCAGAATTAGTAAAGCATAATGAAACAGGTTTTATTGCAGAGATCGGAGATGTAGACAGGATGGCAAAATATACTCTTGAGCTGCTCTCTAACGAGAAAAAGTACAAACTGTTTTCTGAAAATGCACGTCAAAGAGCAGTTAATAAATTTGATAAATCTGAAGTGGTCCCGCTTTATGAAGAATACTACGAGCAAATCTTAAAAAGGTAACTATGATCATTTACTGCACAGGATCAAAAAAGGGTGATCAGGCACATCAAACTCTCCTAAAAAATATAGTTGATTTCTCAGAAAGCCTGGGGCACACTGTTCTTTCCGAAGCGAGCAGTAAATTAACCAGCACAATACCACTAACAGAGAATCAAGTCTATAAACGAAACCTCAAATGGATTGATGGAAGCAAACTGGTTATTGCTGAGATATCAAATGGTGAATTGGAAATAGGAATCGAAATTGCATACGCCTTATTCAGCAGGAAAATTCCGGTCCTTGTTCTTCATATTTTAGATGAGCAAATGCTTACTGCTATGCTAATCGGTTGTGACTCACCTTTATTAAAAATTGAAAAATATGGTGATGCCTCTGAAATGCAGAAAATAGTAAAAACTTTCTTAATAAATCTTTCCAAGAGTTGAGCGAGAAAGATTTCATCTTTAGTAAAAGTAAAGAACTCTCTTTAGCGGGCGTTAAAAACTTTCCCATTGATTTTATTAACACGAAGTATTTTTCTGAAATCGAAGTGCCGGAAAAAGTTCTTCTATTAGGTAAAGAATTTTTCGGCTCTTTTGAGGTTACTTCAGCCACGGGGGAATTCAGCATTTCTTTCACTGATGAATTTGAAGCTAAGTATGTTGTCTATGCAAGCCACAACAGAAAAAGTAAAATCAAACTGCCCGCTGAAAAAGTTAATATAAGAAAAGCAGTTGAGGAATATGAAAAGTATCTTGATCAATTACTTCAGGAAATTAAAAAAGACTACCAGAGAAAAATTAATAACGGGAAAAATTTTACTGCTGTGTCAAATGAAATCTTCAAAAAGTTAAACCTGATCAGATTATGAGCAGACGATCCCGCGTCTCTGAAAATATCTATTCATACCTGACTGATGTGTTTGGTGACGAGGCTGCGAAAAATTATTCTGAATTTGCTGACGAACAGCCTGCTAAGTATATCCGTGTGAATGAAATGAAAATAAGCCGTGATGATTTAGCGAGACGACTTGAAGAAATCTACAGCATCAAAACTGAACCACTTGAATTTCCTTCAAATGCACTTAAAATAATTGACGGATTTGATTATGCCGGCAGCACTCTTGAAATAGCCTTTGGTTTTTATTATATGCAGGCATTAACATCAATGCTCCCTCCTTTCTTTCTCAACCCAAAGGAAAAAGATATCGTACTGGATCTATGTTCAGCACCGGGTTCAAAAACTACTCAGTTAGCTGAGATGATGAATAACAAAGGAATATTAGTCGTTAACGAACTGGAAATGGATCGCATAAAAGCACTTGTCTTCAATCTTGACAAAATGAACTTCTTAAATTGCGGCGTGGTTAACCAGCGCGGCGAAATTTTAAGTAAATACTATGATTCTTACTTCGATAAAATTCTTGTTGATGCACCGTGCAGCGGATTAGGGATAATCCAGAAAAAAAATGAAGTGAATAAATGGTGGTCTCTTGAACGAGTGAATAATCTGGTAGAAATCCAAAACAAGCTTTTGGTTTCAGCAATTAAGATGCTGAAGGTTGGAGGTGAATTGGTTTACTCAACCTGTACGCTAACGCCTGAAGAAAATGAATTGCTGCTAAATAGAATTTTGGAAAAATACCCCGTTGATGTTGAAGAGGTTTACCTTCCGCTAAAACATCATAAAGGATTAACTGAATATCATGGTAAGAATCTCGATAAAAGATTATCGAAAGCTATAAGAATTTTTCCCTGGGAAGTTGATTCCGATGGTTTCTTCCTGATAAAACTAAAGAAAGTTGATGAAACGATTCCGAATGAGCAATTGAAGTATAAAAAGCATTTCATAATTACGATTCATAATCATACCGAAAAATTGTTGAAAGATAAATTAAAAACTCTCTGTGATAAGTTCGGAATTGATCCGGAGATTTTTTCAAACTATAATTTCCTTATCAGGAGAAACGATATCTATTTTTCCTCAGTTGAATGGACTGATACTAACCTTGGATTATTTCATCGTATAGGAACTAAGTTCGGTACGATTGATAAGAATGGCGAAATAGTTTTACATTCCTTTGCAGCACAGATACTCCAGAAATCCATAACCAGGAATATTTATGATATTCAAAATCTGGATGAGCTCAGATTATATCTTATGGGCGCAATTTTTGTAAAAGCAGACTTCCCTTTGGGACAATATGCTATCAGGTTAAATGGATATGTTTTAGGAACTGCTGTGGTTACAAAAGCAGGGCTAAAAAGCCGTTACCCTCGTTCAAGCCGAACGCAAACCATCCGCATTACAGGGCAAAAAGTTCAGTAAGAGTCTTAACTGAGTAATAACTAATAATGAAAGTCCAAAACTTTTTAGGCACTCAGGGCAACCATACTGCCCTGCTTCTCAAGCTCAACTATACTTTTATGGTTTTTTAAACCCTTCAAACAATCCATTCGCTCCAGCAGATTGAATGCTTCGAAGATAGCCCGCTTCCAATCAGAATTTTTAATTATAAATGGCAATTCCCGCACAGGTTTTGGTGCGCCTTCAGAAATTGGCACTATCTTTACGATCTTATCTCTGTCACCAAGCGCCTGGTTTACAGAAACGCTGATAAGATAGCTGTGCAAAGTTTTAGGTACGCCATACGAACTAATGCTCTCGCCGAAAAAAGTTACTGTTGCTAACGCCATAAACAACCACCATATTTTTAATTGTTGAAATAATTACTTGATGTCATCTGCAACCTCAGATAACGATTCATCCCGACCCAGGATTTAGAACATTGAAGAGTTTGCAATAAAAGTACCATTAATACGTAACGCATTTTAACCAAATGTTTAAACTTTTGTGCTAATTAAGCCGACAATTATGGACGCTGCCGTCATTTTCAGGTTAGGAATAAAAAATATGCAGAATTAACTGCTTTGCTATAGATTATTTTGCAGAAACAAATAACATTAACAATTTATTTAATAATCTTACTGTATAATACCTTTAAAGCCCAATTGAAGTAGGCGATCAAATAAAATATTAACTCTATAAGAGGAAACAGTCTGTGATTTATCATAGAATATCCAAGGCTGCACCTTAAATTCATTTTTTCCCAATTATGTTCTGTCTCATTATATTGCTTATAATCTCTTGATCCTGGAAGAGGATTATAAAAGTTGAACTGCACATGACTGAAGTTATTACTTGAAATTAAATTTAAAGTTTTAAAGTTATCTGATATTGTTTCTCCCGGGGTATCAAGAATAAACAATGCTTTAATATTAATACCTGCATCTTTAATGCGGTTTAGCCCTTCTATTAGTTTCTCAATTTTTATTCTTTTAGATAATATATCTAATACTTTTTGTGATCCTGATTCGATACCAACAGCTATTTGCCGGCAGCCGGAGTTTTTCATAAGAAATAAGATTTCTTTGCTTAATGTCTCAACTCTGGAAACACATGACCAGGTAAATGGTTCTTTTGCATTCTGCAAACCCGTGCAAAATTTTCTCATCCAATCAGGATAAACCGGCAAATAATCATCGTGAAAATAAAAATCCTCAATATTAAACTTTGCATTAAGCTCATTCATTATTTGAATTACAAACCCTGGAGAGTGAATTCTTATTTTTTTGCCATGTATTTGGGATGATGAACAAAAAGAACAATCATAGTAACAACCTCTGCTGACTACTAGTGACGCAGAATTTCTTCTTCTGGTTTGAAAAGGAGGAACGTATTTTTCAGGAAACCCTTCAAGTAAATTCCAGTTAAGATTGTACTTATCCAGATTCTGAATAATACTACGACTTTTGTTAATAACAGGAAATCCAAGTGATTCATTCCTCTAAATTAATCCATCAATCTGATAAGTGTCTTTTTTTCGAATTATATCAAGCAAAGTTTCCTCCCCCTCCCCAACCACGACTCCATCAATTTGAGGAATTTTCATAATAGTATCCGATGGTAAAGCTGAAACATGGGGTCCACCAAGACAAATCAAACTTTTAGGAAATAAATTACGTAATTTTATAGCCAAATCGTGTGCATACTTAAATGAGAATGTTGTTGAAGTTATTCCAATTATGTTCGGATTGATATTCTTTATCTTTCCCAGAATACCTGCCTCCCCTAATATTTATCCGTCCAATATATGAGTCTCGTATCCATTGGTAGATAGGTAGGAAGCCAGATATAACAATCCATAAGATGGTTCACGACTGCCGAAAGGAACATAATATCTGTATAACCTCCATCTGCTGATTGAAGGTCTTACTAATGCAATAACCGGGACATCAGGAATGTTATCAAATCTGCTCACGTAACTTATGTTTTAATAGCAGTTACAAAAATTTTATTAGTTATATTAAAATATTTAATCAAAGTTATAGCTGATCTTGATAAGAATTCATTAATAGAAGTATTATTTGTCCATCGTTTGATTCCTGGAGCAAAACCATCCATATACTCATTCTCCTGCAATGAAAAAAGCTGTAATCTTTCACTATGATCTAAAGTAAAACCAAATCGCTTTAATAAAATTTCCAGACCAGTAAGAGAGAAACGATTAAGATGATATCTATTTAAACATATGTTCATTACTCGCTGACTTTTATTAAGTGTCAATCTCTTCTCTAAAGTTGCAAACAAATCGAAAATAGATTCGGAGTCAGGTGTAAGTATAAAGATTTTACCATCTTTTTTTACTAATGAACTTAACTGGCTCATTGCTATTTCGACATTATCAATGTGCTCTATTACATCCCATAGTGTTACAATGTTAAAATTTTTACTAATGTCTATTTTTTCTCCTAATTCTCCTGAATAAACATTCAATCCTTCCGCCATCAGATGATCGACTTCTAGACTGTAACACTCTAATCCAGATACAGTTTGACCGTCGTTAATCAATTTTTTTATGAAAGCGCCATCTCCGCATCCGATATCTAAAATTTCATATTGAGAGTTTACTCCTGAGATATTTTCATAAAATATTTTGAGCAAGGATGACACTTTTTGTGGCTTTAATTTTTCTCTATATGAGTGCCCATAGATATTAGCTTTTTTTAACTGATTGATATTTTCAATAAGAATTCTCTTTGAATTACAATTCTCGCAGACGAATAAAATTCCGTCTGGAATTTTCGCCTTATTAATCATGATGCCTTTACACGCAACACAACTTTGACTATTCATTTTTATTGCTAATTGTTTGAATTCCACTGGCTATAGAAACAACATTTAACTCACTTATTAATTCAGAAAGTTTTTCAAAATTGTTTTTCAGACCGTAATAATGCCTTAGTTTCAGAAACCAGGAAATTCCCATTAACCTTGGTTGAAAGTTATCAAATTCCCAGGGATGAAAATAAGTTAGTACTGGTTCTTTTCTTTTTAACAAAGTCGAAATAAAAAATTTGGATACAGCTAATGGTAAAAATCTGAAATAAACTCCTCCTGCAAATGGAATATTACCTAGAAAAGTGGGGAAAGTAGTTATCGGAAACTCCCAGATACCATTTGCAAGCCGGTAAGGCAGTCTTTTATTACCCGGTATTCCATAACGATGGTTAAAAACCGGAAAAATGCTGGAATCAATTTTTATTCCTTCTTCAGCTAAGATATCAAAAGCCCAGAGACTTTCCCTGGTGATCGAAAAGTAAGGGGCACGATAACTTACAATATCTTTTCCAGTCAGGTCTGACAGATACTTTATAGAATAACTAAGATCATTCCTGTATTGATCCCTGGTTTGTCTGTATATGAATTCGTGATTAAAACCGTGAGAGCCGATTTCATGACCTTCGTGATCAATCTGCTTTATTAAATCAGGATGTTTTTTTGCAACATCTCCAAGTATGAAAAATGTAGCTAACGATTTCTTTTCACCAAGCAAATTCAAAAGAAGTTTTGTAGAGTATTCAATCCTTCTTTTGTAATTTCCCCAATTAGCTGGGACAGGATCTAATGAATGAAACCAGTCCTCAAGATCTATAGTTAATACTATCTGTTTTTTACCAGTAATCTTCATAGGTTTAGCTCAACAGCCTTTCGGCAGTTTTTCTACCGTGCAATAATGCGACCTCCATATTAGAATATTCCCACGCACCATATCTTCCAATAGAAATAATATTGTTATTATTTAAGTAGTTAAATATTTTTCTAACAGCGTCTTTCCTCCTATCATCATAGATAACGTAGCCACAGTCTATCAATCTCCATAGAGTTTCTAATTCTGATTCTTCATTATTTAGCAATCCAATTGATTTCAGGATTTTAATGCTAAAATTAAGAATTATTTCATTTTCACACTGATCACCTCCAAATTCCAGAGTTAAAGCACTATAACCTTCAGGGCAATTAGCTGGATTTATGTTGCCAGGGATTGTGATTCTATAAAATGGAATATTCATCTCAGGGAAATAAATCCAATGATCTTTATTTTTGATAACTCCCTTGAACAAGATATGAAGAACTGTAGTTGAGTTCTTCCTTAACAGACTGTTGCAAATTAATATTGGTTGTGGTAGTGGATCAATCAACTTTAATAGATTATTCAATGGCATCGTATTGATTAAATATTGAAATTCAACTTCTGACCCATCACTCAGAGAAGCAATCTTTTTTTCTACTGAGACAGCATTCAGACTACAGTTGAAAAGAACATTTCCACTTAAAGTCGAATAAATTTTCGCTGCAATTGTTGAAATTCCTCCTTCTGCTGGATAATAAAAGTTTAAATTTGGTCCATAATTATTGTCGGCTAAACCTAATGCACCTAACAAAATTTTTTTCAAAGAGACATCAGGAACAAAGCTGCCAAACCAATCTGTGTTAAGTTCTGAAATCGGCACTCCGTAAAGCTTCTCATTGTACGGTCGAAAAAAAATATCAGTTAAATATTTACCAAAATGTTTTAGGGAATAGTCCTTAAAGTTCAAATAATTATCTTCATTAAATAATTTCCTGGCAGGATTCAATAATGAGCTAAGAGATTTTAATCTGGAACGCAGATGTAAATTATTAAGATTGTATTGAATGGGAAATTTGACAAATTTATTATTTATCCAAACAGTGCTCTCTCTTCTTTTTTCTATCAATTCAACATTAATACTTTTTGTTAACCAATTAAATATCGTTTTATCACTAAAGAAGAGTATATGAATGGCATTATCCAGTTTGAATCCCTTATAATTCAATGTTCCAGCCGTACCTCCGGGTTCTGAAACTGCTTCAACTAAGAGATAATCTTTCCTTAGATGATAAGCTGTACTTAATCCTGTAAGCCCTGCTCCAACTATCAAATACTTAATTCGCATAGAATTTAGACTCATTATTAAATATCTCTTACCGGAAGCGAGTTGAAATATTTATAAGCCAGCACAGAGAAGATTATAGTAAGTATAAAACAAATGATAAAAGCAATGTGATTAAAAGTTAAAAGCTTTGTTATTACGATAAGTATTGAATACAGGATGCTGACAAATATAACTCTTGAATTAATTGTCTTAACAGAAAAGCCATGATGAAGCAACCTTAATGCAAAATGATCGGGGCTTTTTTTATAAATTGAAATGCCTTTTTTCGCTCTCACAATTACCAAAAAAAGTATTTCAAAAAATGGTATGATGCCCAATAGGAATAAATATCCTGCTGTAATTTTATCAATTGAGTAAGTGCGGACTGTTATGAAGGCATATAAGCTTCCGAGCAGGAGGCTGCCTGTTTCACCAAGATAAATTTTAGCTGGTGTTCTGTTGAAGAATCTGAAACCCAAAACAATAAAGGCAATTGCGAAGGATAAATTAGCATAAAACTCCAACTCGCTGTTAGCGAGTAGCACAATCCCTATTGCTAAAAAAATTACAATTGCTAAACCGGAGAGTAAGCCGTCCATTATGTCAATCATATTCCATGCGTTTTGAGATAGAAGTATGTAAAGCAGAAAAACTATTAATGTCAGTAGTGATAAATGGACATGAAAAAGTAATATCGGGACAGCGGCTAATGCCTGCAGCGTAAGTTTTGTAAACGGTGCAAATTCAAGAATATCATCAAGCAGCCCAACAAGCAGAATAGGCAGAACAAATAAAAAAAAATTAAAAGCATCAGGATATTTCACAAACTGAAGTGCCAAAAATATTAGCAATGTGATACCAATCGCCAGTCCACCTCCAAATGGGACCGGGGTTTTATGATTTTCAACTATTGGATTAGGAAGGTTTAAAAAATTTATCTTGCGAGCGAAACCCATCATTAACCAAGTAAACATTAAACTTGTTGGCAATAATAATATTATGTGGATAGTCAATAATAAATCTGAAGGTAACATTGTAATATTATTTTCCAAATTTTTTAGTTAGGGCTTGATTTCATCTTTAGCTTCTCAAATTCTATAATTTCCTTTAAAACATCTTCCAGAGGTCTGGTTGTCCACGCTGGTGTTACCTTTTTCAATTTAGCTAATGAGGGAGCGCGGTAATTCACATCCCGATAAGAACTACCATAAACTTCACTAATCGGTATGAAGTTTATCGATACGCTATCAGACAAAATATCTTTAATTAATTCTGCAAGTTGGAGTATTGATGTTGATTTCTCAGTGGTGGCAAGATTGAAAATTTGTCCATATGAATTTTCATCAGATATAATTTTCCATAAAAGTCTCACTGCTACTTTGACATCACTGAAAGTGCGAGTTTGAGTTCCATCGCCAAAAATGCTAATAGACCTTTTTTGCAGCGCTGAATCAATGAATGTGGGAACAACCATCCCCACATCTTTTCTCTGTCTTATTCCTATCATATTAAAAGGTCTTATAATTATATACTTAAGATGCTTATGCTGCATGTAATAATCACACAACAGCTCGCCAACCTTTTTTGAATAAACATACATGGAAACCGGGTGAAACCCTAAGGTATGAGTTTGATCTGACTCCGAGAACAAAACTTTTTTTTCTTTTTCCGGGGAATAAACCAGAGAGGTTGAGAAAAATACAAGAGGTACATTATTTATTGAACAATTATAAGCAATATTATTGAGTGAATTAATGTTAGTGTCGATTGACTTGATTGGGTCTAACAAAACATTCTGCACCCCGACAGTGCTTGCTAAGTGGATAACTAATGATGTGCTGCTGATTAGATCTTTCAGGAGTTCATTGTTATTTACATCTGCTTTTATAAAACGATTTTTTGAAATTGCAGCAGGTATATTATGCATCGATCCTGTCGAAAGGCTATCAAGCACATTATAATCAATACCATCGTTATCAAAAAACTCAACAAGGTGACTTCCAATAAAGCCTGCGCCGCCAGTTATTAGAATTGGTTTACTCAATATTGTTGTCCCTTAAAATTTAGTTTTTCAACGTAAAGAAATTTAATCATTTATTATCTGGATAATAAATAAAAAACTGCCTCGCTATATTAAGGCGGTTCGATTTGAAAGTATTTCTTAAAACACTATTTAGCTAATAACATTTTCCTTGTCTGTTTGAACTGCGGTGTTTCAATTGAGTAAAAGTATGCACCACTGGTTAGAGAGGAAGCATCGAAAGTAATTGTATGTGTACCTGGTTCCTTATATTCATTCAAAGGAAATGCAACTTCCTGACCTAATAAATTATAGATGGCTATTTTTACTACACTGGCTTCGGCTATGTTAAAGTTGATGGTAGTTGATGGGTTAAATGGATTCGGGTAATTCTGATCTAACCTGTAATTAAATAAATTATTTTCATACTGAACACCGGTGATTGGATCAAAAGATATATCCGCTACTATAGGAAAATGATCTGACGCAGTTCTTGTATCGAGCAATTGCAAACCATATTGATTAAGTCTTGCCTGACTCATCACTTCAGTTTGAAGAACAAAATCTTTTTCAACATTAATTACACTGTTAGAGTAGATTTGAAAATCCAATCTGCCGGGAGGAAAAGAATTCGGGTCCGCCCTCCAGGTATAAGCGGTTCGTTTATCTGTTTGCATCGAGAGCAAATCTTCTAAGTCTGAATTATCCCAATCCGGAGGTCCGCCGCTGCCGAAAAGTTGAGTATTAATTATTTCACCCGTAATAAGAGTGATAAGCTGCTGGCGGTTGCCGACAAGATTCAAATCACCAAGAATTACAAAAGGTGTTTGCTCAGGAAGATTTATTACACCACCCGGAGTTTTGGCATCGAGTATAAAAGCAATTGTTGCATCTGCTTCACGCTGCCTGGTTGCATCGTTCGCAGCGCCTCCGCAGCACTTAAAGTGACAGTTTATTACCAGTATATCTTTCCCAAATCTTTCGGGAAGATCAATCAGTGAAGCAGTAATCCTTTGTCCCGGATAGACAAGCCAGTTTTGTAATATCGGATATTTTGAAGCTGTTATATTTCCACCATCTAGTTTAACTGCATTCCAGCTTCCTGTTTGCAATGGAAGAAAAGTATTTAGCTTGCTTTGAATTTGAGAAGTGTTTGAGTTCCACATTTCATTAAATGCAATTATATCAGGATTTATTGCCTGAAGAACTCTTGCGAAGTTTTGTTCTCTGTTTGGGTCGAGCAAACCATCGTTTAGAACATTCCAATTCATCACTCTCAGTAAAGAAGTATCTTCCCTGCTTAATTCAATCAGGATTAGAGGTTCTGTGGGAGTAATATCAAAAGTATATTCAAATGTTTCACCACTGTTCGGCATCCAGTCGCCGTTAGCAGAATTGTCAATAAAGAATATTTTTATAGTTCCGTTTCCGCCTGCAGGTGGAATGAACTGCCTTCCGATAGCAATCTCGTAGGTTGTATCAGTTACTGTTGGTAAGCTTCTGAACTGAATACCTGAATGAGTAATTGAGTTGTTTGTGTAATAATTAAAACCATTTCTGGCACCGAAATTAAATCTTAGCTCAGCACCAATACCATTTATCTGATACCCGGTTGAACTATTGTTATCTCCGTCAATAAAAACCGCAATTTGATTATCTTCGAGAAGTTTCAGAAAGGGTGTAATCTTTATTTTTATGAAAAGAAATTGCTCATCATTTGTGACAGAGACATATTTAAAGTCGTAAATGTTTCCATCATTCTCGGTATCAATGTAAGTTGGAACCGGTACATTCCAGTCATCAGTTCTTCCATC
>Ga0209498_1001503_pt1 | contig 14271 bp, 13 predicted proteins | sample WalLakDeSediment_FD_184131 | JGI IMG/M metagenome (GOLD analysis project Ga0209498, IMG submission 184131) | Lake sediment microbial communities from Walker lake, Nevada to study Microbial Dark Matter (Phase II) - Walker Lake 11/02/13 Deep... | ecosystem: Environmental > Aquatic > Freshwater >...
GTTTTGACATGAAATACTCCTCAAATGTGTACTGGGCATTTCTTTGTGTGACAGCACATAATCCTGAATGAACTACCCAACAGCTCGCGTCAGGCGCTTTGCAGCCGAAGGGAACATAGCCGTTTTCTCGCTTTATTGGCCGGCGTTCAAAGAAAGAAATTAATGATCAAAAAGGTCCATCGTTGAAAATAAAAGGAAAGATTATCCTTGCACCTCTCCAACCAATTCTTCAAAGCCGGATCTTGCCGTCCACTTATCATAAATTAGATTTTTCCCATTGGTTAAGCAAGCCAATCAATTCCCAAAGCAATTAACCCAATAATCCATTAACTTCTCGGGTAGTTTTTCGGTGCCGGTGCTTTGATGACAATCAATTCCAGTAGATCATCGTGGGTATTTCTAACGTTCATCTTGATTCGATAGGGAATCTGCAGCAGAGTACTTGCCGGGTAGTGATGATCTTCCTGGTCATTAAGCCCGATGGTCAGCGTACCGTGTAACACCGTCATATAGACATTGGAGTTTGAGTAATGCAGGGGCAAACCTTCATCTTTGTTGAACAGCATGTGGATGGTGTCCAAATTGTCATCCTGGATCACCTTTTCAACCGTTCGTTCGGGACTACGTGCCAGTGGAAATGCTTGCTCTATCATGATCATTCTTCCTCAGTGCTACCAAGCAGGATGGTGGGTTGGCAGGGAATTGTTTTCTCCAAAACGATTCACATATGAAGAATCGCTTGCTTCTCCCGCCAACGCCATCCTACAAGAAAATCGTTAATTACCGGCCATCATCGCCAGGATATCTTCCTCAACCGAACCAATTGGCTTGAGATCAAAATTCTTCACCAGCACATTGATCACATTCGGCGATAAGAAAGCCGGCAGCGTCGGTCCAAGCCGAATCTTGCGGATGCCAAGATGTAATAAAGCCAGCAGTACGATCACCGCTTTTTGTTCATACCAGGCGATATCATACGAGATCGGCAAGTCGTTTACATCTTCAACCTCAAAAGCTTCAGCCAGCGACTGTGCCGTGCGGATCAGCGAATAGGAATCATTGCACTGCCCGGCATCCAGTAAGCGAGGGATGCCGTTGATCTCGCCCAGGTCTAGCTTGTTGTAACGGTATTTAGCACACCCGGCAGTCAGGATAACGGTGTTTTCGGGTAGGGTGTCAGCAACATCCGTGAAATACTGGCGGGTCTTTGATCGGCCGTCACAGCCGCCCATAACCACAAAGCGTTGAATATCCCCGGCTTTGACCGCGTCGATGACTGCACCGGCATGCGCCAGCACCGTTTGGCGTGCAAACCCGGTGGTGATGGTTTTGTCCTCCAAAGGTTCCGGGTCAGGGCAGAATTTCGCCAGTTCTATGATAACCGAAAAATCCTTCTGTCCACCAGGCACCCGATCGGGAATGTGAGTGCAGCCGGGATAGCCAGCCTGCCCCGTAGTAAACAGCCGGCCAATGTAGCTCTCTTTGACCCTGACAATACAGTTGGTGGTCATCAGGATCGGGCCGCCAAATGACTCGAATTCCTCTCGCTGGTGCCACCAGGATCCGCCGTAATTGCCGGCGAAGTGTTCGTATTTTTTGAAGGCCGGGTAAGCCTGGGCCGGCAGCATCTCGGAATGGGTGTACACATTGACGCCGGTACCCTCGGTTTGCTGCAGCAGTTCAGATAAATCCAATAAATCATGCCCGCTGACCAGGATGCCCGGGCCAGGGCGCACACCCAGATAAACCTGGGTGGGTTCTGGATGACCAAAGGTACTCGTGTTGGCTTGATCTAACAGCGCCATGGCGCGCAGCCCCATCTCACCAGTTTTCAGTACCAGGCCGGTCAGCTCTTCGACCGTCAGGTCATCATTCGTTGTCGCTTCCAGCATATCCTGCATGAAGTGCAATAGTTCCGGATCACGCTCGCCCAACACATAAGCATGCTCGGTGTAAGCAGCCGTGCCTTTCAGACCGTAGGTGATCAGCTCCCGCAGGGACCGGACGTCCTCATCGAGGGTCTCGTCTGACATCACGCCCACCAGAATGGCTTTCTCTGAGAGGGCCTCAAGATCATAAGATTCAGGCGTCCAGTTTGCCCAATCTGGTCCGGTTTCTGGGCATGGCTTTCCGTGCAATTCCTCACAGTGGGTTTGGGCTGCTTCACAGAGAGCTTCGCGGCGGTCAATGGCTTCCTTAATTAGGTCCACGAATCGCTCGGGGTCAAAATTGGCGTTGGTGATCGTCGTAAACAACGCTTTAGCCACAAACAAATCCGTATCCGCGTGAGTCACACCCATTTCTCGGCCGCGAGTGCCCCAAAAGGCGATCCCCTTTAACAGATAGATCAGTAAATCCTGCAGGTTAGCGACCTCTGCCGTCTTTCCGCATACGCCAATAACTTTACAACCCACATTTTTCGAAGTCTCCTGACATTGGAAACAAAACATCGCATTCGTCATAATCAATCATCTCCTTATTCGTAATCGTAGTTAAGGACATCATATCATGGGAAGTGGATTACTAATACGACTTAAATCACATTCGTCCATAGTGAATGGTGAATTGTGAATAGTGAATGGTGACCCGTCCTGAATAGGTGTAGGGTGGGTTGGCGGTTAAAAAATAGGCTACAGAAATAAACCTAAACTGTTGCATCCACACAATTCCGCGCCAACCCACCACAATCAGGTTGTTGCATTTGGTATATCCCACAAAAGATGGTAAGTGAAGAAGAAATGAGATTTAAATCGCATTTGGATAGAGTAGGTACTCGGCGCAAAGTGTCGAGTTCACGAAGACAAGCCGAGCTCTTACGGTATACAAACTTGGCATAAGCCAACACAAAATGGTATATTATAGATAAATATGATCGAATATATAATAATTAAATGGAGAATCGTATGAACCACATTTTGAACAGACATAACCACCTGCTGATCCTGTTACTGGCTTCTGCCCTGCTGTTGGCAGCCTGCAGCCCGGCCGCACCTGAGGAAAACAATCTAGGAATAGACCCGGCGGATATCAGCTACACCCTGAAGACAGCGTCCGAGGGCAGCCGTCTGGTGTTCATTGGCGTCGGCGGTGAAATTGACGGCCAGGTCAACCCCGACCTAATTGCACGAGAGGGTGACACTGTGGCCATCACCCTGGTCATCGACGACGGCCGCTTCCACGATATCGTGATCGATGAGTTCAATGCCGCCACGCCGGTGTTTGGCGAAATTGGCCAGGAAGAGACCATTCAATTCACGGTTGACCAGGCCGGCACGTTCTTTTATTACTGCAGCGTGTCTGGGCACCGCCAGGCAGGCATGGAAGGTCAGTTGATCATCTCGGCAGGTGAATGAAGCCAATCTGCGTTGGGTTGTTGCTGCGGCCAACCGGTAATTCATCCCCTTCGAAGCACACAGATCTTTATTGCCACACGTCCAGTCCAAGTGGCTGGCGGCGTACCGCATGGCGCGGTTAAATATTCGTCAGCGACAAGGACGCTTCCGCGCAGAATCCCAGTTGTTGGCTGCACGCTGTGTTGGATGTTGTTTGTCATTGTGTTGATCATCTTTTTCTTACCACAAAATGATGGAACCCACTACCCGCGCCTTCCTCCTCAACTGCAAAATCAGCCTGGTCAATCCATTCTCTCACCTTTTTCAATGGTGGATAGTAATGATACACAGCTCTATCTGTTAGCTCATCAGGCACGTCCACCTGCGCCATGGCCATCGCTTGTTCAAAGGCGGTTTCATCAACAACTTCTCCATAGACCATTGGAAGACCAAGGGCTTTACCTTGTTCAAAGTGCATTTGCAAATCGAAATCAGGTTCCTCTTCTCGATCCGCAGTAAAGTACAGCACCCCACCCGGTTTCAATGCTTTTTGGAAACCCAGTAATATTCCGGGATAATCCTCCGGGCAAATGTGTTCCATCGCATCCATGCAGATGACGCCAGTAAAGGTTTCCTGGAAATTCATCTCGTCAAGCGCCATCTTTTTATATTCCACTTCCGGAAAGTGTTCCTTCGCAGAGGCCAGCAACATGGCGGATTGATCAATACCGACTACCCTGTGACCCGCTTCCAGCAGCATTCCATCGAACCTACCTGCGCCACATGCTGCCGATAGGATCATTCCATGCGGAGCAACTAGCTCCAAGAATTTCTGAAGATAGTAACGGTGCGTTTCTTCTACGACTAGCCCCCATGTTACCCAATACCGTGACGCAAAACGATCGTACAACATCTCTGCCCTCTTCCGCATTAGTTTCAGCCACTCTGATCGTTCCATTCGATTATCTCCTGACATTTTTTAGAAATCACATAATGATTACTAAGTATCAGCGGGCAGCGTCACCAGTGGGTCAATCTATCAAACCTGCTCGAAATTATCGCGCTATTTCTTGAAAACCACACACGATACCCGCTGGGCAAAGCCCCGTCCGGTGGACGCTGTGGTTGGTAAACCTTACACCAAACCCAGAGGAAATGATTTTACAACACATCTTTAATGGCCTCTATTAAAAACGGCTTGCCATGCCCAGGATAGATGGTTCTCGCGCCTTTTGCAATCAACACCCGCCAGCTCTCTTTGACTTTCATGATATCTTGTGCATAGATAGGCAATCTTGGCGTAAGACAAAACGGAAGACTGTTTTGAGCCATGCAACCCACAAACGCATCACCTGTATCCAGTAAAACAGTCACCGAGCCTGGTGAATGACCCGGTGTATGGATGATTCTCCCGGAAATGCCATACGCTTCCAACGATAACCCCTCATCCCCTAAGAGAATATCCACCTGCGGTAGTTCGAATTGCAAGAAAGACATCATTGGTTTAAATAACCCTCTGGATAGCTTGCCCCATGGGGTGATCCCTGGGGGCCATGTCACCTTGTCCTTCTCAAGTTGTTCCCTGTCAGCTTGGTGCAGCGCCACTTTTGCACCTGTCTGTTCCCTGATAAAGCTCGCCGAGCCAATGTGGTCAAAATGCCCGTGAGTAAGAATCACTAACGTGATTTCCAAAGGCTTGATGGTAAGTTTTTCTAAAGCTCTCGTAAATGCCCGTGCTGATCCAGGAAATCCACCATCGACCATGATGGTGCCTCTATCTTGAATCACATAGCAAGCATCCATGCCCAATCGAATCGGATATATTCGGACGCTCATCTTACGCTCCTTTCGAAAACCAGCTATACAATCACATACAGGACTTTGGCTGTCTAAAAATATAAATATGGAAAATCGGTTTATATAAGCGTTTTAGTGTAATTTATAGATTTATTATGGATATTCAAAGTCGATTAATGCCATTATACAATCTTTTGATTTCTCATACGAATCCTCTGTATATAAAACATCAAAAATCACTCTAAAAACGCCTGGAACAGAAACGGGATGCATCTGAGCACATTGATCAGGTGCGCATCATATAAAAATTCCAGCCCGTTGTTTATAACAAGCCGGATAACTCAGGGCTTATTGAAACCACTGCCCTTTGTGAGGATGACAACCAATTTTCTACCACCTGTGTGGAAGAGGTAGGGGTATGGCATACCGTGCCCTATGAAGTATCAAGCGCACTGGCGGAGGTAATATGTAAATGTGTCAACCCATCGTTCCCACACTGGAAGCACGACCTATGTTAACCAAATAAACGTATGCATTCCGTAGGTCACGTGTGGTCACGCAGTGACCCACGTGACGCATAGAATTCGCAATTCGTTGATAATCGCAAAGAAATAGGCAATGATTTCCTTTATGGAGAGAACCAATCACTTAACAAACCTATTTTTGTCACGTTGGAAACGTGACCTACGTGAATCAACAAAACTTATACATGCTTGTGATCTTGAAGTGACAGATAGGGACTCCTGACATGCTATTTTGCTGAACCCTTGAAGAAATCAAAGCGGGGGCTAGGACATCAATCTCGTGTGAAATGGTACGTATCCAACAAAAAATCGGCTTGTTAAGTGCAACGAGCCGGTTTTTTCAGCGGGGAGGGGGGGATTCGAACCCCCGGTTGAGCAATAAACCCAACAACCACTTAGCAGGCGGCCCCATTCAACCACTCTGGCACCTCCCCAATATTCAACTGTTCATTTTACCCCCTAATTTTCAGGCGGAGGGAGAGGGATTCGAACCCACGGTGGGCGTAAACCCACACCTGTTTTCAAGACAGGCGCCTTAAACCACTCGGCCATCCCTCCAGACATAAAATTCTAGTAACTACTCAGCGTGCGAGGGAATTGGGGGGTGTGGTGTGGCGGCGAAGCCGCCACACCACACCCCCCACCCTTTAGCAGCATGGCTTTCTGAGTAGTTACAAATTCTAACATTAATCAGCGCTGATCACAAGGCGGAACAATCCTACCCACAGGGTAGGACAATCCTACCTACAGGGTAGGACATAATCATACTCCCGCAAAGAAGAGATGCAACCTATCCCCTCACCCCATACGTCCGGTGATGTAATCTTCTGAGATCTGTTCCTTAGGGTTGGTGAACATCTGGGGGGTGGGCGAGAACTCGACGAGTTCTCCCAGCCAGAACAACCCGGTGAAGTCAGAAACGCGCGCCGCCTGCTGCATGTTATGCGTCACGATCACGATGGTGTAATTCCGTTTCAAGGTTGCGATCAATTCCTCGATGGCCTCCGTATCAATCGGGTCCAGGGCTGAGGCCGGCTCATCCATCAGGATCACTTCAGGCTTCACCGCCAGAACACGTGCAATACACAGGCGCTGCTGCTGACCCAGAGAAAGGTTCATGGCATCGTCATACAACATATCCTGCACATCATCCCACAGGGCCGCTTGGGTCAGGCATTGTTCGACCAGCTGATCCAGCTCCTCCTTCTTGATGCGCATGCCGGTCACGCGTGGACCAAAGGCCACATTGTCATAGATCGATTTTGGGAAAGGATTTGGCTTCTGAAAAACCATCCCAATGCGTTGGCGTAAATGTGCCAGGTCCGTCTCAGGTTCGTAAATATCCTGCCCATCAAACAGGATTTCACCCTCCACCCGGGCGCTTTTGATGGTGTCATTCATACGGTTCAGGCAGCGCATAAAGGTGGATTTCCCGCATCCGGAGGGACCGATCAGCGCCGTCACCTGGTTGGGCAAGATCGACATATTAATGTTGCGCAAGGCTAATGCTTCGCCGTAGTATACATTTAAATGTGAGATCGATAATACCGTGGAAACCATACTACTCATACGATTATTTTACCTTAATCCGGATCAACTCATCATCAAATTAGCTTTTTGGGCTATAATCCTATCGATGCTGAAAACTCGACTTTGGTTCATCCTCATTCTGGTAGGACTCCTCACAACCGCCTGTGTGCCGCAATCTCCAAGTACGAACGCTCCTGTTGGCGATAATGCCGATGCACAGATTGAGGTAAAGGGCTCAGATACCATGGTTAACTTAGCCCTGGCCTGGGCTGAAGCATACCAAAAGGAAAATACCAATATCTCGATTTCCATTACAGGTGGTGGCTCAGGCACCGGGATTGCCGCCTTGTTGAACAACACCGTCGATATCGCCAACGCCTCCCGCAGAATAAAACAAGAAGAGATCAATCAAGCCCTCAGCCTGGGTATTGAACCCTATGAGGTGATCGTGGCGAGTGACGCCATCGCTGTGATCGTCAACCCCAGCAACCCCGTCAATCATCTAACCCTGCAGCAGATCTCGGATATCTACCAGGGTAAATATTCAAACTGGCAGGAGCTCGGCGGCGAGGATCGTCCCATCGTACGTGTCTCCCGTGAAACCAATTCAGGCACGCACGTTTATTTCCTCGAAACCGTGCTGCGCCTGGGTGACCCGGACAACACATCCCTGTTTGATCCCAACACCCTTTTGCTGCCTTCCTCCGAAGGGATCATCGCCGAAGTCAGGGACAACCCGAACGCCATCGGCTACGATGGCTTGGGGTACGTCACACCAGAGGTCAAAGTGCTTGGCATCAAGACCAGTCCTGATAGCCCAATCGTCTTCCCCTCGATCGACTCTGTCATCCAAGGGACCTACGCCATTGCCCGCGATCTGTATGTCTACACCAATGGCGAACCCCAGGCAGCCATCAAAGCCTATCTTGACTGGATTCTGTCGGATGCAGGACAAAGCATCATCACTGATCTCGGATTTGTAGCAATCACACCTTGACCCAAAATAACATGGATACACCCTTTATCCCCAATCCACAACTGCGTAAAGCAAAGGCGACCTTTTCCCAGGCGGCTGAAATCCTGATCACGGCCGTGATTAAAGCCATGGGGTACTCAGCAATCATCTTTGTGATCATGATCTTTTACTTCCTGATGAGTGAGGGCATCGCTGCGATCGGAGAAGTGCCATTGAACGTGTTGTTTTCGACCCGCTGGTATCCTATCGAGGGCTTTTACGGCATCCTGCCGTTGATCGGCGGATCCTTGCTCGTCACCGCCGGGGCGACGCTGTTTGCCGTTCCCATTGGATTGGCCACCGCCATTTACATCTCAGAAATTGCCCCACGCTGGATGCGTGAAATCCTCAAACCCATCATCGAGATCCTGGCAGGTTTACCCTCGGTGGTGCTCGGGTTCATCGGCATCATCGCCTTGGCGCCCCAACTGCGGGTTCTGCTGAATCTCCCCACAGGGCTGACCGCGCTGGCGGGGTCTATCCTGCTGGGGATCATTGCCATCCCAACCATCGTCTCAGTCGCCGAAGACGCCCTGGACAGCGTTCCCCGCTCGTACCGCGATGCGGCACTGGCGATCGGCGCCACCAGATGGCAGACGATTATGCGGGTCACCCTGCCAGCAGCTCGCTCCGGCGTGCTGACTGCGGTCATGCTCGGCATTGGGCGAGCCATCGGCGAAACCATGACCGTGATGATGGTCACCGGCAACGCACCCGTGATGGTCAGAAGCTTGAGCGCCATCCTCATGCCAACCCGCACGATGACTGCCACCATTGCCGCTGAGATGGGTGAGGTCGCCAAGGGGAGTGTCCATTACCACGTCCTGTTCTTGATCGGGGTGATCTTATTCTTGATCTCGCTGACCGTTAATATCATCGCCTCAGCCATGGTTTTCCGCGTCAAAAAACGCACAGAACGGATCCTGTCATGAACCACTCATCCAAAAAGCGCATGGTTGTTCAAAAACTTGCCTTTGCCGGTATGAGCCTGGTGGCAAGTCTGACGGTGGTCTTCATCATCTTGATCGTGGTGTACATCTTTTCGATGGGGGCTGGGGCAATCTCATTTGAATTTATCTTCAGTGCACCGTACGATGGGATGCGTTCCGGCGGCATCCTGCCGGCGATCATCGGCACATTTTACCTGACCCTGGGCACAGCCATATTGGCCGTCCCCCTGGGGTTGGGCGCCGCCATCTATCTCTCTGAATTTGCCTCCGACAACCAGGTCACCCGCATTATCCGCATTGCCATCACCAACCTGTCTGGCATCCCCTCGGTAGTATATGGATTGTTCGGTTTGGGTCTGTTTGTGCTCTTTCTCAGGCTGGGCACCAGCATCCTGGCGGCCTCGATGACCCTGGCCATCATGACTCTACCCGTCATCATCAGCACAGCTGAGGAAGCGCTTAGGGCGGTGCCGCAATCCTTCCGGGTGGTCAGCATTTCCCTGGGTGGGACCCGCTTGCAAACCATCCGCAAGATTGTGCTGCCAGAAGCCATGCCGGGTATCCTCACCGGCGTGATCCTGGGCTTGGAGCGCGCCGCCGGTGAAACCGCCCCGATCATGTTTACCGGCGCGGCCTTCTTCCTGCCCCAGCTGCCCACCTCGCTGACCGACGCCACCATGGCTTTGCCCTACCATCTGTTCGTCATCTCCACTCAGGTGCCGGGGATGCCGATCCAAATCCAATTCGGCACGGCCCTGGTTTTGCTGGTGTTCGTCTTGGGGATGAACCTGATCGCCTCCATTATCCGCTCGCGTGCCCGCGCACGACGCCAATGGTGACCCATGGATAAGATCGTCATTGAAAATTTCTCTATTGAATACTCAGATGGCACAGAATCCCTCAAAGATATCAACCTGCGCATCCCGGCCAACCAACTAACCGTGCTGTTCGGGCCTGCCGGCGGAGGAAAATCCACTCTGCTGCGCAGCATCAACCGGTTGAATGACCTGGCAGATGTCAAAACCACCAAGGGTCAAATTTTGTTTGATGGGATCGACATCCTGGATAAAAAAGTGGATGTGATCAACCTGCGCCGCAAGGTGGGGATGGTGTTTGCCCGCCCGGTCGTGTTGCCATTCAGCATCCGGCGCAACCTGACCTACGGCTATGAGCTGGCGGGGGTACGCGATGCCATATTGATTGAAGAAAGTGTGGAACGCAGCCTGGTGCAGGCCGCCCTCTGGGATGAGGTAAAAGACCGGCTCGACGAGCCCGCCATCTCCCTATCTGGTGGGCAGCAGCAGCGCTTGTGCCTGGCACGCAGCCTGATCCAGCAGCCAGAAGTGATCTTGCTGGATGAGCCCACCTCCGGGTTAGACCCCATTTCAACCCTCAAGGTCGAAAACTCCTTGCAGGTGCTCAAACAGGATTACACCATCGTCCTCGTGCCGCACTCCGTGCAGCAAGCCGCTCGCACCGCTGATACGGCAGCTTTTATCTTGCAGGGAGAATTGATCGAAGTCGGCATCGGCGCAGAGCTGTTCACCAACCCAACTGAATCACGCACTCAACGTTATATTGAAGGCCGCTACGGCTAACATAAACTAAATCATCACCCCCCTACCATCAAATTTGAAATTGGTAACTATTCAGCGTGCGAGGGTGCCCTTCAGCAGCAGGGCTGCCTGAGCAGTTGCTGTAATTGTTAATCACCCGGATCTGATTCGCTGCGAGTGAACAACATCATCTGTTCGCCAAAGTCCTGGACCAACGCATCCTCAGGCATCTTTGTTAACAAAATGAACACATAAATATCCCCCACCGCGCCGGAGGCGTTCATTGCAATTAACAGCAATAGGGGTGCGATCCAGCCTGGCGGCGCCCACCACAGCGCCACCATCCCGAAAACCGTGATCAAAACCAAAGGCGCCATGCTGACAAGCATGTAGGGCCGCTTGTGCAGAAACCAATCCGGCGCGGCGGCATAAGCATATGCCCCCTTAAAGGCAAACTTGACCCGGCCGCCGGTGAACAGCCAGAAGAAAACACCGTGGATGGCTTCATGCAAGACCACCATCACGAAGATCACCCCCAACATCACCAGGAGTGGGAGCAGGATTCCACCTACTCCTGACAGAGAGAACTCGAAACTAACGCCGTCCAGGGCTAAATCCGGGCGCAGCAGCTGAAGCAGCCAGGCCAATCCCACCCAACTGACCAGGAACAGCCCAAAACTGGCTGCGCTGAGAATCAGCAGCAATTTACGGTCTTTGATTAAATCTAAAGTTCGAGAATGATCATAACCTTCAGGTAAAGTGCGGTGGGCATAGGGTTGCTTCACCGGCCCATACCCTCCGGCTCGGCTGGGGTTGCAGGATGAAATATGCACACGTCATTTCCACGGTCCAGGATGAATACATCTTTGGGCTTGCGCAGCAGGCAATAGGTGGTGACCTGGTCACCGATCCCACCAGCAATATGCAGCAAATTCATCATTCCCTCTCTTCTCCTGGGGTCCCCTTGGCTTAATCCGCCAGACCTTCAACCCCTTTCCCGTTAAGGCACAAGGGTATGGGTTGGCCACGGGGTGATGCTGGGGCGCGGGGTCGCCAATCCCTCGAGACTACCCGGTGTAGCTGTAGCGGTGGGTGTTGGCGTGAGCTGGATTTCAACCGGGATTTGGGTCGGGGGTGGTTGGGTGGCGGTCGGCGAGGGAGTCACCGTCTGGGCTACCCTGGCTGCCCGCCAGCGTCCCCCAAAATACACGGCACCCGCCAGCACCAGCAGCAGGGCCAACACAGCCAGGCAGCCGACCAGCCAGCGGCGCTTGCCCGGCTTGCGGAATGCCCGCGCTGATCCAGTCGGGACGCCCATCGTCACAACCGTGATGTTGTCATGCCCACCGCGCGCGTTGGCTAAATCGATCAGGGCCTTTGGTACCTCTAGTAGGGGTTTAGCTTTGACCATCAGACGGATCTCATCATCAGAGACCAGGTCTGTCAGCCCATCGCTGCACACCAGCACAATGTCACCCGGTGCCAAGGGCAACCCCTGGTTTTCCAGGGCCTCAGCATCGCCCTCACCTTCAAAAAACCATAAGCGAAAATCCGGGTGAGAGGGTGTGGAAGATCCCAGGTAGCGGCGGATGACATGCGCATTGGGGTGGGCCTCGCCCTGTGTTTCATCAATGATCCCTGCATCAACTGCCTCCTGGATCCAGGTGTGGTCCGTTGAGAGCTGCAGGATGTGCCCCTGGCGCAAGAGATAGATGCGCGAATCCCCTAGGTTGGCGGTATACAACCGGTCATCAATCACCCAGGCGCAGGCACAGGTTGCGCCCATGCCTTTGCGTCCCTGGTCAGACAGGGAAGCCTCGTAGATGGCGTGGTTGGCGCGCTTGATGGCCTCTTCCAAAGTTTCGAGCGGCTGGCTGCCGTCACTGGCAGCAACCGCTTCGGTAATGATGGACACGCCCATCTGTGCAGCCACCTCGCCCGCACGGTGACCGCCAATCCCATCGCACAACACAGCCAAAACGGCAGGTGTGCCCCCCTTCACGAAGGGCGCTTCGCGTAGGCCGGTCAGGAAGGCAGACACCCCGTAGCGGTCTTCATTCTTTTTACCCGTCATACCGGGATGACTGGCTGCCGCAATCTCCAGATGAGCTTCATCAATCTTGATCATAATAATGGTTCGTATTTTGATACGGTCGCCACAGGGGGCGAGGATGCATCAATCATTGTAAACCGAAATCCCAGAATACCAAAATGGATCAGGTCACCCGGGTGAAGCTGCACCGGCTCCCTCCCAATTAATGCATAATTGACCCAGGTTCCGCCATCAGACCCAACATCATTCAGCCAAAACGCATCATCCTTAACCCGCAGACGGGCGTGCAATCTTGAGATATCTTCCCCCTCCAGTACCTGGTCCACCCGTTCAGGGTCACTGCCAAAAGCCGTTTGGCTGCGAGTAATGGGGATTGCCTTGTGTTCCATGTCAATACCTGGGTCTTCCAGCGGGATCAATGTGGCGTATAATCCGTGTGCGTGCTCTGGACCAATGTAACCAGCCGTGCCCGGCTTACGTCTGACATCAAAGATTTTCATTGCCATCCGGTGGGCTAATTTCCCCTTCAAGAAATGCCGGGTCATCCAGATGATCAACAGGATCACCGTTGCGGTCAGGATGACGCTGATCACAATCATACCCAGTTGCTGATTTGAAAGCGGCGGTTCAGGTTGCGGCAGCTGCACCTCTACCTGGATCGGTGTGAGGATCGTCTCCCCCATCAAGCCCAAGCTATCCGCCACCTCAACATAGAGAATATGCTCACCAGTTTCAACGAGAGAGGTCAGGTCCCAGGTCAGGCTGGTAAAGGGGGTTTCATCTCGCTGATCCACCACCTGGCCGTCCACATACAGCCGGCTGATGACCAGGTCGCGCGGATAATCGTCCGGGAATTCCAGCAAGAACTCGATCACCTGGCTGGCAGGGATCAGGGCATCCAGGTCTCCCGCCCAATTTCTAGGCGGCTCGCGCAGGATCACCGCCGGGGGTGAGAGCAGGATCGGCTTTGGCGGCTGGACATCGATATAGAATTCTCCGCTTTCGCCACGCCATTCACCGCTGGGCAAATCCGCCACCACCTGGATGGTATAGGTGCCCGTTTCACGAATCCCGGATTCAAATTGGAGGGTGTAGGTTACCCCTAAACCTTCCAAATAGGTTTCAGGGTCCGGCAGGTTTCCTGTCCCCGTGAAATAGAAAAATTCACCCCCGGTAAGGGCAGCCAGGTCGATCAGCGCTCCCCCCTGGGCATTGGTCAAAAAGAATTCTTCACCCAGCATCCACACATTCACCTGGATCCCGGCAGACCGTGCAGCTTCAGTCAGGGTAGTCACTGCGTTGATTTCTTCAAGTAAGGGGGGCGGGGTGATGTACAGCAGGACTTTGTCCACCCCAAACGGCACTACCCGTTCTTCTGCATGGCGCAGTGCGGTTTCCAGGCTGACCAGGTCAGGTACCATGTTTCTGAAATCAGGCTGATAATTTTCCAAGGCCTCCAGCCATGCATTTCGGTCAATGGTGTTGCGGATGGGCGTGCTTTGCTGGGTGACCAG
>Ga0209498_1001504_pt1 | contig 14249 bp, 7 predicted proteins | sample WalLakDeSediment_FD_184131 | JGI IMG/M metagenome (GOLD analysis project Ga0209498, IMG submission 184131) | Lake sediment microbial communities from Walker lake, Nevada to study Microbial Dark Matter (Phase II) - Walker Lake 11/02/13 Deep... | ecosystem: Environmental > Aquatic > Freshwater >...
GGCGGCACGGGACAGTACGTGTACGCGCTGCTCGAAGGGTGGCAGACGCCGGAGGTCCCGCCCGATCCAGCTCTGCGCGCCGAGTTGGAAGCGCAAGCCAGCGCCGACCCCGCCGCGCTGTGGGCGCGCCTCATCGCGCTGGACCCGGAAGCCGCGACGTTCATCGATCCGCGCAACCTGCGACGGGTCATCCGCGCGCTGGAAGTCTGTCTCAAGACCGGGCAACCCTTCTCGGCGCAGCGCCGCCGCATTCCCCCACCTTATCGCGTGCTGCACATCGGGTTGACGATGGAGCGCGCGGCCCTCTATGCCCGCGCCGATGCCCGCGTGGATGCGATGATCGCAGCCGGGCTGCCGGCCGAGGTCGAAGCGCTGCGACAAAACGGCTACGACTGGCATTTGCCGGCGATGTCGAGCCTGGGATACAGCCAGTTCCGTCCCTACTTCGCGGGGGAGGCGACGCTGCCTGAAGTCGTCGAGCGCATCAAGCTCGACACGCATGCTTTCATCCGCCGCCAGTACGCCTGGTTCCGTTCCCGCGCCGAGGACATCCACTGGTTGGATGTGCGTCAAGACCCTGCAACACACACGCGCGCCCTCGTTTCGACATTGCTTAAGAACCAATCCAAAGATTCATTGGGCGCGGGTTAATAAGTATAAGTACAATGTGTTTTGCTATACATACGGGAATACGTGTGCGTGCGTTGACTTAGTCCTTACTCTATGTATAATTTGATTATGGTTTGACCATCTGAGGTTTTATGACCTATGAGCATATCCGGCATAGTTGCGCAAGTTGACGATAACCCGTTGACACGGCAAACAACGTGGCAGGCGCCTGACGCAAGCGCTCCACCGGCCTCGCGTGTCCCGTGGGCAACGGTATTGAGAGGCCAATGATATGTCGGATGCGCGTGTTATGATCGATAGAGACGAAATCGTCGAGCGCGGGCAGGCCAACCAGGCTGCCCAACAATCCAGCAACGAATTGGCCGCCATCCTTGCCTTCAGCCAACAGGTCAGCGCCAGTCTGAATTTGGATCGCGTCGTGCAGGCCACCCTGGACGGACTGGTCGACGCTACCGCCGCCGATTTGGCACTGTTGCTCTTGCGAGATGCGGATACCCCCTTGCAGTCATCAGGCCGGCGCGTGGCAAACCACGAGATGGCTGGCAACAGCTCGCCAGAGCATCACGTGGCGCGCGATCTGTGTGAGCTAGCAATCGGCGAAAGAAACGCGATCTACATCACCAACATCCGCTCGGATACACGTCCCCTCTTGCCGGAAGGTCAGACGGTCACAATGCAGTCGTTTGTCGCCCAACCGTTGATCATAGGGCAGACGGTTCTGGGTGCGTTGGTCTTGGCGTCGATCAGAGAACGGGACTTTTCGCAGCACGCCACGTTCCTCAATGGATTTGCCAGCCAGGTCGCCATCGCGGTGCAAAATGCGCTCCTCCACAGCGCCGCACAGGAAAGTGAGGCGCGCTATCGAACCCTCTACGAGAACAGCCCGCTCGGCATCTACCGCACCACCCCTCAAGGGCAAATCGTACTCGCCAACCCCGCCCTCGTGCGGATGCTGGGCTATACCACCTTCGACGAACTCGCCGCGCGCGATCTGGAAAGCAATGGCTTCGAAATCGGATATCCGCGTAGCCAGTACCAAGAAGCGATGGAAAAAGATGGGCAGGTCATCGGGTTGGAAGTGGCCTGGAAACGGCGCGACGGGCAGATCATCTTTGTCAGGGAAAACGCCCGCGCGATTTGGAACGCGGACGGCGCTATCCAGTACTATGATGGGACGGTCGAGAATGTCACCGAACGCAAACTCGCCGAAGAAGCCCTACGTAAGAGCGAGGAGCTCTTCCGCAGCCTGGTTGAACAGTCGTTCGACGGCATCGCCATTCTGGACGAGGAAAATCGGTACGTCGAATGGAATGGCGCTATGGAGCGTATTACCGGAATCCCCCGCGACGAAGTGCTGGGGCAGTTTTACTGGGACGTCCAACCACGTTTGATCATGCCGGAACGCAGAACACCCAACTTACAGGAAGACTTGCGTGCGACCTTACAAGCCAAACGCGACGACGTCGAACCTGCGCACGCAAGCACTATTTTCGAGAGTGAACTTCAGCGCGCTGATGGAACGCGGCGTCTCGTGCAAGCGACCAGTTTCCCCATCCGCACCGGCGCCGGTTATAGCCTCGGCATCGTTATACAAGACTTGACCGAGGTGCTGCGCGCCGAGGCCGAGGCTCGCCAGAAGACGACGCAAATGATCGCCATACGCCGGCTCGGACTGGAACTGGCGGATAATCTGGATGTGGACTCACTCCTGAACAATATCGTGCGCCGGGCCGTTGACCTCGTCAATGGCCGATTGGGCGGCATCTATCTGTACCGGCCCGAACGCGAGCTGCTGGAATTGTATGTGGCCACCGGTGAGCCTATGCCGATGGGACGAAGCGTTCAGCGCGGCGAAGACCTGGCGGGCAACGTGTGGGAGACCGGCGAATTGCTGACGATCAGCAATTACACGCACTGGGATGGGCGTGCGGCTGGATCAAAAAGCAGCACAGTCGGCGCCATCGCCGGTTTACCCTTACGCTGGCGTGACGAGTTCCAGGGAGTTTTGATCGTCGGACTGGAACGTGGGCAGAACTTTTCCACCGATGCCATCAGCCTGCTGGCGCTCTTCGCCTCACAATCCGCCTTTGCGATCAAGAATGCGCAACTCTTTCAGGCCGAATACGATCAACGCATGTTCGCCGAGACCTTGCGCACGGCGAGTTCTATCGTTGTCGCTACACTAGAAATGGAAACGGTATTGGATCGCTTGCTGGAACAGCTCGCGCGCGTCGTGCCGCACGATGCGGCCAACATCATGCTGATCGAAGACGATCACGTTCGCATCGTACGGCAACACGGTTACGAACGGTTCGGCGACAGCGTGCCCAGCCTGGGACAGAAAATCCCGATGGGCAGCTTATCAGGCGTGGCCCGTATGATGGCGACGCGCTCAGCAACCCTGCTCCCCGACACGGACGCTGATCCAGAGTGGGAGCCGATTGGAGAACAGATCTGGATCAATTCCTACGCGGGCGCGCCGCTGCGCGTGCATGGGGAGATTATCGGCTTTCTCAACGTTAACAGCACCACACCCGGATTCTTCACCCAATTGCACGCCGAGCGATTGCTGGCCTTTGCCGATCAGATGGCCATTGCGATGGCCAACGCGCGACTGTATGAAACGCAACAGGCGCAGTTCCGGGCTTTGCAGGCGTCGCAAGCGCAATTGATCCAAGCGGAGAAGTTGTCGGCATTGGGACGGCTAACCGCCTCGATTGCGCACGAAATCAACAACCCGCTTCAGGCGATCCAGACCTGTCTGAGCCTGCTTGAGGAAAGTCTTTCCGAGGGCGGCGACATCGAAGAAATGCAACAGGATCTGGAGATCGCGACAGCCGAGGTGCTACGCATCGGGAATCTGCTCAAACGGCTGCGCGATTTCTACCGGCCCGCGCACGAAAGCATCGAGCCGACCGATCTGTACGCCGTGCTAGATCACGTGCTACACCTGACCGGCAAGCAGTTACAACGCAACAAGATACGGGTCGAGCAGGAGAGGTTGATCGAGCCGGCCATCGTGATGGGTAATGCGGATCATCTGAAGCAAGTGGCGCTGAACCTGCTGCTCAACGCCGTCGATGCGATCGGCGATGGGGGAGGCGTGGTTAGCGCGCGCGTTTCGCGGAGTGAGATACTCGGGCAGGACGGCCAAACCATCCCCGCGGTGCGCTTCGAACTGAGTGATACAGGGCGTGGGATGTCGGCTGTGACGATGGCCAACATATTCGAACCCTTCTACACCAACCGGCCGGAAGGCACGGGCCTGGGATTGTATATCTGCTACGAGATCGTGCAGGCCCACAACGGCCAAATCACGATCGCCAGCCAGCCAGGCGAAGGAACAACGGTCACGGTCTTACTGCCACGCGCACAGGACGCGATATGAAGTCGTAGCCGGCGCTTTAGCCGTGGTCCAGCACCAAAAGCGGGATGTGGGAATCGCGCCGCTATCTGAATCCCTGCGGGCGCCAACCGGATTCACAACGAGTGGGCCAACGGCTATCCGGCTATTTTCTACGAGGAGGATGTATGGTAACCGACGCTAAGATCATCATCGTTGATGACGAAGCGGCCATTCGCCACTTTTTACACAGGACGCTCACGCGCGAGGGCTACCAGGTCACCGCAGTCGAGAGTGGGGCGCAAGCCTTGCAGGAAATCGCAAAGCAGGAATTCGATCTGGCGCTCATCGATCTGCGACTCAAGGATATGGATGGCCTCGAACTGCTGGCGGATATGCGCGCGCAGTATCCGGCGACGACCGTCATCATCCTCACGGCGCACGCCTCCTTGGAATCGGCAGTGGTAGCGCTGCGACAAGGCGCGCACGACTATCTCTTCAAGCCATGCGCCACGGTGAACCTGCACGAAAGTGTGCGCAGCGGCCTGCTCCGGCGGGAGCAGGAACTACAGCGGCGCGAAATGCTGGAGGCTCAGCAAGCGCCGAGCCAGGCCGGCGTATCCACGCCGCCTTCTATGCCACGTACTTTCTTGCAGTTCCAGGGCCTTATTGTGGATCCGGTCCAGCACATTATTACCCTAGACGGGCATCTCCTGGAATTATCTCCCACCGAGTTTGATCTCCTGGCATATCTGGTCAACGAAGCGCCGCGCGTCGTTTCGGCAGCGGAACTGATTCGCGAAGTGCAGGGCTACGAAACTGACACGTGGGTGGCGCGCGATACAGTGCGCTCGCACGTCTATCACATCCGGCAAAAAGCGAAATCCGCAGCCGGACGCACGATCATCCGCACCGTGCGCGGCGTAGGGTATACGGTCGCGTAAGCATCAAGCAAGGCAGGCATTTCCGTAGACGGCTGCGCTCGTGAAAGCCCGTCGCTACCAGTGGCGGCATGGTCGCCATCTCCACACAATCTCCACGTAACATCCACACAACCTTTATTGTGCCTCCACGCAACTTTGACGGCACAACGATGATTTCTGCTTATACTTAAAAGAAAACGTCATGTAACGTGAGAGGGAGATTATTTGATGTCAGACACGAACTCCAACCTTGAGGCGCTGACCGACACCTTTATCCGCAACGTGAACCACGAGCTGCGCACACCGCTGGCCGTCATCCACGGCTATGCCGAACTGCTTTACAATGGCGGGATGGGCGAGTTGGCGCCGGAACAACACAAGGCGCTCTATGTGATCAACGACCACATTCGAGAGCTGGCGACCCTGGTTGAACGGATCAGCGTTCTCTTGTCGACCGATGAGTTGCGGCAAATGCGGCTGCCCATCAACGCCGGCACGGTGGCCGCCCGGGTGCTGGATCGGATGCGCGACACGGTGCAACAGGCCGGTCTGACGCTCGAAACCAAGCTGGACCCGGCGGTTCCCGACATTCTGGGCGATCCCTATCAAATAGAGCGCGCGCTCGAATGTCTGGTTGAGAACGCCGTCAAGTTCACACAGGCCCCCGGACGCATCACGGTGCGCGTTTCGAGCAACAGCAAAGGGGTGAATTGCACGGTCAGCGACACCGGCAGCGGTATCGAAACAAACAGGCTGGAGGAGATCGGTCAAGGGTTCCGCCAGGGTGATAGCTCCACTACCCGTCATCACCGCGGCTTCGGACTCGGCATGGCTGTGGTGCAAAGTGTGGCGAAGGCGCACGGCGGGCGCGTGACCATCCAGAGCCAACCCGGACAGGGCAGCCGGTTCACGCTACATATACCCTTTGCCCCTGTGGAAGCGCCTACGTGCCTGCCACGGACTCAGCAAACCCAAAAACCACACCGCATCCTGGTCGTGGATGATGAACAGAGCGTTGTGCGTTCACTCGGCGCAGCCTTGCGACGGCTTCCCAACTGTCAGATCAGCACCGCGACCAGCGGACGCCAGGCGCTGGCACTCTTCGAAGCAGCGCCTTTCGATTTGCTGATCACCGACTTCGCGATGCCCGACCTCGACGGGCTGGAACTGGCAACGCTGGTCGGCGAACGCTATCCGCAAACGGCCCTCATCATGATAACGGCTTATGGCGACAACGCCTTACGCGAGCGCGCGGAGGCCGCAGCGGTGCGTTACACGCTCGACAAACCTGTCGAGATCAAGCAGATTCGCGCTTTGGCGCTCGAAGCTCTGGAAGCCAAGGCAGCCTAGCAGGAGTCGTCCCTTTGAACACAAAAACCGTCGAGCACTTAGGTTCTTCACACAAGGTCACGCAGTCCGACAGCTTGTGGGCGCGCATTATGTTATTGCTGGGCCTGCTGACACTCACGACCTTGATGTTTGCCGGCGTCAGTGTCCTGGTCTACACCAATCGCGCCGAACGCGCCACCTGGCGCGGGCGTCAAGGTGAAGCCGTCAGGGCTGCGGCAAGCATCGTAGCGGCCTTCGTGCAAAACGTTACAGAGACGTTGGTTTTAACCGACCTGATGGGGCACAACGAACTTATGGACGAACCGGACATTATGCTCCAGGTGCTGGAACGCAACCCGGCGTTGATGGAAATCACGTATCTCGACAAGGATGGTCGTGTCATTTCCAGCGCCTCGCGCGACCGTCCCGTCCTATCGAGTTTGATCACCATTCCCCAATCTCAGTGGTTCCGGGAAGCCAGAAATGGGAAGCAATACCTGAGCAGCGTGCAACTTTCGTGGACCAATCAGCCATACCTGATTGTTGCTTTACCTGCGACTGAAGGCGGTGTGATTGCCGCCCGTCTGAACATGGATATTCTGTGGCAAGTCGTCGCCGAGTTCAAGATGGGCGACAAAAGCCTGGCCTACGTCATCAACCGGCACGGCAGGGTGATTGCGCATACACACACACAGGCGGTGCTGGATAACACGAATCTCACAGGACGGCCCGAGCTGGAGGCCATCTTGCAAGCGCCTGATGCCGTGTGGTTCGGAACGTACGTGAATCTGGACGGTGTACCGGTCGTTGGCGCCTCGCGCCAGGTCGAGGAAAGCGACTGGATTGTGATCGTCGAATTATCACAAGCGGAGGCGTATGCGATCACCCGCCGCGCGTTGTACGTTTTAGTAGGCGGCTTGTTCTTATTTATGATCGTCGCCAACGTCATTGCGGCACAGTTTCTACAACGCGCGATTCTGCGGCCAATGCTGCAGTTAAGCTATGGCGCTGTACGCATCGGAAGCGGCGATCTAGGCCACCGGATCGGTCTGACAAGTCGCAACGAGATCGGACAGGTCGCCAGGACGTTCGACCATATGGCCGAGCGGCTGCAGGATCGCGAAGGACAACTGCGGGCACAGGCTGAGGCGCTTGCCGTGCAAATCTACGAACGCGAACAGGCCGAAATCGCCCTGCGCGAGAGCGAAGCGCGCTACCGTGCAATCGTCGAAGACCAGACGGAGTTGGTGTGTCGCTGGCTGCCCAATGGAACGCTGACCTTTGTCAATGAGGCATATTGCCGCTACTTCGATAAGGCATACGATGAACTCGTCGGACACACCTTTATGCCGTTGATCCTGGAGGAAGATCAGGCGATGTATCAAGCTGCCGCCAGCATACTCGGCTCGGCTCAACCGGTCGTCACGGTCGAACACAGAATCATAGCGCCTGACGGCGAGATACGTTGGCAGCAGTGGACAGATCGCGCGATCTTCGACCAATCCGGCGCGGTCATCGAATACCAATCTGTGGGACGAGACATCACCGAACGGCAGCTAGCCGAAATCGCCCTGCGCGAGCTGAACGAGCAGCTAGAAGAACGCGTCAGTATGCGAACAAGCGAACTCACCCAGGTCAACGCCGACCTGAATCACCAAATAGCCGAACGCGTCCGTGCTGAAGCGCAGCTCCGGGCTTCGCTGCAAGAAAAGGAGATGCTGCTCAAGGAGATCCATCATCGCGTGAAGAACAACCTGCAGATCATCTCGAGCCTGTTGAACCTGCAGGCCAGGCAGACGAGCGATGCAATGGGACTCGACCTGCTGCGCGACAGCCAAAACCGCGTGCGCTCTATGGCGCTGATCCACGAAAAGCTCTATCTGTCGTCAGATCTGGCCCAGGTGAATTTTGCCGATTACGTGCGCAATCTGATCGCTTTCTTGATGACGTCGTATCAAGTTAGCGCAGCAACGGTCTCTCCGGAGATCGATGTGACGAAGGAGATCCAACTGGACATCGATACCGCCATCCCGTGTGGGCTCATCATCAACGAGTTGATCTCGAATGCGCTTAAACACGCCTTTGTTGACGGCCGCGCGGGTCAGTTGTGGGTCGAGATGCGCCGAACATCCCATCGCTGCCTGGAATTGATCGTGCGGGACAATGGCGTGGGCATACCACCTGACCTGCAAATCCAACAGGCGCGATCGCTGGGGCTTCGATTGGTCACTATGCTCGTTGAGCAAATCAAAGGTGAATTGGAAGTGGGCAATGATGGCGGGGCAATGTTCCGCGTGACATTCCCCGATCCACAGCGCCAGGCGGGAGAAAAGGGTGATGCCTGAAGCGCGTATCTCGATTGTCGATCGAGTGAGAATATCAGAAGTGTGCTAAAAACAAACCAGAGGTGAAATCATGAAAAAAGTGAACGCCATACTTATCGTTTTACTGACCCTATCATTGGTAGCCTGTAGCACGGTCACACCGCCACCGCCTAGCCCGGTTCAGTTGGCGGAGGAAGTGGTTTTCTACGACTGGGACGCAGATATACCGCAGGCCGTCCTCGATGCATTTGCTGCGGAGTTCGGCGTGCAGGTGCGATACGAGGTCTATGAGTCCCAGACTGAGGCAATAGAAAATATGAGGGCCGGTGAGCAGTTCGACGTGGTGGTGATGGATAGCCACTGGATTCCGATGCTCGTGGAGGAGGGCCTCGTGGCGGAGCTGGACTACGCCAACCTGCCCAACGCGCGCAACCTCTCGGCCAACTTTCGCCACCTGGCCTACGATCCGGACAATCTACACTCCATCCCTTTCAATTGGGGCACGACAGGATTACTCGTGCGCAGCGATCTGGTCGGAGAACCGGTGACGAGTTGGAACGCGCTGTTCGATCCACGCTATACCGGTAAAGTCGGAATTTGGGTTGATATGCCCCGTGAAACGATCGCGGCCGCGCTCAAATCGTTGGGCTATTCCGCCAACTCGGAGAATCCTGCCGAGTTGGAGGCGGCGCTGGCGCGGCTGTTGAAACTCAGCCCACACGCGCTCATCCTGGAAGATTACGACGACGTCACTTCAGCGGGCGTCATCAATAGCGGCCAGGCTGTCATTGCGCTCGCATGGGCGCTGGATGTGTTCGAAGCACACAGCGATGATCTTTCGCCTGCCGTGTACGTGCTGCCCGAGGAAGGCGCCTTGATGTGGACCGATGCGTTTGTCGTTCCATCCAACAGCCCCAACAAATATACCGCGGAGGTCTTCCTGAACTTCCTATTGCGGCCTGAAATTGCAGCCCAAATTGTGCACTTCAATAACTACGCCACAGCCAACGAAGCTGCATTAGCACACATCGACGAGGAACTGCTCAACGATCCGGTCATCTTCCCACCCAATGCCGACCTGTTGAACGCTGAGATCATACTGCCGCTCAGCCCGCTTGTCGAGGAGCTGTACGACGCGGTGTGGGTGCGTTTCTTGGAAGCCATACCGTGATTGCATTGAGAACAGCAAGAAAGGATTGTGAAAAATGACACGCAAACGTATTCTGATCACTGAAGATGAGAGCATCATCGCTATGGATTTGGAGGCGCGCTTGCTGGATATGGACTACGAGGTGGTGGCTGTGACCTCCACAGGCGAGCAAGCTCTCCGGAGAACAGCCGAGTTGGTGCCCGATCTGATCCTGATGGATATTGTGCTCAAGGGACCTATGGATGGTATCGAAACCGCCAAATGTATCCGCGCGCAGTTCGACATTCCCATCATCTACCTCACCGCGCACTCGGACAAACCTACCCTTCAGCGGGCTACGGTCACCGAAGCCTACGGCTATATCTTGAAGCCGTTTGAGGACCGCGAATTGCACACGATGATCGAGGTTGCGCTATACAAGCATCGCGCGGAACGGCAAATCAAAGAAAGCGAAGCGCGCTTTCGGGCGCTGATCGAACACGCAAGCGATATCGTCGCCGTGCTGGATAAGGGTGGCGTATTGACCTATATGAGTCCATCGGCACAGCACGTACTCGGCTACGCGCCGGCAGAGATGGTGGGCAAAAGCCTGTTCGACTTCGTCCCCGATGAACAAGTGCCGGCCGTAAGCGCCATCACCACGGCTTTACTCGAGCATCCGGGCCAGACGACGCCGCTGACAGAGTATAACGTGCGCGACAACAATGGCGATTGGCGTACAATGGCTGTCGTGGCTACCAATCTGTTGGAACACACCGCCGTGCAGGGCATCGTGCTCAACTGTCACGACATCACCCGCCGCAAACAGGCCGAAGATAAGATCTTCCAATTCGCCTCCGAGTTGCAGACGCGCAACGAAGATTTGCGCGCGTATGCACATAGCGTGGCCCACGATCTCAAGACACCGTTGGGGCTTATCATCGGATATGCAGGGATACTCAGAAGCCACCTCGACGAGCTGACGAAAGACGAACGCGGCGATTATCTGGACACCATAATGAGGACCAGTACCAAGATGTCGCACATCATCAGCGAGATGCTCCTGCTGGCCGAGGTGCGCGAAGCCGAAGTACCGATCAGCCCGCTTAACATGGCGGCTATTGTGGATGAGACGCTCCTCCGTCTCGAAGCCACGATCGCCGCATGTCAGGCAGAGATCATCCGGCCAGCCGAATGGCCCGCCGTCATAGGGTATGCCGGCTGGATCGAAGAGGTGTGGGCGAACTACATCAGCAACGCGCTGAAGTATGGTGGCCATCCTCCACGCATCGAGTTGGGATTTTCGTTGCTCGACGCTGAAGGGGCGGACCCTGACACAGCAACGGGCGTCCGGTTCTGGGTGTCCGATAACGGCATCGGCCTCACCACCGAGCAACAGGCGGCGCTGTTCAGATCCCATTCACGGCTCGGGCAAACCAACAACAATGGGCACGGGTTAGGTCTATCCATCGTCAAGCGCATCGTCGAGAAGCTGGGCGGTCAAGTGAGCGTAGACAGTACAGGCGTGCCCGGTGAGGGCAGCACCTTCGGGTTCACCCTGCCTATCGCAAACAGACAGGAGGAACAATGACAAACAGTAACCTTAAAAAAACCAATCCAAGGACACAGAAAAAGACGGGTTCAAGGAGTGTATCACAGAACAAGGCGCTTCTAGCGCTCGGCGCAGTGACCTTGCTATTATATGTGGCGATCAATGTCCTGGCTGGCATAAGCGGCGCCCTCTACTTTGACATCGCCAACAGTATCGTGGTACTACCGCTGGTCATCGGCATCGTCATCGTGACGTTTGGCCTGCGAAACAAGATGGAAAAAGGCAGCGACAATCATGCACTCTGGACCGGGATGGCGATTGGTGCAACCTCGTGGGCGATAGCAGAACTATGGTGGGCGATCGGCGTCATCACAGGTTCGGAGATACCCTACCCATCAGGAGCGGATTTCTTCTGGTTAGCTGCCTACATCCCGATGACGCGCGCCATATGGATCCGCATCCGTTCATTGCCGAAGAATACCGACCGGTTATGGAAAGCGGCGATGTGGGCATTATCGCTGCTCATTGTAGCGTTCACCGTGGTGTTCGTCCTTGTACCCCTTATCCAGGACTATGACCCTGACCTTTTACTGGAGAGCCTCCTGAACCTCTTATATCCCCTGGGAGACCTGGTCTTATTACTGTTGACGCTCTGGATACTCTCCGCCTATCAACAAGGCAGGTATGGGCAAGCCTGGGTCTGGATTGCGGGCGGTTTTTTCCTCACTGCATTCTCCGATCTGCTGTTTACCTACAGTTCAATGGCCGGAACCTATTACCCAGACGGACAAGCGAACTTGATCAGCGTCCTGCTGGTCGATGTACCTTATACACTCGGATATCTGGGATGGCTGGTGGGGATGCTCTTGTTACGGAATCTGCTCGCACAACACCAGCCCCTCACCGTCGAGGCGCAGACATTCACCCTGGTACCCGATACACATCTGTTCCTCGCCACGAAAGGCGACGATACGATCATCGACGTCAGCCGTAACGTACCGCAGGTGTTTCCTATGAACGCCCATTGGAACGGCCAATTACTTTGGCAGGTGTTGGGGATGCCGGAAGAGTCGTGCGCCGCGATGCTAGACGCGCTCAAAGAACGCGATGTATTACAAGAGCGCGCCATCACCGTGAACACTTGCGCCGGCCTCAAAGAAGCCCGCTTTTCTGGCTTTGCCATCCGCGATCCACAAGGAGAGTACAACGGCGCTTCTCTCCTCGTGCGGATGTTGTTCCAGGATGACACTTACGACAGTCTGTTAACCGACGAACAAGTCAGCATGATCCGTTACATCGGCAAGAAAACCGGTGTGCTTGCCGATGAGGAAGCGGCAATCAAGCGCCTGCTCACCCACTACTATCTGATGCATATCAAGGCCCTCTACAACCGCAGTTTTGCCGAAGGTGGCGCTTTTATGGCAGACACCTTCACGGCAGAGCTGCTCGACGCGGTGCGACGCCATGCCTGGCAGATCAAACCCCATCCAGCGAACCTGCTGGATGTATCCGTCTTGTCGCTGGCCGAACTCAAGATCGCGCTTCCCGCGCTGCTCGACGCCGCCAAGCAGTTCATCGCGCGGATCACCGACGACGTGACGGCGGACTCCGTCGTACTAGAAGTGCGGGACCAGATTGACGGCGCTGTCCACCAGCATGTGAAACGATTCGTCACCGAAATGTAACGGTTCATGAATATCATTTCGGCAAATCTGGCTTATAATGCAGTTACGATAACTCACACTGCGTGCAAGCCGAAATGGTCAAACAGAACTGGGGGTATGGAGAAGCAATGGCGACCGGGAGAGACGATCCACGGTCACATTTTGACACGCTGGTAGAAGCCGCACCTGCCGGCATCTACCTGGCCGACGCACAGGGCAACTGCACCTATGTCAACCCCTATTGGTGCGCGATGGCCGGCATGAGCCGGGAAGAGGCTGCCGGTCAAGGATGGATGCGCGGGCTACACCCTGAGGATCGCGCGCTTGTTGCCGCGCAGTGGAATCAGATGGTGGAGTCGGAAGGCCACTGGGCGTTGGAATACCGCTTCCAGACCCCGGAAGGCGCAATAACCTGGGTCTCCGGGCGCGCCGTGGCGTTGCGCGATGCCAATGGGAAGCTCACCGGCTACCTGAGCATTAACGTGGACATCACTGCCCACCATGAGGCGCAGCAGGCGTTGGCCGCCAGAGAAACGCGCTACCGGCGCATTGTGGAGACCGCTAACGTCGGCATTTGGCAGTCAGATGCGGCATTTCGCACCACGCTCGTCAATCCGGTGGTGGTCGATATGCTAGGCTACACCGAGGAGGAACTGCTTGGACGTCCGGTGACTGACTTTGTCCATCCCGCCGAACTAGACGATCACCGGCAGCGAACGAGCCAGCGCCCACTAAGGCAAAACGACCGCTACGAACGGCGACTCCTGCGCAAAGACGGCAGTGTGTGCCACACACAAGTCTCCGTCACGGCGCTGCAAGATGCCGCAGGGAACTTCGCCGGCTCATTTGCAATGCTGGTGGACGTGAGCGCCCTGTACCGCAGCGTCGATGAGTTAGCTTTTTTGAATCAAGCGGGCCGCGAATTCAACTCATCGTTGGATATGGATGAAGTGTTGTTGAACGTGTTGAACGCAACACAGCGTCTGCTTAACGCGGTGGCTACTTCGATGTGGCTGCGCAACACCGTAACCGGCGACTTGATCTGCCGCCAAGCCACCGGGCCACTGAGTGAGAGAGTGCGCGGCTGGCGCATCCCCGCCGGTGAAGGGATCGCCGGTCTGACGGCTACAACCGCCCAAAGCCAAATCGTGAAAGACGTGTGGGATGATCCACGCCATTATCGACGCGTGAGCGAAAGCGTGCAGTTGCCCATCCGCGCATTGCTGAGCGTGCCGGTGATCGGCAAGCAGGGCGTGCTGGGCGTCATACAAGCCCTGGACACCCGAGCCGACCGTTTTACGGCTGCCGACCAACGTCTGCTGGAATCGTTAGCTGCCAACGCCGCGTTAGCGATT
>Ga0209498_1001505_pt1 | contig 14247 bp, 12 predicted proteins | sample WalLakDeSediment_FD_184131 | JGI IMG/M metagenome (GOLD analysis project Ga0209498, IMG submission 184131) | Lake sediment microbial communities from Walker lake, Nevada to study Microbial Dark Matter (Phase II) - Walker Lake 11/02/13 Deep... | ecosystem: Environmental > Aquatic > Freshwater >...
CCCCGCAAGGAGCTGCTCGAGAATGTCTGGGGCCTCACCCGCGCCCCGGCGACGCGGACGGTCGACACCTTCATGCTCGCGCTGCGGAAGTATCTTGAGGAAGACCCCTCAAAGCCGGTCCACTTCCTCTCTGTCCGTGGCACGGGCTACCGGTTCGTGGCGGTACCGAGCGCGACCACTGAACCACGCGCTGGATGATTCCCGACCCGACCCGGCCTGCCGGTTCATCTTCCCAGCAGCACCGCCGCTGCCCGTCCGGGGTCCTGCTGCACGAGCAGCGATTCACCTACGAGCATCGCCTGAATCCCCGCGGCCTCGAGCCGCTCGACATCCGCCCGGGTCTTGATCCCGCTTTCGGCCACGAGCACCACGCTCTCGGGCACCCGCTGCCGCACGGTGAGCACATGATCGAGATCGGTGGCCATCGTCTTGAGGTTTCGGTTGTTGACGCCGACCAGCGTGGCTCCGAGGTCGAGCACGCGGGGAAGATTTGCCTCGTCGTGCAGCTCCACGAGCGGCGTCATGCCGTAGTCGATGATCGCCCTGTAGAGGCTCCGGAGGTGGCAGTCGTCGAGGCACTCGGCGATCAGGAGCACCGCGTCGGCCCCATGGGCTCTCGCCTCGACCACTTGATAGAAGTCGACCACGAACTCCTTGCGGAGCACAGGCAGACTCACGGCCGCCCGGGCCGCCTCCAGATCGGCGAGGCTGCCACCGAAGCCAGCATGGTCGGTGAGCACCGAGACCGCCGCAGCCCCGGCGGCGGCATAGCCCCGCACAACGTCCGCGACGGTGGCTCCCGGCCGGATCTCGCCGGCCGACGGACTCTGCCGCTTGAACTCGGCGATCAGCCGCATTGGCGGCCCGGCCGCCACCGCCGCGAAGAAGTCTCGCACGGGGGCCGCTTTGGGCAGAATCGCCTCGAGCACGGCCAACGGCACGCGGTCGCGAGCGACGGCCACCTCCCGCCGCTTCCGCGTCACGATCTCCTCGAGGATGTCTGCCATGCGGCGAGTGTACCCGGCCAGACACCTCGGGCACGCAGGCTCGGCGGGCGGGCGGTCAGTGCCGGAAATGCCGCCGCGACGTGAACACCATCGGGATTCCGGCCGCGTCGGCCGCCGCGATCACTTCGGAATCCCGCTTCGAGCCCCCTGGCTGCACGATCGCCGCGATCCCGGCCCTGGCGATCAGCTCGATTGAGTCGGGAAACGGGAAGAAGGCGTCGGAGGCGAGCACGCTCCCGCGGGCCCGCTCCCCCGCCTTCTCAAGCGCGATCCGCACCGCGTCGACGCGGCTCGTCTGGCCGGTGCCGGCACCTACGAGGCTTGTTCCCCGGCAGACCGCGATCGCGTTGCTCGTGAGCCGCCGCACGATCGTGAAGGCGAAGTCGAGCGGCTGCGTGAGCGGTGCGGCGGGGGCGGCCTGTGTCACCACCCGCCAGGTGGCGGGGTCATCGCACGCGTCGTCGGGCCGCTGGGCAAGCAGACCGCCGGCTACACTGCGGAACTCGAGGCCTGCCGTTGGCCCCCAGGGATCCCCCGACGGAATCTCCACGAGCCGCACGCTCGCCTTCCAGGTGGGCTTTGTCGTGAGCAGCTCGACCGCGGCCGACTCAAAGGCGGGGGCCGCGATCACCTCCACGAATAGCCCGGGAGCAAGCAGCAGCTCGGCGCTCGCCCGGTCGAACGTGCGATTGACCGCCACGATCGAGCCGAAGGCGCTTGCGGGATCGGCCGCCATCGCAATGGCGACCGCCTCGGCCACGCTTCCCGCGGAGGCGGCGCCGCAGGGATTGGTGTGCTTGACCACCACGGCCCCCGGGTCTTGGAGGAGGCCGGCGAGCCGGGCGGCCGCGTCCAGGTCGAGAAGGTTGTTGTAGGAGAGCTCCTTGCCGGCCAGCTGCCGCAGGCCGGCCAGGCCGACATGGGTGCCGACGGGGGCAAACAGGGCCGCCGACTGGTGCGGGTTCTCGCCGTACCGCAGCGCCATCCGCCGCTCGAGTTGGAGCGACATCCGGGCCGGCAAGGGAGGCTCGTCGCCGGAATCGGAGGCATGGCCACCCGCTACCGCCGGCTCTTCGCTGCCGGCAACGAGCCCGGCGTGCCGGGCCATCCAGCGGGCGATCACCGCGTCGTAGCCGGCCGTCCGTTCAAACGCCCGGGCCGCGAGAAGCTTCCGCTGGGCGAGCGAGGTTCCCCCGGCGGCGATCGCCGCGACCAGGTCGGCATACTGCTCGGGGCCCGTCACGATCGCGGTGAAGGCGTGGTTCTTCGCGGCGGCCCGCACGAGGCTTGGGCCACCGATGTCGATCAGCTCGATCGCCTCAGACGGCAGGCAGCCAGGCCGAGCGATCGCGTCGGCGAAGGCGTAGAGATTCACGATCACGGCGTCGAACCGACCGATGCCATGTTCGGCGAGCACGGCCAGATCGTCGGGGCGATCGGCCCGGGCGAGGATGCCGGCAAACACGTGGGGGTGGAGGGTCTTGACGCGGCCGTCGAGCACCTCGGGAAAGTTGGTGACGGCCGAGACGTCGGTGACTGCCAGACCGAGGCTGGCAAGCGCCCTCGCGGTGCCGCCGGTGCTGACCACCTCGACGCCGGCGGCCTTGAGGGCGGCCGCAAGCCGGTCGAGCCCCGCCTTGTCGAACACGCTCACGAGCACGCGACGGATCGGCACGAAGTCGGGCGGAGGCGGCGGAGCGGAGGCAGAGTTCATGGTCGCGATTATGGCCGCCAGCCGGGCGAGAAAAAGGGTCGCTGCTCTTTCGCGGCTCAGCCTGCGGCAGGCAGCTCGACCTCAAAGACGCTGCCCTGGCCGGTCAGCCTTCCCTTGGCCGTCACCTTGCCCCGCAGCTGCTTCACGAGCGACCGCACCAGAAACAGCCCCAGGCCCGTGCCGGGGGTGGATCGCTCCAGTTCGCTGCCCAGCCGCACGAAGCGGCGAAAGACCGCGTGCCGCTGGGTGAGCGGGATGCCGGGGCCGTTGTCGGCCACCCTCACTGTGACTGTGCTCCGCTCGACTGCTGCCGTCACCTCCACCCGTGGCTCGGGCAGCGAGTATTTCACGGCGTTGTCGAGCAGGTTACGAAACACGATCTCGATGTCGGCCTCCCGGCCCCGCACCTTGAGTTCAGGGTCGCACTCGATCCGCACGCTCTCCTCCTTCACGGCGTGCCGCTGGAGCACCATGCTCCGCACCTGCTCGAGCAGCGGGGCGATCGTGGTCACGTCATCGGTGGCAGCGGGCCGCCGGTTGAGCGTGCGGGCGGCGTCGAGGAGATGGTCGATGAGTCCGTCGAGCCGCTCCACGTCCTGGAGCATGAAGCGGTGGAACTCCTCCTGCCGCTCGACAGGCACACTGCGGCGGGTGAGCGTCTGGAGGTAGAGCTTGAGCGAAGCCAGCGGGCTTTTGAGCTCGTGGGTAACACTGTCGATAAAGTTGCTCTGCCGCTGCGACAGCGCGATCGCCTTCACGCTGAGCGCGAAGTAGACGATCACTCCGGCGAGCACCGTCACGAGCAGGGCCACCCCCACGGCGAGCACCGCCCAATAAAATGCGGCATTGCCCCAGCCGAGTGCCGCCGCGATGCTGACAAGCACCCAGCCCACCGTGAGGGCGACGAGCGACACAATGAGCACGACCCCGAGAAGGATCGGCCAGCCGAGCGAGCGGGAGGGTTCCATGGACGGCTCTCGGGGCTGCCTCGGGCGCGGGCCGCTACCAGCGAGCGGCGGCCGCCCATGGTAGAGAAATAGTGGCCCATCCAGAATTTTCATGCGTGAAAGCCCGCGGAACGCAGGATCGCCATCCTGTTCGGCACGGCAGGTGCAGCCAGATGCACGGCCAGATGCACGGCCAGATGCGCGGCCAGATGCGCGGCCCATAAAAGCCCCCTGGCGCGAGCCGGGGGACTGTGACGTGGCGCATCGCCGGGCTCCGCCAGCCAAATGTGGCGATCACCTCGCGGGGCATGGCAGGCGGGGTGGCCTTCATTCCCGCAGTCCCCGGGCTCGCGCCCGGGGCTTTTATGTGAGAGAGGGTCAGGGGGAGGGGTTGCCCGTGTCAATCGAGCCGGCCTTGCAAGCGAGCGAGAGGCAGGATGCCGAAGCGAGCTTGCGTGGAGTGAGCGCAGGGCAGGATGCCCGTAGCGAACGTCCGGCGAGATGGCACGGGCAACCCCGACCCACGCAAGGGGTTGCTTCAAGTGCTATCGAGCCGGCCTCGCAAGCGAACGAGAGGCAGGATGCCGAAGCGAGGCTTGCGTGGAGTGAGCGCAGGGCAGGATGCCCGTAGCGAACGTCCGGCGAGATGGCACGGGCAACCCCGACCCGCACGACCCGACCCACGGAAAATCCGAATCAGACAGAATAGGATCACCCGCGAGAATTTGATCCATGACGCAACCCGCCTCCAGGCCCGCCCACCGCGGCCCAGTTCGCATCGTCGCCGGCTTGACCGAGGCGGTGTTTACGTGGCATGACGACCGCTGGGCCCACGAGGTCCGCCTGCCCGGCGGACTGGTCTGGCGATCGCTCGAGGGCCCGGCCGAGCCCGGCGCCGACGCCCGCTGGCCGGCGTCCCCCGCACTCGTGGAGGTGTCGCTCGTCGCCGCTGGGGCGAGGCAGGCCATACTTGGCGTCGGCCTGGCGGGCCGGTGCCACTTCTCGCTCTGCGTTACACCGCACCCCGAGCAGACCGACACACTCCTCTTTGAGGCTGCCTGCCGGATCGCCGACGCCCGAACTGAGGAGCCTCGCGGCTGGCTCGGGTCGATGTATGCCGGAACAGACGGCCGCACGGCAAGAATCGCGGCGGCGACCGGCGGCATGGTGACGCGGCTGCCGACGACGATGCGCTGGAACTATACCGTGGGCCCGGCAGGCATCGGGGGTGTGCCACTGGCTCCGGAGGCCCTCGTCGGCCCTGCTGCGGGGCGGTGAACGAGGCTTGCGGCCGCCCGCGCTATCGATCACATTCTAGGAGGTGCGAGCCCCAATTTCCCGCAGTTGACACCCACCCATGTTCGACGTGATCGAGCGGCTCAAGGCCGAGTGGACCGACAAGTTTGTCGTGATCGATTCGCCGGCGCCGGAACTGGCCCGGTTTGCAGCCACGACCGGCATCGTTAAGACGGTCAACATGAATGGTCGCTGCCTGGTTGAGTTCGACCAGTTCAACAACATCGGCTGGTACGACATCGATCCGGCCTATCTCAAGGTCGTGCCCAAGCCGCTCCCCAAGCCAGCGGCCGAAAGCAAGCCGAAGCCAGCCAAGGCTGCCGCCGCAAAGGAGGCACCGGCCAAGGTAGCCCCCAAGCCTGCGACGGGCGGGAAGCCCTCGACGGCCGACATTCTTGCGGCCGCCAGGGGCAAGGCAGGCGGAGCCGCCGCGGCCAAGCCAGCGGGCAAGCTTTCAACGGCCGACATCCTCGCTGCGGCCCGGGCCAAGAAGGCTGCCGCCGCCGAGTCGGTCCCGGCCGAGGCCCCGGCGGTGGCGCCGGTGGCGGAGCCGGCCCCGCAACCCGAACCCGTGGTCGAGCCTCCCGCGCCGGCCAAGGTCAAGGCCGCCGCCGGCTCGCTCCCGACCACCACCGCCGAGAAGATCGCCTGGTGTCGGGCCAACGACGTCAAGAGCTGAGTCCCGCCCGTACCAGACCTGGCTCGCGTCGAAACCGTCCTCTTATTTTGTGTGTTCCCCCACCGCACCGAGGCCCAGCGATGCATCCTCCCCAGGCCCGCCCGCTCGTCTCGCTGGATCTCTATCCCGGCCGACTGGCCGTTCTGCTCGGCCCGCTAGCCGTTCTGCTCGTTGCGCTTGGCTGCAGCCGCCTTGCCGAGCACCCGCTCGTCGTGGAAGCCGTCGGGGAGGTAACGAATAACCTGCGGGTCGCGGAGGTGCTCGGCGGGCCCGTCAGCTGTGAGCGGAAGGTGCGAGGCACGGCCAACGAGACCGACGGGATCGCCAAACTCGAGTTCGATGCCCGCGGCACGAAAGGTACGGGCCTCGTCGTGGTCGAGGGCAAGAAGACCCGCGGTGAATGGGGCGTGACCCATCTGGAACTCCGTCCGGCCGCCGGTGAAAAGTTTTCGCTCACGGGCGACCTCGTAGCTCGCACCGGGACCGACACACCCGCCTTCGATCCCTCCTCGAAGCCGACGACCCCCGCAGCTCCGCCTCCCGGCGACATCGAGATCACGCTTCCGCCTGGCCCACCCGGCCAGTAAGGGAACCGCCCCGAGCCCGCTACGGCAGGTCGCGAAGCGCCTGCAACTCCTCGGCCCGGCCCACGACGAGGAGCACCTGGTCCTCGAGGAGCATCCGCTTCCCGTCAGGGAACATGTCGAGCCTCCCCGAGAGCACGTCCTTGATCCCCATCACGTGCACGCCGATCGTGCTGCGGAGGTTGGCCTCGGCGAGCGACTTACCGGAGAGCGATCCCGGCATCGCCACCTCCGCCACGCTGTATTCAGGATCGATCGGCAGAAAGTCGAGCACGTTGGGCCAGGTCATCTTGTCGGCCAACTGCCGGGCCACCTCCTCTTCCGGAAACACGACCCGGTCAGCGCCGAGGTGCTCGAGGATCTTGCCGTGCTCCTTGGTGACGCCCTTGACGATCACCTGTCGCGCGCCGAGCTCCTTGACGTGGAGTGTGGCCAGGAGCGAGCGGGAGATTGTCTCTCCCAGGGAAATGAATACGGCCGAGGCGTCACGCAGCGGCAGGTTCTCGAGCACCTCGCGTTCGGTGGCGTCGCCGATGACGCAGTCGTGGATCTCGTTCTTCACCGCCTCGAGCCGGTCGCGGCGGGAGTCGACTCCGATCACCTGGCAGCCGTTGCCGGCCAGCTTGCGGGCCAGGGCCGTGCCGAACGACCCCATCCCGAGCATTACGAACCGCTTGGTCACCTTCACGGGCATGGCACTAGCCGACGAGCGGCTCCTCCTCGAGGTATTCGGGCTGGTATGGGGTCCGCTGGCGGCCGAGCGCCACCGCGGCGGTGAGCGGGCCCAGGCGGCCCAGCAACATCAGTGTCATAAGTACGATCTTGCCCGGGTCGGTCAGCGACGATGTGATCCCGGTGGAGAGCCCGACGGTGCCGAGCGCCGAGATGCACTCAAACAGCGCCTCCAGAAACCAGCGGGGCCGCCCGGCGGTCGCATTGCGGGACTCGACCGTGAGCAGGGCCACCATCGCTACCACCACCACCGCCCCGAAGAGCAGCGCCGTGGCCGTAGCGCGGCGGATCGCGGTCGAGGGAATCGTGCGGCGGCCGAAGTTGGCCCGCGGCAGGCCCCGAAAGCTCGACCAGGAACTGACGACGAGCGTCATCAGGGTGCTCACCTTGAACCCTCCCCCCGTCGATCCGGGACCGGCCCCGATGGCCATCAGGATGATCGCCAGAAAGAGCGTTGGGCTGGCAAGCGATGCGTAGTCGACCGTGTTGAAGCCGGCCGTCCGGCAGGTGACAGAGTGGAACAATCCCGTGAGAATGCGGGTCTTGAGCGGCTCGTCGGCGAGCGTGCCCTCCCACTCGAGGGCCCAAAACGAGACCGCACCCACCACCAACAGAACGGCCGTACCGAGCAGCATGAGCTTGGAGTGGATCGTGAGCCGCTGCCAGAAGTTGCCTGGCTGCCGCAGCCGGCCGGCCACGTCCAGGATGACCGGGAAGCCGATCCCACCGACGACCACGAGGATCGCGATGATCGCGTTGATCGGCAGGCTGCCGGCAAAGGGTATGAGGCTGTCATCGGCGAGGGCGAATCCGCCGTTGCAGAAGGCCGACACCGAATGGAAGGCCGACCACCAGAGCACCTCCCCTGGCAGGCCGCTCCCCCAGGTGGCCCAGGCGAGCAGAACAAAACCGAGGAATTCGGCCGCCGCCACCACCAGAAACACGGCCAGGGCCACCGACCGCAGGTCGCTGCCCCCCTTGATGCCCAGGGTGTCGGCCACCACCGCCCGCTGGCGGAGCGTCGCCTGGCCGCCGATTTGGAAGGCTGCCAGCGTCGTGATCGTCATGATGCCGAGGCCGCCGAGTTGCATGAGCACCAGGATCACGGCCTGGCCGAAGGTCGAGAAGTCATGGGGCGTCGACCGCACGGTCAGCCCGGTCACGCAGCAGGCGCTCGTGGCGGTAAATAAGCCCTCCACGAGCGTCACCGGAAGGCGGTCGGGCTGGCGGGCCACCGGCAGGGTCAGGAGGAAGCCTCCGACCAGGATCGTGAGCACGTAGGCCGTGAACGAGACCCGGGCGGGATAGGTGGTGAGCGGTCCGGTGAGCTGCGACATCGATCGTGGTGCCGGCGGTACACGCCACCGGCACCCACGGGCTATCCCACGGGGGGCGGCTTCGGCCGCGCCAACCATCCTGGGCAAGTCTCCAAGCCTACTTCCGGCCGCCGCTGGGGGGCAATGGAGCGATGACGGTGCCGGTTTTTCCGGTCACGGCATGGTCTCACAAAATTGTTTGACTCGTGCGAGGAGAGTTCCATAATGGAGTTGTTCTCCACGAACGCCGAACGCCCGCCGCGGCTCACCAAGCTGCTTTATCAACGGGTGATCGCGACAGCTCGCCGGCCAGCATCCTGCGGGATACGGCCGATTTGTCGGCTCGCGCTGCGTGTTCACGGGAGAACGAGCAGCCAAGCCCGGCGGGGTGTTCCGCCGGTCCGCTGGCTGCAGGTGACTGCAATTGATGACAAGGAGTTGTTTCGTGGCGATGACCCGGATTCGCAACGTGTTTGAAATTATTGAGCTGTATGGCCACGACGAGAACTTCGAGCCGGTCAAAACCGAGGAGTTTACGGCCACCACCGCCCCCGCCGGCTCGCGGCAGAAAATCGACATTCTGGCGGAGCGGATCCAGCGGGGCATGCCCCTCTGGCACCCGGAGGATTCGACCGACATCCCCAATGGCGAGCTTGTGACGAGCGAGTGAGCCTCGCCGCCTCCCTCATAGCCCAACGCCCTCATTGCCCTCCATCCTCATTGCCCTCCGCGGGATCGCCCGCGGAGGGCGATCTCAATATCCCGGCGGGCGGTCGCAGCCTTGAGTTTGTCCCGCTTGTCGTGGGCCTTGCGACCCCGACCAACGCCGAGCAGGACCTTCACCCGGCCATCCTTGAAATACATCTTCAGGGGCACCAGCGTGAGCCCCTTCTCGAAGGACTGCGCTGCGAAGGTGCTGATCTCGCGGCGGTGGAGGAGGAGTTTGCGGGGCCGCTTGGGCTTGTGATTGAGCTGATTGGCCTTCTCGTACTCGGGGATGTCGCAGCCCATCAGCCACGCCTCCCCCCGCTCCACCCGTCCGTAGGCCTCATCGAGGCTGATCCGTCCGGTTCGCAGGCTCTTCACCTCGCTGCCCACAAGCGCCACCCCGCACTCGAGCGTGTCGAGAATCTCAAACTCGTGCCTCGCCTTGCGGTTTTCGGCCACGACCTTCTCGGCGGGCTTCTCCCCCTTGGACACGGCCTTGGCCGATTTGGCAGGCTGGGATGTGGTTGGCCGGGGGGGCTTTTTCTTGGCTGACATCGGCGTGACGGTGGGCGACCGGAACGTGGGCGGAATGCTCTTCCCGACAGTACACTCTAAGGGTTTTCGCGAGCCGTGTTGCGCCGCGTTTCATTCACCCCCTCCCCGGCCCTTCCCCCCGCCATACCCCTCCCCCCGCACACTCGAGTTCCGATGACACCCACCCTCTGCCGCCGGTCCGGTCCCGCAACTCGTGCCATGTCGACCCTGCTGGCGTTCGCCGCCATGGCCGGTCCGGAATCGGCCGCCGCCCAGCCGGCCGTGGCGGTGGCACCCCGCCCTGGCTTCGTGGCCGGCGAGGCCCAGCCGGACGGGGACGGGCCGTTTGTGCAGGTGGCCGATGGCTGGATGGTTCCCTACGACGAGACCATTCCCGGCACCGACGTCACGTTTCGGATGATTCCGATCCCCGCCGGCAGGTTCCGGATGGGCAGCCCCGACGGTGAGGAGGGCCGCTCGGCCGACGAGGGCCCGGCCTTCGAGGTGGCCGTGGAGCCCTTCTGGATGGGCAAGCATGAGGTCACATGGAGCGAATATAAGCGGTACATGGCCGCCTGCGATCTGTTTATCGCGATGCACGGCGCCAAGATTCGGCCGCTCACCGACGAGAATCGGGCCGACGCCGTGACGGCCCCCTCGAACCTCTACGACCCCACTACCACCTTCACCAACGGCGAGGATCCGACCCTTCCCGCAGTGACGATGACCCAGTTCGCGGCCCGGCAGTACACCAAGTGGCTCAGCGGCCTGACCGGCCGCTTCTACCGCCTGCCGGGGGAAAGCGAGTGGGAATACGCCTGCCGTGCCGGCACCGACGGCCCCTATTCCTGCGGCGACGCCGACACGCTCGCCGAGGTGGCCTGGTTTGCCGACAACGCCGATGACACGACGCATCCCGTGGGCGAAAAAAAGCCCAACGCCTTCGGCCTCCACGACATGCACGGCAACGCGGCGGAGTGGGTGGTGGACGAACTCGTAGCCGGTGGCTTCGCCACTGCCGCGGCGAAGCCGCAGCCGGTCGCGGCGGCCGACGCGATCCAGTGGCCCGAGCGGCTCTACCCCCGCGTGCTCCGGGGCGGTGCCTATTACGACGAGGCGGGCGAGTGCCGCAGCGCCGTCCGGCGGGGATCGCGGGACGCCGGTGGTAACGCCCAGGATCCCGACTGGAAAGACGTTGACCCCAACTTCCCCAAGAGCCCCTGGTGGTACACCGAGGAGCCGGCCCTCGGGGTTGGGATGCGGCTCGTCCGGCCATTCTCCGAGCCCACGGACCTGGCCGAGCGGCGGCGGTGGTGGGAGGCCGACACCGAGAGCATCCGAAACGACGTGGCCAGCCGGCTGGAGGAGGGCCGTGGCGCACGGGGCATCGTCGACCCGCAACTGCCGGCGGACCTCAAGGAAGAAGGGATCACGGAGTGAGCGTTGTGTTGAACGCCGCAAGCAGACAATCCGAACCCGGCTCGGATCAGAAATTTTTGGGAAACGCAGGCCCGGGCCTGGTGCTAGGCGGGATGCTTGGCCTGTTCGGCCTGCTCGGGAGTGTGGCGGCCGTTGCGGCCGATTGGCCGGATTGGCGGGGGCCGATGCAGGACCGCCATTACGACGGCCCCCCGCTTGTGACATCGTTTGATCCCGAGTCCGGCGAGAACGTCGCCTGGACGCACGATGAGGGAGGCATCTCGACGCCGGTCGTCATGGGCGGCCGGCTCTATATGCTCGTCCGGCACGAGCCAGAGACGGTCGCCGAGGCGGAGAAGGTGATCTGCCTCGATGCCCGGACGGGCGAGAAGCTCTGGGAAAACCTGTTCAATGTCTACCTCTCGGACGTGCCGGGTGAACGGGTCGGCTGGTCGGCCGTGGTGGCCGACCCCACGACGAACACCATCTTCGCCCAGGGCGTGTGCGGCGTGTTCACCGCGATCGACGCGGCGACCGGAAAGACGAAGTGGCAGCGAAGCCTGCACGAGGAGTTCGGCTTTCTCTCAACCTACGGCGGCCGCACGAATGTTCCCGTGGTATTTGAGGATCTCGTGATCACCAGCGCCGTCGTGACCGGCTGGGGTGACACGGCGCGGCCCGCACACCGCTTCCTCGGAATGGACAAGGCGACTGGCGTGGTCCGCTGGATGAACGGCACCAAGGAACTGCCCGAAGACACCACCTACAGCACCCCGTCGCTCGCGGTCCTCGCCGGGCAGGCGGCGCTCGTCTTCGGTTCGAGCGACGGCAGCGTCTGGAACTTCCAGCCCCGCACAGGCCGGGCCGTCTGGAACTTCCGTCTCTCCCGCCGCGGAATCAACACGCCACCCCTCGTCGCGGAAGAGACGGTCTATGTGTCACAGTCGGAGGAGAACCTCGACAACACCTCGATGGGCTCGGCCTCGGCCTTCAGGGCGGCGGGCAGCGGCGACATCACCGCGACCAACACGATCTGGCAGCGGAAGGGCGTGATGGACGGCCGGGCGATGCCGGTGGTGCTCGGCGACCGCGTCTACTTTGTCGACGACGGCGCCAGGATCCACGCCTTCGTTGCGGCGACTGGCGCACCGGTCGGCCGGCCACAGAAACTGCTGGGCACGATCGTCCGCGGCAGCCCGCTGGTGGCCGACGGAAAGCTCTACGTCTGCTCCACGAGCGGGTTCCACGTGATCGAGCCCACGGCCGACGGATTCAGGTTTATTTCTCGGATGCGGCTCGGCGAGCGGGACGAGGTGACGGCCTCGCCGGTCGCCGCCAACGGCCTGCTCTACATCGTGACCGGCACCAGGATCTACTGCCTCGGCGGGAAGCCCATCCTCGCCGACGCGTCCGGGCCGCGGCCGACGCGGGCCGACGCGGTGTCGGCGGCCACCAAGGGCCCCGCCGGCGAGCCGGCCTGGCTGCAGGTCGTGCCCGCCGAGGCCCAGATCGCCGCGGGCGAGTCACTGCCGCTCACGGTTCGCCTGTTCGACGCCGAGGGGCGATTGGTGAAGGAGTCGCCGGCTGAGTTCGGCACAACGGCCGGGAGCGTGTCGGCTGCCGGCATCTACACAGCGCCGGCCGGCACCCACGCCGGTGCGATCGTCACTGCGAAGGTCGGGTTGCTTGAGGGGCGGGCCCGAATCCGCTCGATGCCGCCGCTCCCCTGGAGGTTTGACTTCGAAGAGGTTCCGCTCGCCGCCGATCCGAAGACCGGCCTCGTCAAGGGCGAGCCGCCACTCCCCTGGATCGGCATGCGATACCGCCACGTCGTCCGCGAGGTGGAGGGCTCGAAGTGCCTCGTCAAGGTGACGACAATCCCCAAGGGAACCCGGAGCCAGGGCTGGATCGGGCCGATCGGCCTGCACGACTACGCGATCCAGGCCGACCTGCGGGCGGCCGAGAGTGGCGTGGGACAGCCGGGCGACCCCGCCACCCCCGCGGCCGACAGCGACGCCGACGCCTTCTCCAAGGCATTCGGCACGCCGGCAGCCCTCGAGAAGGCCCGGATGCCCGACATGGGACTCATCGCCCAGCGGTACACGCTCGACATGATGGGTGCGGCCCAGCAACTCCAGCTTCGTTCCTGGCCGCCTCAGGTGGCCACGCACTTCGCGAAAACGATTCCCTTTCCCTGGGAGGCGGGCCGCTGGTACACGATGAAGTTTGAGGCCCGCACCCGCGACGGCGACGCGGTGCTCCGGGGCAAGGTCTGGCCGCGGGGCGAGCCCGAGCCAGAGGCCTGGACGATCGAAGGGGTTCACGCGGCGGGCAATCTGCAAGGCAGCCCCGGCTTCTTCGGGAACGCCAAAGATTCCGAGATTTTTATCGATACTGTCTCCGTGGAGGCCCTGCCATGAGTAGCCGTGCCGGTTTCACTGCCCTGGTCCTGACCCTGGTTCTGACCCTGGTTCTGGCAACGACCGGATCCACGGCCGCAGCAGCCGACTGGAACCAGTGGGGCGGCTCGCCCCAGCGAAACAACGTGGCTGAGGCGCGGAATCTCCCGCTTGAGTGGGCGCCCGGCGAATTCGACTTTGACACGGGAGTCTGGCAGCCCGAGACGAGCAAGAACGTCGCCTGGGTGGCCGCTCTCGGCAGCCAGTCGTATGGCAATCCCGTGGTGGCGGGGGGCAGGATTTTCGTGGGCACAAACAACGGCAAGGGCTGGCTCGAGCGGTATCCGGCCGCCACCGATCTGGGCTGCCTCCTGGCCTTCGACCTGAACGACGGCTCCTTCCTCTGGCAGGACTCGAGCGAAAAGCTCCCCACGGGCCGCGTTCACGACTGGCCGCTCCAGGGGATCTGCTGTGCGCCGCTCGTGGAGGGTGACCGGCTCTGGTACGTGACCAGTCGCGGCGAGGTGAAGTGCCTCGACACCGAGGGTTTTCGCGATGGCGAAAACGACGGCCCCTTCACGGCCGAGAAGGTCGTGGCCGAGAACGAGGCCGACGTGGTCTGGGTGCTCGACATGATGAAGGAACTGGGGGTCTCCCAGCACAACATGTGCTCGTGCAGCGTTACCGTCCACGGCAACTGGCTGTTTGTGATCACCGGCAACGGTGTCGACGAGGGACACCTCAACCTCCCCAACTCCGATGCCCCGAGCTTCCTCTGCCTCGACAAGCGGGACGGAAAGGTCCTCTGGGCAGACGGCTCGCCGGGGGCCAATGTGCTCCACGGCCAGTGGTCGAGCCCCGCCTTCGCCGAGATCGACGGCGTGCCTCAGGCGATCTTCGGCGGCGGCGATG
>Ga0209498_1001506_pt1 | contig 14244 bp, 13 predicted proteins | sample WalLakDeSediment_FD_184131 | JGI IMG/M metagenome (GOLD analysis project Ga0209498, IMG submission 184131) | Lake sediment microbial communities from Walker lake, Nevada to study Microbial Dark Matter (Phase II) - Walker Lake 11/02/13 Deep... | ecosystem: Environmental > Aquatic > Freshwater >...
AGTTCCAAGAAGTACAAACACATATTTATTGACCTGGACAAGACGATCTGGGATTTTGACCGCAACGCAAGGACGACATTTGAGGATATTTTCAATGAATATGACCTGAAATCGAGGGGGATAATAAACACGGTTGAATTCATGGCTGTTTACACGCGGATCAACGATATGCTCTGGGGCTTGTACCGGGAGAACAAGATCAAGAAAGAGGTGTTGAGCATCCGTCGTTTTGAGCTGACATTGAATGAGTTCGGTATAGATGACCTGATCCTGGCCACGCACATTGCCGAGGATTATGTAACCCAAAGCCCGTTGAAGACCATCCTGCTGCCGCATGCGCGTGAGGCGCTGGAATACCTGAAGCAAAAGTATGATCTGCACCTGATCACCAACGGATTCGAGGAGGTACAACGCACTAAACTGATTGCCAGTGATCTCCGGAAATATTTTAAGACGATTACCACCTCTGAAGAAGCGGGAGTAAAGAAGCCTGAAATACTGATCTTTCAGTTCGCGTTAAAAAAAGCCTGCGCTAAGATTAATCAGAGCCTGATGATCGGGGATGACCTGGAAGTTGATATGGCCGGGGCCAGGGATAGCGGGATGGATACCATGTATTTCAATCCTGAACGGCAAGCTCACCAGGAATTCGTAAATTTTGAGATATATTCCTGGGAAGAAATAAAAAGCGTTCTATAATTGAAAGCCGGGAACTAATCTTTTGTAACCAGCGTGCCAATCTTTTCACCTTCGAGCAGCTTTTGCAGGTTGCCGGGGTGATTCATATCAAATACGATGACCGGGATATTGTTCTCCTCGCAGAAAGTGAATGCGGTAAGATCCATGATCTTCAATTCTTTATCATAGGCTTCGCGGAAGGTAAGACGTTCGTATTTCATCGCCTCCGGGTTCTTTTCGGGATCATCCGAATATATTCCATCGACCCGGGTCCCTTTCAGCAGGGCATCGGCATGGATTTCCACGGCACGTAACGCGGCGGCGGTATCTGTTGTGAAATAAGGATTGCCTGTGCCACCGGCAAAGATGACGACATGACCGGTTTTTAAGTAGCCCATCGCCTTTATCCCGTTGGCTTTTTCCGTGAGTTTGGCAATGCCGATCCCCGACATGAGCCGGACCGGGATAGCAAGGCTTTCGAGGGACGACTGCAGCGCCAGGCTGTTGATCACGGTGGCCAGCATACCCATGTAGTCGCCGGTTTGCCGGTCGAAGCCCTTATGGCTGCCTTTCAATCCCCTGAAGATATTGCCACCCCCGATCACGATGGCCACCTGGATGCCTTTGTCTGTTGCCTCCTTTATCTGGTTTGCGAAATATTCCAGCCTTGATGGGTCAATTGGTCCTTCGGCGGTGCCTGAAAGCGATTCGCCGCTGAGTTTCAGCAGGATTCTTTTATATTTCATTGGAATGGTTTTTCTTACAAACCTAATCAAATATTTATGAATGACAACCTGTCGTTATTGCAAAATCTGGCAATTGCCCCGGTTGAGGTCATGCTCGATCATCTTGTATTTGGCCACCAGGATCCTGCCATCTGTGTATTGGACCTTAACTTTATCATTACGGCCGATTTTCGGCACGTCCCGCCGCAAGGGCTCTTTGGGCCGCTGTGCCTGCGTATCACTGTGAGCCTGCGCCAGCAAGTCTTTACGTTCTTCGCGGAGCCGTGTCCGGTCGATCCCCCTTGGTGCGCGTGCTTCTTTTACAGAGGCGGCATCCTGCAGTGGCAGTTTTCCCCTGATCAGGAACGAGATTACCTCTTCATTGATCTTCTGGATCATCTTTTTAAACAATTCGAACGCCTCGAATTTATAGATCAGCAATGGATCCTTCTGCTCATAGGCGGCATTTTGTACCGATTGCTTCAGATCATCCATCTCCCTGAGATGATCTTTCCAGGCATCATCGATCATCGCCAGGGTAATCCCTTTTTCAATGGTCAGAATGACCTCCTTGCCACCGTTCTCATAAGCTTTTTTGAGATTGGCAATAACATTCATGGTCTTCTGACCATCCGAAATGGGGATGGCGATATTTTCAAATTGCGGCTGGTTCTCAAAGACATCACGAATTACCGGGTAAGCGAGGTCGGCAATGCGTTTGGATTTCTCGCGGTAGTAGTTATAAGCGGTATCATATAACTTATCCGTCAGATTTTCGACCCTTGATTCAAGGAACTCATCTTCATCGAAAGGGGGTTCTATCATCAGGTTTTTGAGCACGGCCAACCTGAAACCTTCAAAATCTTTGAACTCCCGGTAAGTGGTGATCAGGTTTTCCCCCACGTCGAACATCATATTGGAAAGATCCACCGCGAGCCTGTCGCCGAAGAGGGCGTTTTTGCGTCTTTTATAGATAACCTCCCGCTGGGAGTTCATCACATCGTCGTATTGCAGCAGTCGTTTTCTGATCCCGAAGTTGTTTTCCTCTACCTTTTTCTGGGCACGTTCGATCGATTTGGTGATCATGGAGTGCTGGATCTCTTCCCCCTCTTTTATCCCGAGTCGGTCCATAATCTTGGCGATGCGGTCGGAGCCGAACATGCGCATCAGGTCGTCTTCCAAGGATACGAAGAATTGCGACGATCCGGGGTCTCCCTGGCGTCCGGCCCGGCCGCGCAACTGGCGGTCGACGCGGCGGGATTCGTGCCTTTCCGTTCCGATGATGGCCAGACCGCCCGCTTCTTTCACGCCAGGTCCCAGCTTGATGTCGGTACCACGGCCTGCCATGTTGGTGGCTATGGTCACCGTCCCGGGCTTGCCGGCCTCAGCCACGATGTCTGCTTCCTTCTGGTGTAATTTGGCATTCAGCACGTTATGCCTGATCTTCACACGGGTGAGCATCCGGCTCAATAACTCGGAAGTTTCCACTGAGGTTGTCCCCACCAGCACAGGCCTGCCCTTCTTCACCAGGTCTTCGATCTCACTGATGACCGCGTTGAATTTCTCCCGTTTGGTTTTATACACCAGGTCCTCGCGATCATCGCGAACCACAGGCCGGTTGGTCGGGATCACCACCACGTCGAGCTTGTAAATATCCCATAGCTCACCGGCTTCCGTTTCCGCCGTGCCGGTCATCCCCGACAACTTGTTGTACATGCGGAAGTAATTCTGCAGCGTGATGGTAGCATAGGTCTGCGTGGCTGCCTCCACCTTGACATTCTCCTTTGCTTCCAGGGCCTGGTGCAGACCGTCGGAATAGCGTCTTCCCTCCATGATTCGCCCCGTCTGCTCATCCACTATCTTGATCTTGTTATCCATGATGACGTATTCGACATCCTTTTCAAACAAAGAATAAGCCTTCAGAAGCTGGTTGACGGTATGCACCCTTTCCGATTTGATGGAAAATTCCTGCAGCAATTCGTCCTTCTTTTCCCGTTTTTTATCTTCCGGGATGGTCGCTTTTTCAATTTCGGCCAGTTCGGAACCGATATCCGGTAAAATATAGAATTTCGGATCACCGGTAAATTCCGTCATCAGGTCGATACCCTTTTCGCTAATATCAATGGAGTTGTGCTTTTCATCGATCACAAAATAGAGTTCGTCATCGATGATATGCATATGTTTTGCCTGCTCCTGGAGGTAGAAATTCTCGGTTTTCAGCATCAGCGCCTTCATCCCCGGTTCACTCAGGAATTTTATCAGCGCATTGTTTTTCGGCAAGCCCCGATAGGCCCGGAAAAGCAGTTCGCCGCCTTTTTTCTCATCGGCGGCAGAGGGGTTTCCGGAGAGTAATCTTTTTGCTTCAGCAAGGATTTTCGTTACAAATGCGCGTTGGTTGGAGTAAAGCTTTTCAACCTGTGGTTTGTAATTCTCAAATTCCTGTTTGTCACCCTGCGGTGTGGGTCCGGAAATGATCAGCGGGGTCCGGGCATCGTCGATGAGCACCGAGTCGACCTCATCCACAATGGTAAAATTATGCCCGCGCTGGACCAGTTCGTCAGGATTGCCGGTCATATTATCCCGGAGGTAATCAAACCCGAACTCATTATTGGTGCCAAAGGTGATATCAGCCAGGTAAGCATTCCGGCGTGCCGTGGAATTGGGCTGGTGCTTATCGATACAATCAACCTTCAGGCCGTGAAACTCATACAGCATGCCCATCCATTCCGAGTCACGCTTGGCCAGGTAGTCATTGACCGTAACGATATGCACCCCTCTCCCGGGCAATGCATTCAGATATACAGGTAAAGTAGCCACCAGGGTTTTGCCTTCGCCGGTTCCCATCTCGGAAATTTTCCCCTGATGCAGCACAATTCCGCCGATCAGCTGGACATCGTAATGAACCATATCCCAGGTGATCACATTCCCTCCGGCGCTCCATTGATTCTTGTACAAGGCTTTATCTCCCTTGATAGAGATATTATCCCTTTTGGAGGCCAGCTCCCGGTCAAACTCGGTGGCCGTCACCTCTACCAACTCATTTTCGGTAAAACGCCGGGCGGTATCTTTCATCACGGCAAAAGCTTCCGGTAAAATTTCAGCAAGGGCTTCCTGGCTTTTATTGTATGCTTCTTTTTCAATGCGGTCAACCTCCTCCCACAATTTCTCCCGTTCGATGATATCTTCTTCCCCTTCAATATTCAGCTTTAAATCTTCAATCTGCTTATTCTCAAAAGCCATGGCTTCGGCTATCCGTGCTTTGAATTCCAAAGTTTTCGCCCTGAGCTGGTCATTGCTCAAAGGCCTGATCTTTTCGTAAGCCTCTTTGATTTGCTCCAGCAAAGGATGGATATTTTTGATGTCGCGGGTGGATTTATCTCCAAATAATTTTTGTAAAAAACTCATGATCTATTCATTTATCTCCGGAAATGCAATAATTGTTCCTGTAATTTACCCGGCAAAATGATGACACAATGGCAGGCAAACCGCCTTTTCCGTCTGCAAATTTACTTGAAATTCACCGATCCGGAAAGGTTTGTTTATAATGATTCGAATAAGCCGCGGATATTTTCACTGGGACTGGGGGCCGGACTGCGTAAAATCATGCCCTGATCATCAATAAGAATAAAATGAGGAAAGGTAGATGCGTCATAATCTTCTAGCATTTGGAGATCGCCACCATAATGCAATATCTGCCACGTTAATTTCATGTCCTCTGAAAAGTGCCGGAGGTTCTGCCAATCCGCATCGACGGCTACCGCGACAAATTTCACCTTATTCCCGAATTGCCCGGATATTTCATCGATCATATTCAGTTCAGCCTGGCTGGCAAGGTTTCCCGATTCAAAAAATGCCAGGTAGAGATAATGACCCTTGAAATCCTCAAGCGTATACAACTCATCATCCAAAACACCCCTGGCGCTGAAGCCGGGCGCCGGGTTTCCGGGCTGCAACCGGTGCAAACGCCGCATTAAATTGGCTGCAATCGCCTTGTTTTCAATTGAAACCGCATGCACTGCCATCTCCCGGATGAGGGATTCGATACGTTTTTTGCTAAAACCCGATGTGAAATAAAGCTCTTTCAGTCCGATCAACAGGAGGAGTTCCCTGGTTTCCCGGTCCTGAAGCACCGGGTCTGCTTTCAGGGTATCCAGCAATTTTTCGAGGGGAACATTGCCATTGATCAGATCAAACGTCTTGTTGTAATGAAAGTATTTTCCCCGGGCCAGAAAGTATTTTTCAAAAAACAGATGAAAAAACTCCATGTATTCAATATTCTCATACATAACCGGTTTCCCTGAAATATATTCCATTCCGGTGTTGTCCCTGCTTTTCAGCCGGAGGAACAATTGCATTCCCGCCATCTTGTATTGAATGTAGTCGATCAGGTAAGGGTTGGCTGCATTCTGAAAGCGCAGCTTAACGGCTGTATTGAATGTTTCAAATACCGCGGAAGAGCTTCTGGGCCCGATGTTATCGGTATAATTCAATAAAAAATCATTATATAGCTGATTGAAATCCTGAATATAAAGATTCAGTTTGTCGGGGTCGTCTCGGACTATTTTCATAGGCAGCCCAAAACGGTCATAATAAGAGGCCGAGATAGCATCATTCAAAAGTTTCAATTCAACCTCGTAATTCCCTGAAGGCTGGACAAACATCTCTGCCTGCTGAAAGGCAATATCAAGCCAGATATAGCGGGTATCAGCAATTTGAAACGACAGGTGAAAATGCCCTTCCGGTCCGATGGTTGCAGTTGCCAGGGTTTCTCTCAGCTTAGTCACATGATCGGCATAAGCCATTGCCCTGATTGTCAAGCCATTGCCATTTATCACTTTTCCTGAGATTTCGACCTGCCGGGGCATCGCTTCCCCGGCTATGAGCAGAATCATCCAAACAAGGCACACCAGTTTCTTCATAACATTAAAACTTCACAGCATCCGGAACGAACTGGGAAGGATCTCCGCCGTTTCTGAGGATATCCCTGACAATGGATGAGTTAAGGGCCGTAAACTCGGGAGTTGTAAGCAAGAAAACCGTTTCAATGCCCGGGTAAAGTTTCTTGTTGATCTGTCCGATACTTCTTTCAAACTCAAAATCGGCCGATGTTCTCAAGCCTCTGAGAATATAAACGGCATTTTTTTGCCGGCAGAAATCAACCGTCAGGCCCTTGTACGATTCTACTGTCACCTGGGGCACAGCCTGGAAAACATCCTGAACCCATTTCAACCTTCTTTCGATCGGGAAAAAACTCTTTTTTTCAGCATTTTCGCCGATTGCAATCACAATTTCATCGAATAAAGGGAGGGCACGCCGTATGATTGATTCGTGGCCTTTGGTGATGGGGTCAAATGATCCAGGAAATACAGCAATTCGTTTCATCCGGGCAGTTTTTTACAAAGATAATTCAAATAGAATACATTCCGGGTTGATCAAGTTATGAACAGGAGGAATATACAATATGAATCTTATTATTTTTGCCGTATGATATACAATGAAGAAATTGCCAGAACGACTGCCAGGTCGCTGCTTCAGGTTAAAGCCGTCAAATTGAGTCCCCACGATCCGTTCACATGGACATCCGGGATAAAATCCCCGATATATTGCGATAACCGGGTGACTTTGTCATTCCACGCTATCCGTACCTACATCCGGCAGCAGTTTGTACAAATCATCCGCGAGGAATTCGGCGTAGTGGAATACATCGCCGGGGTAGCCACGGGGGCCATTGCCCAGGGGGCGCTGGTGGCACAGGAATTCGGCATACCCTTCATCTATGTCAGGTCTGATAAGAAGAAGCATGGCATGGAGAATAAGATCGAAGGCCGGATTGAACCGGGTAAGTCGGTGGTGGTGATCGAAGACCTGGTATCCACCGGTGGAAGCAGCCTGGCCGCGGTGGAAGCCTTAACCGGTGCCGGATTTATCGTGAAGGGGATGCTGGCCATTTTCACTTATAATCTGGAAAAAGCCAAAAAGAGCTTTTCCGACGCCAAATGCAGGCTGATCACCTTGTCAGACTACGAATCTCTTATACATGAAGCGCTGGAAAGCAATTACATTTCCGACGAAGACCTGCAATCGCTGCTGAAGTGGAGGGAAAATCCGCAGAAGTGGGCGTAGGGCGCCTGTCCCGAGCGAAGCGAGGGATAGGGCGTAGGATTTTGGATTTTGGATTTTAGATTTTGAATTTGATTTCTTTGAGATCGCATTCGATGATCTTATCGCCGGGGATTTCCAGTTGGAGTTGTCCATAACGGTTTACACCCAATATTTTCGCCTGTATTTGTTTTTCCTTGTAATGGTAGGAGGAAAGCTGGTTATACCTGTAAAGGACTTCAAGGTAATCCCTGTCTATCTCCTGTTTTTTCCCTTCCCGAAGCTGAATGATTCGGTTTTCTATCTTAAGGATCGTCAGGTCCAGTATTTCCTCCAGAGAGAAATCCCTGCCTGTTATCATTTTCAAGGAAACAGGATTTGCCGAATCGCCGTGAAACTTTTCCTGGTTGACGTTCAACCCGATCCCGATCACTGAGTATTCAAATTGTGAACCCTTTACTCCATTCTGGATCAACATTCCGGCAATTTTGCGATCGCCGGCGTAGACATCGTTCGGCCATTTGATCCTTACCGGCGCATCACCTGCAATAAGCTCATTCACAACATCATATAAACCAAGTGAAATGACTTTGTTCAGGTAAAACTGCGCTTCGATGGCCAGGAAATGAGGATAGAGGACGAAACTGAAAGTGAGGTTCCGGCCACGTTCGCTTTCCCAAAGGCTGCCATCAGTTCCCCGGCCGGCAGTCTGGAATTCAGTTATCACGATTGTCCCTTCATTCACTTTCTCTTTTGTCAGCCAATCCATCATAAAACGGTTGGTGGAATCGACTTCCTGTAATCTGATCATTTTGTTCCCGATCATTTTCCCTGAATAAACATTTCGCGCAAATTTACGTTATATCATGTGCAAAACAAAATCGTTGAAACCATTCAATAAAGTAACAGTTTAACAATGGTTTTCAACCTGATGCAAGCCAAAAATGCTTAATTTTGCTGTGAATTAACAAAAACCGGATGAATCAAACCATTTATGAGTCAGAAGACCTGGTCAGCCTGATAGTGCAGGGGATGGAAGACAAGAAAGGCAAAGACATTGTCGTGCTTGATCTCCAGGATATTGACCATGCCATCACCAATTACTTTGTCATTTGTCACGGTACTTCAAAACCGCAGTTGGAAGCCATTGCCGAAGCGATCATAGAAAGATCGCTGAAGGGCCTGGGTGCTAAACCCTGGCACAAAGAGGGTTTTGAAAATGCGGAATGGATTTTGCTGGATTATGTCGATGTGGTTGTGCATATTTTCCGGAATGACCGGCGGGAGTTTTACCAGCTTGACAAGTTATGGGCTGATGCCCCGGCTGTACACCATAAATACAAAGAATGAATTTGGAAGAAATTAAGATTTACGCTTAAATCGGACAGAATGGCAGAAGACAACAATAATCAACAAGGCAAAGGCGGGGTGGATCCGGGTAAAAACACGAATCCCCGTTCAAAGTTCAGCTTTTACTGGATTTATGCCGTATTGCTGATCGTCTTTGCGCTCACCTACTTTATCAACTGGGGTGGTGAAGTGAAGAAAACCACCTGGGGGGAAGTCAAGGAGATGCTATCAAATGGAGATGTGCACAAGCTGGTGCTGGTCAACAAGGAAACGGCCGAGATATACATCCGTGAGGATAAGCTGGAAGATCCACAATACAAGGAAGACATCAACCAGGGGAATATCAAGGGTCCCCATTTTACTTACACCATTGGAGACCTTGGACAGTTTGAAAAAAACGTGGCAGAAGTTCAGCAAGATTTAGAAGACAAGGTATATATCGAAAACGAGATACGGCGGAACTGGACCGGGGATGTGCTGGGTTGGGTCATTCCGATAGGTATTTTGATAGTGGTCTGGTTATTTATCATGCGTATGATGAGCCGCAGCGCCGGGGGACCGGGAGGGCAGATGTTCAACATCGGTAAATCGAAAGCGCAGCTCTTTGACAAAACGACCAGTGTTAGCATTAATTTCAATGATGTCGCCGGCCTGGAAGAGGCCAAGCTGGAGGTGAAAGAGGTGGTGGATTTCTTAAAGAATCCGTCCAAGTACACCGAATTGGGTGGAAAGATCCCGAAGGGGGTTTTGCTGGTAGGTCCTCCCGGAACGGGAAAGACATTGCTGGCTAAAGCGGTTGCCGGGGAAGCGCAGGTGCCTTTCTTTTCGCTTTCCGGTTCCGATTTTGTGGAGATGTTCGTCGGTGTCGGGGCCTCGAGGGTGCGGGATCTTTTCAAGCAGGCCAAGGAGAAAGCGCCCTGCATCGTTTTTATTGACGAGATTGACGGTATCGGCCGGGCAAGGGGGAAAAACCAGATCACCGGAGCCAATGATGAACGTGAAAGCACGCTGAACCAGTTGCTGACCGAGATGGATGGATTCAGCACCAATTCAGGTGTCATCATCATGGCAGCCACCAACCGGGCCGATATACTCGACCGGGCGTTGATGCGAGCCGGCCGGTTCGACCGCCAGATTAACGTCGAACTGCCTGATCTCGATGAGAGGAAAGCCATTTTCAAAGTACACACCAAACCCCTCAAGTATGACAAGGAATCTGTCGATATGGAATGGCTGGCCAAGCAAACCCCGGGCTTCTCGGGCGCCGATATTGCCAACGTAGCCAACGAAGCAGCGCTGATCGCCGCCCGTAATGGCAAGAAGATCATTGAAAAGCAGGATTTTATTGACGCTATCGACCGGATCATCGGCGGTTTGGAGAGAAGGAGCAAGATCATTTCACAGGATGAGAAGCGGGTGATCGCATATCATGAATCAGGGCACGCCGCCGTAAGCTGGCTGTTGCCCCATGCCCATCCGCTGGTAAAAGTCACGATAGTACCCCGTGGAAAAGCCCTCGGCGCAGCCTGGTACCTGCCGGAAGAACGTCAGATCACCACCTTCGACCAGATGTTCGATGAGATGACGGCTACCCTGGGAGGTCGCGCATCTGAGGAAATTATTTTTGGAAGGGTTTCCACAGGAGCCCTGAATGACCTGGAACGGATTACCAAGCAGGCTTACAACATGGTGGTGTATTTCGGCCTGAATGATAAAATCGGGAATATCAGTTATTACGATTCCACCGGTCAGCAGGAATATTCTTTCAACAAACCTTTCAGTGAAAAAACGGCTGAAATCATCGACCAGGAGATTAAAAAACTGGTAGATAAAGCCTATAAGCGGGCGCTTACGATCTTAAAAGAAAACCAGGACAAATTGCACGAACTGGCCAATATCCTTCTTGATAAAGAGGTTATTTTCAGTGAAGACCTGGAGCGCATATTCGGGAAAAAGATCGAGCATCACGGGCATGAGATCATTTTAACCGATGCCGGCAACCCTTCTGAGGAATAATCCAATAATTCTATCTTTGCATAGAATATGGAAGAGAGCACCTCAAAGGAGAAGGTCCTGAAAGCGGTCCGGGAAGCCATCATTTCCAAAACAGACCAGCCTTTCCCGAAAATTGACCCGGACAAACCGGTATTCAGGGAAATACAGGAATCCCCGGACATCCATTTTGCACAGGAGCTGACGGCTGCAGGCGGCAATTTTATCTATTGCATTGACGAGACGGAGTTTTTACAAGGGATCAGGTACCTGATGTCCGAAAGGAAATGGGATCATATATACGCCCTCGAACCCCATGTCATCGAATTATTAGAGCGGGGGAATATTCCTGTTGTTTCTGACAGGGATCGGTTCATGCAGGCACATACCGGAATGACCGGATGTGAATTTCTGATAGCCCGGTTGGGAAGTGTCATGGTTTCCACAGGTCAGCAGGCTGGAAGAAGAATATTTGCCTACCCTGAAAACCATATTATCCTGGCATATACATCACAAATCGTTCCGGATATCCGGGAAGCGCTCATCAGAATGAGAAAAAAGCACGAGCGGGGCATGCCTTCGATGATCTCCCTTATCACCGGCCCCAGCCGGACAGCCGATATAGAAAAAACGCTGGTCATGGGAGCCCATGGCCCCCGGGAGCTTTTCGTATTTCTTATGGAAGACCGGAATTAATCCCTATCTTGCAGGCAGAATCTGATCGCTTTTCCCGGAACTGAATAACGACAAATCACCCGATGCAACAGACCAAAACCAGCAACCTGCTCATAAGAACCCTTACCATCCTGGTCTTTGCACCGCTTATCATTGGCATACTGATCTGGCACCCTTTGGCATTCAGTGCCGTGGTATATATTTTCATGATCATAGGGTTGCTGGAGTTTTACAAACTAACACAATTTCACGAGATCCATCCACACCGGCTGACCGGAATCATAACTGCCTCTGCCCTGTTCATTTTATTGGCATTGACTGCGTTAATGATCATACCGGGGTGGTATCTTGTGTTTCTTCCCCTGACTGTTTCATTACTTTTTATCACAGAATTATTCAGAAAACGTGATAATGCCGTCCTGAACCTGGCTTTCGGGATTTTTCCGCTGATTTATATTGTCCTGCCGGTATCCATGTTAATCTTTCTCATGAGTCCAATAGTTACGGGAAATTTTTCGCATTGGCACCTGCTTTTCGGCTACCTGATCATTTTATGGAGTCATGACACTTTTGCCTACCTGACGGGCATTTCCCTTGGAAAACATAAACTCTGGGAAAGAATCTCGCCCAGCAAAACGATTGAGGGAAGCCTGGGCGGGCTGATATTTGCCATCATGGCTTCCGTCATCCTCTCATTATTTTTCACTGAACTCAGCCTGGGGCAATGGGTTATTGCAGCCGTGATCATTGCCTTGACCGGGACTTTCGGTGATTTTTCGGAATCACTGCTGAAAAGAAAATTCAACGTGAAAGACTCCGGAAAGGTGTTCCCTGGCCACGGGGGTATGCTCGACCGGATCGATTCCCTTTTGTTTTCAGCCCCGGCCATGTTTTGCTACCTTTTACTGCTAAACATATGAGGATACATTATAAAGGATATATTCCTCTCCTGGTAATGCTGGCGGTTTTACTGTTCCTGGTGCTGATGATCAACCTGGCGTTTCCTGTTCAAACCGTAATGCATTATGTTTTATATGCCATCGTTTTTCTGTTTTATTTCCTCTGTATCCGTTTTTTCAGGCATCCGTTGCGGGCAGTGAAGGTCAATCCCAAGCACATTCTCAGCGCGGCAGACGGTCACGTGGTGGTTATCGAAGAAGTATTTGAAGATGAATTCTTTCATGACAAACGCATACAGGTTTCCGTATTCATGTCACCGGTTGACGTGCATGTGAACTGGTACCCGATCAGCGGAGAAATTCTTTACACGAAATACTACAGAGGTTCACACATTCCTGCATACCGGCCCAAGGCGTCCAAAGAAAATGAGCGGATGTCGATCGTCATTGAAGATGAACACGGTAAGTCGGTAATGATGGTGCAGATTGCCGGCATTGCTGCCAGGAGGGTTTTCACGACCGCCATACAGGGAAGTTATGTTTTCCAGGGGGAAGAGGCAGGGATCATCAAGTTTGGCTCCCGGGTAGATCTCATCCTTCCCATTCACGCTGAGGTTCAGGTTCAACTTGGGCAGAAGGTCAGGGCGTGTGAAACGGTGATAGCAAGGTTTTGAACTTTTCTTTATCTTTGCATAAATGTAAATTTGATTTTTATGACTGAGGAATCGGAATTATTGTTGCAGGAAACGGAAGATCAGATGAGCAAATCTGTTCAATTCCTTGAGAAAGAATTGCATAAACTCCGTACCGGCAAAGCGACTCCACAAATGCTGGAAGGTATCAAGGTGAATTATTACGGCGTATTGACACCCATTGAGCAGACCGCCAATATCACCACACCCGATGCCCGCCAGATCATTGTGCAGCCCTGGGATAAGAGCGTCATCCACGATATCGACAAGGCCATCATGGCAGCCAATTTAGGTTTGAATCCAAAAAATGAAGGTGAAGTGCTCCGGATCATCGTACCGCCATTGACAGAAGAACGCAGAAAGGACCTGGTCAGGAAAGCCAAATCGGAAGCTGAAAACGCGAAAGTCAGCATCCGTAATATCCGCCGTTCTTCCAATGAAATGGCCAAAGATTTTGAAAAAGAGGGGGTTCCCGAAGATGACGTCAAAAAGTTGCAGGAGGAGATCCAGAAAATCACCGATAAGTTCATCGAAGTGGTGGATAATATCGTGGTCCAAAAGGAAAAGGATATTATGACGGTGTAACCGTATTACAACGCTGTCAGAACCACCTGCGGTGGACCTGACAGGTTGTTCCCTAATTATCTCTCGGTGCAATTCCTGCAGATATCTATCTCTTTCCTTGCAGAGAACAGTTTCTTCCGGAAATCATCATAAGCCTCTCCCCGCCAGATTTCGTGAAATTTTTCTGTTTTAAGGTTGCCCAGGCGATGGGTGGCATCTTTATCAAAACAGCATGGAACCACCAGTCCGTCCCAGGTGATCACGCACCCGCGCCACATGCGCAAGCAGTGGTTATTCAGCGGATTATCTATGCGGAACAGGCCGTCTTTCCCTTTTTTATAGCGGGAGAAGGCTTCATTCTGCGGGATCAGCGGGTTCCCCTCTTCATAATTATACACCTGCGCCGTCTTCAGTTCCAGCTTGTCTACACCCAGTTCCCGGGCCAGTTTCTTCACATGGGGCACCTGGTGCTCATTGGCGCTGAAAACGATAAACTGAAGAACGATGAAAGGCCGCCGCGATTTCAAGGCCTTCTTCCATCTCACCAGGTTTTTCGTCCCTTCAATCACT
>Ga0209498_1001507_pt1 | contig 14242 bp, 13 predicted proteins | sample WalLakDeSediment_FD_184131 | JGI IMG/M metagenome (GOLD analysis project Ga0209498, IMG submission 184131) | Lake sediment microbial communities from Walker lake, Nevada to study Microbial Dark Matter (Phase II) - Walker Lake 11/02/13 Deep... | ecosystem: Environmental > Aquatic > Freshwater >...
GAAAAACAAAAAAATAATTTTGGAAGAAGGCAAAATTAAAAATTTAACAAAAATCGCTGAAGGAAGAAAAGTTTTTGCTGCGGAAAAAGAGATTATGGTCGACCGGCAAAAAATATGGTTAGCAATTCAGCCTGTTAGAGACGGGCTGAGTAAGAATAAAAAGCAGATAAATTATAACTCCAACGGGGTTTAAAAAAAAATAAAACATGGGTATTTTTAAAGAAAAAAGAGAATGGCGGAGAAGTGATTTTAGAAAATTATTGAGAGAGGCTCCTTCGCGCATTCCCGGAACCGGCGGTAAGCATTATTCTTCAAAAGAAAGAGAAAAATTGGAAAGAGAAGTTTTTCCTGAAAGAAGATTTGGAAGTAAACTTTCAGGGCCTGAGGTTATAACTAAATTAAGAGAACTGAGGAGAGAAGAGCAGAAGAAAACCGGTAATGAAAAAATAGAAGCAAAAGGAATGAGAAAATATCTAGAAGAACAAACCGGGCTTAAGGGAAAATATTGATTTTGAATAATGTTCATTCATTACAGGACCAGGGGTTTTATTTTGGAAAAAGGAGAACGGGGGGAGGCAGACTTGTTATTTACTTTTTATACAAAAGACTTCGGGAAAATAGAAGTTTTAGGTAAGGCAATCAGGAAAATTTCTTCAAAATTAAAATCAGCAACAGAAATCTTTTATCTGTCAGAAATTGAATTTGTTCAGGGGAAAACTTACAAAACCCTAACAGACTCAATTTCAATTGAAAAATTTGTAAATATCGGAACTGATTTGAAAAAATTGAGGGTTGCTTATAAAATTTCAGAAACTTCAGATGACTTGATTAAAGAACAAGAGCCAGATGGGAGAATTTGGCGGCTGCTTAAAGAAGTGCTTGAGAGATTAGATAATTGGAAAAATAGAGAGTCGCTGGAAATTATTTATTATTATTTTTTCTGGAATCTTGTTTCTTTGCTCGGTTATCAGCCTGAACTTAAGCCGGATTCTGTTTGCGGGAAAAAAATTGATACTGATATTGCTAAAATTTTAAAAATTATCATGAAAAAAGACTGGCAGGTTTTATTAAAAATAAAAATAACCTCCTCACACTTAAAGCTATTGAAAAATATCTCTCAATGGTATAATAAAGAAGTATGCGCAATAGACTAATCTTAGCAATAATAATTTTAGCAGCCCTGGTCGGGCTTATAGGTGCTTGGTGGCAAAGCCGGGTTTTTTCTAAAGAAGCCCTGCAACTTGAGATTTTAAGTTCAAGAGAGGTGGAGTTTTTCGAAGAAGTTGAATATACCGTTAAATATAAGAACAATGGGCCAGTCCGGCTTGAAGAACCGCGATTGATTTTTGAATACCCTAAGCAGGCCGTTGTTCCCGACAATAGGCCCTTATGGCAGGAAATAATTTTACAAGACATTTATCCCGGCGAAGAGAGGGTTGTTTCTTTCAAAGCCAGGCTATTGGGTAGAGAGGGTGAAAATATAACCGCTAAAGCCAGTTTAAGTTACCAGCCGAAAAATTTAACCGCCAGATATGAATCGGAAACCACCTTTACCACTATTATTAAATCGGTTCCAATTACTTTTGAATTTGACTTGCCTTCAAGAATTGAGTCGGCAAGGAATTTTACTTTCAGAATAAATTATTTTTCTAACCTTGATTATCCGCTGACCGACTTGAGAATCCAAACCGAGTATCCTTCCGGCTTTGAATTTATTGAATCTAATCCCAAGTCTTTAGAGAGAGATGAATGGCTTATCCCTGTTTTAAACAAAGGTCAAGGAGGAAGAATTGAAATTACCGGTAAAATTTCAGGTCAAATAAGTGATGCAAGAATTTTTGAGGCAAAACTGGGAGTTTTTAAGGAAGGAGAATTTATTTTACTTAAAGAGGTAAAAAAGGGCCTGGAAATCGTAGAGCCGTCAATTTATCTTAGACAAGAAATAAATAAAAATCCCCAGTATATTGCCAGGCCCGGCGACTGGCTGCATTACGAGATTTATATTAAAAATATTGGCGACGATGTTTTAAACAATTTGTTTATGGTCAGTCAATTAGAAGGAGATGCTTTTAATTTTCAGACTCTTAGGTCTGATCTGGGACAGACCGAGGCCGGATCGAATTCGGTAATCTTTGATTGGCGTAATGTTTCCAATCTAGAGTATTTGTTGCCGATGGAAGAGACAAAGGTTGGTTTCTGGGTAAGAGTGAAAGACGATTTGGGGCCGGTAGAAAGGCCGATTCTAAGAAATAAGGTTCTTATTAGCCAGGTAAGAGAAGAGTTTGTTACAAGAATTAGCTCAAAGATAGAGGTAGCCCAGAAAGGCTTCTTTCAGGACGAGGTTTTTGGAAACAGGGGCCCGATCCCGCCCCAGGTTGGCGAAAGTACTACTTATACCATAGTTTGGCAGGTAAAGAACTATTATTCTTTAGCCAGGGATGTGAAGGTAAAAGCTATTTTACCTCAGGGAGTTCAGCTAACCGGAAAAATCTTTCCCGAAACCGAAGCCTTAAAATTTGCTTTTGATTCTCAATCAAGAGAAATTGTCTGGCTGGTCGGTGACCTGGAGAAGGGTAGTGGCGTTTTTACACCAACTAAAAATATTGCTTTTCAGGTTTCTTTTACTCCTAATGAGTTTCAGCGGGGCCAAACTCCGAATATCATCAACGCAGCCACAGTAACCGGCGAAGACAGTTGGACCGACCGAATTCTGGAGGCTACTTCTCCGGCTATAAATACTTCCCTACCCGACGATGAAAGCATAACTGAAGAAATGGCTGAGGTTCAATAGTATGGCCGATTTAATGGGAAAAATCGTCTCTTTATCTAAGCGCCGAGGTTTTATTTATCAATCTTCGGAGATTTACGGCGGCTTTAGTTCTTGTTATGATTTTGGGCCTTTGGGAGTAGAGATGAAAAAAAATATCAAGAATTTGTGGTGGGATGAAATGACCAAAAAACACGAAAATATAGCGGGGCTAGACGCGGCCATTTTGATGTCACCGAAAGTCTGGCAGGCTTCCGGGCATCTCACAGCCGGCTTTGCCGATGAATTAACAGAATGTAAAGACTGCAAAAAGAGGTTTAGAAAAGATTTAGTCGGTAAAACATGTCCCGAATGTGAAGGAGAATTAACTCCTTCCCGGAAGTTTAATTTAATGATGAAAACTTTAGTTGGACCGGTGGAAGATGAGGCTAGCCAGGCATATTTAAGAGCTGAAACTTGCCAGGGAATTTATATGAACTTTGAAAACGTATTAAATTCTATGCGTTTTAAAATTCCTTTCGGTATTGCTCAAATTGGCAAAACATTTAGGAACGAAATTACCCCGAAAGATTTTATTTACAGAACTCGCGAATTTGAACAGATGGAAATGCAGTGGTTTTGCCGGCCGGAAGACGCCGATATTTTTTTTGCAAAATGGAAAGAAAAAAGGCTAAAGTGGTACCTGGATTTAGGGATTAAAAAAGAGAATTTACGGGCGATTGATGTTCCAGAGGAAGAAAGGGCTCATTATGCCAAAAAACAAACGGATATTGAGTATAGATTTCCTTTCGGCTGGCAAGAAATTGAAGGCATTCATAATCGGGGAGACTGGGATTTGTCTAATCATTCAAAGCACTCCGGAGAAGACTTAAGGTATTACGATGAGAATCCGCCAGCCGGCGGAAAAGAAAAATATTATCCATATGTTATTGAGACTTCCGGCGGGGCGGACAGGTCTTTTTTGGCTTTTTTATGCGATGCCTATCAGGAAATACCGGGCGGAAGAACAAAAACAACAGAGCCGACAAAAGAAACCGAAGTTTTATTGAAGTTGGATAAAAGAATTAGCCCGGTCAAAGTTATTGTCTTGCCGTTGGTAAAAAATAAAACTGAATTGGTTAAGAAAGCCAAGGAAGTTTATCAGGCGATAAAACCTTATTTTGTCTGCCAATATGACGAATTAGGCTCTATTGGTCGCAGATACCGCCGGGCAGACGAAATTGGAGTTATCTATTCTTTGACGATTGACTTCGAAACTTTAAAAAAGGCAGATGTCACTGTTCGTGACCGCGATACTATGTTGCAAGAAAGAATAAAGATTAATAAATTGACCGAATTCTTAAATAGTAAAATAAAATAATATGCTGTTATCGACATTACTTGTTTCTATTTTTTTTACACTTTTTGTTATAGTAGTATTTTTACTTATAGCCTTTATTGTTTCTTTTGAAAACCGTCTTAAAGTCATAAGGAGCTCTTCAGTTTTACCAGAGAAACAAGTTGACGGGAATTTAGTTTCGGTTATTGTCCCTGCTTTTAATGAAGAAAATTATCTTCCAAATTGTTTAAAGAGCATAAAAAACCAAACTTATCGTAATATTGAAATAATTGTAGCTGATAATGGCTCTACAGATAGAACGAGAAAGATCTCCCTAGAGTTAGGAGCTAAAATTTTAGATGTTAAAGATAAAAATTTATCAAAGGTAAGAAATGAAGGGGCAAGGATGGCAAAAGGAGACATCCTTTTCTTTTTAGACGCAGATTCAATTATAGAAAATTGTTATATTGAAAAAATGATAAAACAACTTTCAGAGAAAAGAATTTTTTCCCACGGTGGAATCTGTTGCTATGACAGCAAATTGCATAATTTTTTATGGATTTTTAACCGTTGGTTTAAGCCGCGTTTTTACACTTCCGGAAGAAACGGAGTTTGTATTTGGAAGAAGAATTTTTGGGAAATCGGCGGTTATGACGAAAAAATAAACCCTTTAAATGGTGAGGGCAGGGAGGACTTAGATTTGGGGCTTAGAGTCTTAAGGAAATTCGGTTTTTTTTCAATAAAATATTGCCCTTATGTTTTAATTGGCAGTTCGGCAAGGAGGGAGAAAATTTTCGGCTATCCTTTTTGGAAATTTCCGGATGCCTGGCAAAAGGGAGTAAGAGGGGTAAGAAATAAAAAAGTTCTTTATTGATTAATGGAGAAATCAGATAATTCAAACCATCATTGGGATCGTCTTTGGACCAACAAAATAACTAATTTTTATCCTAGTCTCCCAACCGCCCGTTATTTCGATAATTTTGTCCGTCGGAAGGTTTATTTTGATAAAATTGACAAGCTTTTAGGGAATATGTCTCTTAAGGACAAAGAAATCATTGAGCTGGGCAGCGGAACGGGATCTAACAGTCTTCATTTGGCAAAAACTCACTGCGCGAAAAAAGTCACTCTAGTTGATTTCAGCGAAAAAGCTTTGGCAAGAGTAGAAGCAGATCGTTTTCCTTGTTTAATGAATAAAGTCAAAGAAGATATTTTTGAAATTTCCTCAGAAAAAAAATATGATTTTGTCCATAGTACCGGGTTAATAGAGCATTTTCTGGACAAGGATCGCTTTTTGTCGGTAAAAAAACACGCTGATCTTATTCGTGATGACGGTATAGTTATGATTTGGGTTCCGATTTTTTCAAAGGCTTTCAGACCGATTAAAAAAATAAACAAACTTTTAGGCATAAAAGAAGAGCCGTTTACTAAAGATGAGATGCGCCTTATCTTCAAAGAAAGCGGCTTGGAAATTATTAATGAGGGCGAAACCCTGTTGGGAGCCCTTTTTGGAATCTTAGGAAGAAAAGATAATAGTTAAGATGAAAAGAGTTTTATTTCTTTTAGCTTCTTTATTTTTCGGGGTTGTTCTTTTTATTTTTGTTATAGAATTTATAGGGTGGGATGATGTTATTTTGGCCCTTCAGTCATTCACTAAAATTAACGGATTAGTTGTTATAGGATTAACTTTTTTGATAATGTTGACAGCAATATTGAGGTGGCAGCATGTTATTAAAAGCCAAGGGTGCCAAACCTCAATTGCTTCGCTTATCAAGCCTTTTCTTGTTGCACACTCAGTTAATTATTTAATGCCCACGGTTCCTTTTGGCAGTGAAATTGTCAGAGGATATATCCTAAAAAGAAAGACAGACTTTCCCGGCAATATAGCTATTTCTTCGGCTTTTATTGATAGAATTTTGGAGATTACAGCTCATTTAATAATGGTTGTTTTTGGTGTCATATATTTTCTTTTAAAAATTGGCATGCCTCCCCATAGCCTGGCTATAGTTTTAGGAGGAGGTTTTCTGCTGGCATCAATACCTGTCTCATTTTTTTATTTTAAGAGCCTTAAGAAAGAAAGTCTGGTTAAATTTTTTATAAGAAAGAGTAAAAAAAACATAATTTTAAGCGTTGAAGAAGAAATTTTTAATTTTTTCAATCTGAAAAAAATGTTTTTTTGGAAAGGGTTGATTATGGCTCTTTTAAGAGATGTTGTTTCGCTTTTTCGAACTTTTTTTATAGTTATTTTTCTGGGAAAATCTTTAAACTTCTTTTCTGCCTTTTCTGTTTTTAGCTTTTCGACATTGGCTCAATTTTTTCCGATTCCTGCGACCCTCGGGATTCATGAAATAGTTCAAGTTTTTGTTTTTGGAAAACTGGGCTTGGGAGCCGGAACAGCAACCGCCTTTACGATGATTGTTCGAGGAGCAGAGTTATTTTTTTCTTTTTTAGGGCTATTTATTCTTTTTAGTTTCGGGGTGAAATTATTAAAAAAACTTTTATTGAACAACAACAAGAATGTTTAAAAAAATTACTCTTAAAAATGGATTAAGAATTATCACTATTCCTCAGAAAGATACCAATGCGGTGACGGTTTTGACTTTGGTTGGTACCGGCTCAAAGTATGAAAAAAAAGAGATAAGCGGTATTTCCCATTTTTTAGAACACATGTTTTTTAAGGGAACAAAAAAACGTCCGGATAAGATGAAAATAGCCGAAACTATGGATAGAATAGGAGGAATTTATAACGCTTTTACCGGAGAAGATTATACCGGTTATTTTGCTAAAGTCGAGGCTTCTCATTTTACCCTAGCCTTGGACTGGGTTTCAGATATTTTTCTGAACAGTACTTTGCCGAAAAAAGAGATTGTAAGAGAGAAGGGAGTAATTATTGAAGAGATAAATATGTATTATGATAATCCGATGTCTCATGTTTCTCTTTTATGGAATAAGGTTTTATATGGAGATCAGCCGGCCGGTTGGGATATTGCCGGGACCAAAGAGTCAGTAGCGGCAATCGGCCGCCAAGAGTTGGTCAATTATATGAAAAGCCAGTATGTTTCTTCTAATACCATTATTTGTGTGGCTGGAAAAATTGATAACGAGCCGGCAATAAGAAAAGTAAAAAAATACTTTTCAGGAATCAGAGATTTCCGGGCCGAAGAAAAGCCAAAAGTTGTTGATGCTTCGGTAAACTCAGCATTAACCCTGAGCGGCAGTCGAAGGGTTGAAAAACAAAAGACGCCTAATTTTATTTTATCTTTCAGAAAAACCGATCAAGCTCATCTTTGTTTAGGGGTAAGGGGGTATAATATTTTTCATTCTCAAAGATATGCCCAAGAGCTTTTGGGAATAATTCTAGGGGGGATGATGAGTTCCCGGCTTTTTATGAAGATAAGGGAGCGCCTCGGCTTGGCTTATTATGTCAAAACTAATGTGGATATTAACCCCGATACCGGTTATCTGGTAACGCAAGCAGGAGTTGATAATAAAAAAATAGAAAAAGCTATTATTGCTGTCCTGGAAGAATATAAAAAAGCTGCCGATGAAAAAATTCCTTTGGCTGAGCTCAAAAAGGCCAAAGATTATGCCAAGGGACAAATGGCTTTAATTCTGGAAACCTCTGACGTCAAAGCCTCTTTTTATAGCTTACAAGAACTTCTGCAGGAAAAGATTTTAACTCCTGAAGAAATTTATAAGAAAATTGATAAAATTAGCCAAAATGATATTCTGAAAATAGCTAAGGATATTTTCAGGCCGGAAAAGCTTAATTTGGCCCTGATCGGGCCGTTTAAAGATAAAAATAAATTTCAAAAATTATTGAAATTATGAAAATGACAGGCGATGGAGCCAGGGTTTCATCCTTATCTTCGTTTTTATATATATAATAAATAAAAAGAATAAAAACTCGATGAATCTATGGAGCCAGGGCTTCATCCTTACCTTCGTTTTTATATATAATAAGTAAAAAGAATAAAAACTCGATGAATAACGAAAAAATCTTAGATATTTCCTGGGGCACACTTTCTAAAGTCGGCGTTGCTTTCTTTGCTTTTTACGTCATTTATTTGATTAGAGATATTTTAATTTGGTTTATTTTTGCCTTAATTATTTCTATTTTATTGACTCCGGTGATTGATTTTTTACAAAGAAAGAGAATCCCCCGAATAGTATCTAGCACTTTTATCCTTATTTTTATTTTCAGTATTTTGGGAATTTCAATTTATTTGATTGCGTTTTTTTTATCGCAGAATTTTGACTCTTTAGTAGATTCAATAAACAAGATGTTAGTATCTTTCACGCAACGCCTTGAAGAATTCGCTCCTTTTTTAAAGGAGCTAGGGGGAGAAGCTTTTGAGAGTCCCGAAGCTTTTACTAAAAGTATTGAAGGATGGTTGGATAGGGCCTCGGGCAGTATTATTTCTGCCATTGAGGCTATTTTCGGCGGAATTTTCGCGGCAATTACCATCTTTACTCTGGCCGTATTCTTTTCTTTGGAAGAAAAAGGAATAGAAAGGGCAATCAGAATCCTTTTTCCTAAAAAAAAGGAAGAAGAGGCTCTAAATATTTGGAAGTCATGTCAATTAAAGATTTCAGGTTGGTTTGGCGCCAGGATTTTAGCCTGTTTTTTTGTTGGTATTTTTTCTTATATTGCTCTTCGAATTTTCGGTATAAATCATTCTTTTATCCTTGCTTTATTTGCCGGCGTGACTAATATTATTCCGGTTGCTGGTCCGATAATAGCTGGAGTGGTTATTGCTTTGATTGCTGCCTTAGATTCGCTTTGGATGGCTGCGATAATTTTATTGGCATTTATTATTATTCAGCAGATAGAGAGTGATATTTTAATGCCGATTTTAGCTAAAAAATTTATCGGTTTGCCGCCTGCCCTGGTTTTGATTTCTCTGTTGATTGGCGGAAAACTTTGGGGGATTTTAGGGGCGATTTTAATCATTCCATTGGCCGGCATTATTTTTGAGTTTACCAGAGATTACTTAAAAAAGAGGAAAGAAGGCGACGTTCCTCCCGCAAATCCGCCAACAGCTTCTTCTTCTTCGCCCACTGTTCCTCCTAGAAAAAGCATAATCTGGTAATGATCCAAGATGGGTATTTTTTATATTATCGCTACTCCTATTGGAAACTTAGAAGATATTTCGCAACGAGCCCTCCGCGTCTTAACGGAGGTTGATTTAATTTTGTGCGAGGATACCAGGGTAACCAAGAAATTATTAGATCATTACCAGATAAAAACGTTGACTTTAAGTTATCACCAGCACTCAAAACTAAAAAAAACCGAGCAAATTATTAGTTTTTTAAAAGAAGGAAAAAACTTGGCTTTAGTTTCTGATGCCGGCACTCCAGGAATTTCTGATCCCGGAAATATGTTGGTTGGTGAAGTGTCTGAAAAATTAGGCAATAAAGTTAAAATTATGCCTGTTCCCGGCTGTTCGGCTTTAACGGCCGCTGCCAGTATTTCCGGTTTTCCAACGGATAGGTTTTTATTTCTAGGATTCCCGCCGGCCAAGAGAAAACGAAAGAAATTTTTTGAAGAAGTTTTTAATGTAAAATATCCGGTAATTTTTTATGAATCACCCCATAGAATAATTAAATCACTTAAAGAATTAGAGCTAGGGGCTAAAATTTATAAGCTGGAACCTAGAGTCTTAGTCTGCCGCGAATTAACCAAAAAATTTGAAACAATTTATCGTGGAACCATCAAAGAAGTGATAAAACAAATAGAAAAAGATATAATAAAAGGAGAATTTACGGTAATAGTTAATAAAGTTTGAAGAGATAAATCTCTTCAGCATCTTCGTTTTCGTCCTGTGAAAACCCGATAAATGAAGAAGAAATTTTATATCACAACCAGTATAGCTTATACCAATATGCTGCCGCATCTCGGTTTTGCCCTAGAACTGACTCAGGCGGATATTTTGGCCCGATATCATCGGTTATCGGGCGAGAATGTATTTTTTTTGACCGGGACGGACGAACATGGAAAAAAAGTGGCAGAAGCTGCCAGAAAGGTTGGTAAGTCGTCAAAAGAATTCAGCGGTCAGATCGCAACCAGATTTAAAGAATTAACAAAAACTTTAAACATATCTAATGATGATTTTATTCAAACGACCGATAAAGATCGCCATTGGCCCGTTGTTAAAAAGGTTTGGCTGGGGCTAAAAAAAAGGGATGATATTTATAAAAAAAAATATAAGGGCTTGTATTGCGTTGGATGTGAAGCTTTTATTACCAAAAAAGATTTAAAAGATGGCAAGTGTATTGTTCATCGCAAAGAACCAGAAAAAATTGAAGAAGAAAATTATTTCTTCCGCCTTTCCAAATATTCAAGAAAAATAGAAAAAGCTATCAGGGAAAATAAAATTAAAATAATTCCTCAGTCCCGGAAAAACGAAATGTTAAGCTTTGTCAGACAGGGGTTAGAAGATATTAGCTTTTCCCGGCCGAGAAAAGATTTAAGCTGGGGAATTCCCGTTCCTGATGACGATAATCAGACTATTTACTGCTGGGCCGATGCTTTGACTAATTATCTTTCTGGCGCGCCGAGTCGCTGGCCGGCTAATGTTCAGTGTATAGGCAAAGATATCCAAAAATTTCACTGCTTGATCTGGCCCGGCATGCTTCTTTCTTTAGGGATGAAATTACCCAAAATAATTTTTGTCCACGGATTTATTACGGTTAAAGGTCAAAAAATGTCAAAATCAATTGGCAATATTATTGACCCCTTTGAATTGGTTAAAAAATACGGCACAGACCCTGTCAGGTATTTTCTCTTAAGGGAAATTCCGCCGACCGAAGACGGAGATTTCACATATGATAAATTTGAAGCGAGATATAATTCAGACTTAGCCAAGGGGCTGGGAAATCTTACGGCTCGCGTAGTTACCCTAGCGAAGAAACTTAAAGCGCAAAGCTTAAAGCTAAAAATTAAAGCTCAAAACTTAAAACTGGAACAAGAGACAAAAAAAACCTGGAAGAATTATCATAAGGCTTTAAGGGAATTTAAGTTTAATGAGACTTTGATTGCGATTTGGGAATTAATTAGTTTTTGCGACAGATATATTGAGAAAGAACGGCCCTGGGAAGAAAGCAATAAACAGAAAGAAGTAATCACTGATTTATTATTTGCAATTTCCGAAATAGCGAAATTATTAAAGCCATTTTTGCCGGAGGCTTCAGCAAAAATACTTAAGCAATTAAAAACAAAAGAAAATCAACCCCTTTTCCCTCGTCTTAAATAATTTTTAATTTTAAATTGTCATTTTTGATTTTTCATTTTAAATTTTGAATTTATGCTGATTGATGAACTGAAGCTCATCTCTCACCTAAATAATTTTTCAATTTATTTCAATGATCGATACTCACGCCCATGTAAATTTCTCAGCTTACAAGCAAGATGCCGACGAAGTAATTCGTCGGTCTTTAGATGATAATACCTGGCTTATTAATGTTGGTTCTCAGTATTCAACCAGCAAAAAAGCAGTAGAGCTTGCCGAAAAATACGAAAAGGGAGTTTATGCGGCCGTTGGCCTCCATCCCATCCACGCAGAAGATGGTTTTGATTACGAAGAATACAAAAAACTGGCTCAATCCCCCGGAGTGGTGGCCATCGGAGAAACAGGATTGGATTACAAAGAAGAATATATTTCTTTTGGGAAAAAACAAAAAGAAGTTTTTTTAAAACAAATAGAATTAGCAAGAGAGCTGAATTTGCCGATAATTTTTCACTGCCGTATGGCGCACGATGACTTAATAAATATTCTTAATTCCCAATTCCCAATTCATAATTCTAAATTGGGGGGAGCAGTGCACTGTTTTACCGGTAATTGGACTCAAGCGGAAAAATATTTAGCAATGGGGTTTTATTTAGGTTTTAACGGGATAATTTTTAAATTAAATCTGGATGAAATAATCAAAAAAACTCCTTTGGATAAAATTTTAATTGAAACCGATTGTCCCTATTTGACTCCGCCTAAGATTGAAGGCAGGAATGAGCCGATTTATGCAAAATATGTAGCCGAACGGATCGCTGAAATTAAAAATATAACCTTTGAAGAAGTGGTTAGGGTTACCACCGAAAACGCTAGAAAATTATTTAAAATTTGAATAATAAAAAAAGCATAAAAAAGAGAAGATTTTTGAAATGCCAACAGCTCTACTATCTGTTTATAATAAAGAAGGAATTGATTATTTTGCCCGCCAACTGACCGAGCTCGGTTGGCGAATTATTGCTTCCGGCGGGACTGCTCAAGAAATTAAAAAAGCAGGTGTTCCGGTTACTGATGTTGCTGAGTTGGTTGGTGGAGACTCTATTCTTGGTCATCGGGTAGTAACTTTATCGCGAGAAGTTCATGCCGGGCTTTTGGCAAAAGATACTAAAGAAGATAGAAACGAATTAAATAAGCTCGGCATTCCATGGATTAACCTGGTCTGTGTTGATTTATATCCTCTTCAAGAAGAAATTAACGGTTGTAATAGTAGTCGAGAATCAGTTATTGAAAAAACTGATATTGGCGGTCCGACAATAATTCGTTCAGCTGCCAAGGGCAGAAGGATTGTTATTTGCGATCCTTATGACCGCAAAAAAGTGATTGAATGGTTGAAATCAGGCCAGTCCAAAGGAGATGAGTTTATTACTGAATTAATTGCTAAAGCCGAGGCAGTAGTAGCCGATTATTGTTTGGCTTCAGCCAGATACCACAGTTGCGGTACTTACGAAGGAATAATTGGCAAACGAAAATTAGAATGTCTGTATGGTGAAAATGCTTGGCAGGCGTCAGCCGCCTTCTATAGTACAAAAATTTCTACTGCGGCCTCAGCTGATCCTCTGACTTTAGATAATTTTAATGTAATAACCGGTACTCCGCCCAGTTATAATAATCTTTGTGATATTGATCGGTTATTGCAAACTGTTACTCATATTTCTGCTGCTTTTGCCGTCAATCGTGGAGATATTCCGCTAATTGCTGTCGGTTGCAAGCATGGGAATCCTTGCGGGGTAGCAACGGGAAAAGATCCCCTTTTGGTCATTCAGAAAATGATAAAAGGCGATACTCGGGCTATTTTCGGCGGCTTGGTAATGGTTAATTTTCCGGTCAGTAAAATAATCGCTGAAGAATTGATTGCTTATTTGATGCCCAAAGGAGAGCATCGCCTATTAGACGGAATCGTCGCTCCGTCATTCAGTAAGGAGGCCATTAGTATACTTAAGAGAAAAGGCGATAAATGCCGATTTTTGGTAAATCCGGCCCTTGGATTCTTGAGTCTTGATTCAGTGTCTCGTTTTCGTTACGTTCGGGGCGGATTCTTGTATCAGCCAAATTATACCTTTATTTTAAATCTTAAAGATCCTCAATTAAAAAAGATTGGGAAATTAACCCCGGGAGAAGAGGATAATTTACTCTTGGCTTGGGCAATTGGCTCAACAAGTAATAGTAATACTATTACTTTAGTTAAAGATGGTTATCTGATCGGCAACGGAGTCGGTCAGCAAGACAGAGTGGGCGGCTGCGCATTAGCTGTTCAGAGGGCCAGAGATGCCGGTCATGAAACTTCAGGAGCTTTTGCTTATAGCGACAGTTTCTTCCCGTTTACCGACGGCCCTAAGGTTTTAGTTGAGGCTGGAGTTAAAGCAATTTTTGCTTCAAGCGGCTCGGTTCGCGATCCGGAAATTCAAAATTTTTGTCGGGGGAAAAAGATGGTTTTATATCTTTTTCCCGATAAATTAGGCCGTGGGTTTTTTGGCCATTAGTCAAAAATAAAAATTATTTAGAATTTGGATAAATTTTTAAAAATCGGCGTTGAAGGGGCCGGTTTTTTGTGATAAAGTAAAAAATACTTAATATTTATGAAAAATTATAATCCTCAAAAATTAGAAAAGAAGTGGCAGAGGATTTGGCAAAAAGAAAGGCTGTTTAAAGCAAAGGATGTTTCGAAAAAAAGAAAGTTTTATTGTCTGGATATGTTTCCCTATCCTTCAGCCCAGGGCTTGCACGTCGGTCACTTGCGGGGATACACTTTTTCCGATACTATTGCCAAGAAAAGATTAATGGAAGGATATAATGTGTTGCATCCCATGGGCTGGGATGCTTTTGGTCTGCCGGCTGAAAATTTTGCCATTAAAACCGGCATTCATCCGGCAATTT
>Ga0209498_1001508_pt1 | contig 14239 bp, 9 predicted proteins | sample WalLakDeSediment_FD_184131 | JGI IMG/M metagenome (GOLD analysis project Ga0209498, IMG submission 184131) | Lake sediment microbial communities from Walker lake, Nevada to study Microbial Dark Matter (Phase II) - Walker Lake 11/02/13 Deep... | ecosystem: Environmental > Aquatic > Freshwater >...
CAATATTCTAACTGAGGGTTTCTTTCATGTGCTGTTTCCCCAGCTGCCGCACCCGTGACAGTATGGCCTTTTCCGCCTCCCATCTTGGCTGTAGTTGCGTTACAACCAGCAAGCATTGTCAGCAAAACGCACGCAACAATTACTTTAATGGCACTTTTCATAGCAATTCTCCTTGTAACAAGTTTTATCATGTAAGATTTCTCTTTTTCTCGACAACAGCAAATACCAAAAAAACATAGTCCTGTAATATCGATTAAAATGAGACGATTTTCCATAATTGGTCTGAAGATTCATAATAAATTTGATCCATTGCGGGGTTTGAGGTATCAGGCATATGCAACCAGCAAAGGCAATTATATATTTCAAAGGAAAGGAAACTTTTTTGTCGAGATTGTGGGGTTTTTTCATGGTTTTGTACTCTAGAACCCTAATTCATCTATTACGTAACCCACAAAAAAATAACAATTAGGATCAAAAAGCTACTCTGCAAAGAATTCAAGTTTTATGGAGAACATAAAATAATTAAACTTTAAAAATAATTTTATGTCAATTAAAATTACATTGACATGTTGACAACTAAATGATTAAATAACAGAGCGTTAAAGCTTGAAAAGCATTAAGCAGGAGAGTACTGAAAACATTTTAATAGAAGGCAATACATAAAATGCTGCTGGGGTTTACCACTGTGGCAATATGACGGGAAAATCCAAGACACCTTTATGGTCACTTTTTCCCTGACTATTTAAATTCAAATGCAGATATGATTAACCTGTCTATCATTAGGTTAAAACCAAAGCTTACAACTGAAAATAATCCCGCTAAAAACCTGATTTTTCAGCTGACTTTATATCTTAAACACTATAATAGTATTTTATCCTTTTACATAATGATGAGGGACACCGTGACCCATTTTAACCTTGACCTGCTGCTAACCGAAATATCGCCTGAAGCTCCTTGTGGCGAGGATATCTCCTACGACATCACTTTTATGAAACTTGAGCGACTTATTCAAGGCAGTGCAGAAAACCAAGTGGGGAATCACGTTCTCGAAAGAGAGGAGCCCGATTGGAAAGAAGTCTACAACCAGAGCCTTAAACTGCTTGAGCGCAGCCGGGATCTCAGGCTGATAATCTATTTGACCTTATCAAAGCTTTGCCTGGATGGTTTGCCAGGATTTTACGACGGACTCGCCTTGCTGCGAGGAACAGTGCAACGCTATTGGGAACCTTTATTTCCGCAATTGGATCCTGATGACGACAACGATCCAATGGAGCGAATGAATATAATTGCTTCTCTATCTCCTCTCCCCTCAGTGATGAGCGACCATGACTCCTTGAAATTTATTCCCAGACTTATGGATTTACCTCTTTGCAGACCTGCAGATGGTCGTTTGCCCCATCCGAGCCTGAGACACATTCTTTTTGCATCGGGTGAAATTACAGCAGCAAAGAATGCTGAAACTGATTTTCACTCAACGGAACTCATCGACGCTGCTTTTGAACAGGCCGATATTCTGGAGTTACAAGACACCAATAAGGTTCTGCATAGATGTGTAGAGCATCTTCAAGTCTTAGATCAGATGTTAATCAATTTTGTTGGAACTGGGATAGCGCCCAATTTTAACAGGCTTGAACGGGTTTTGAAGCAGATGCATACGAAAACAGGCATGTATTTGGAGCGCAGAGGATACGGCCAAAAAAAGTCTTTGCTCATGAAGACACAGGATAAAATAAAAACCTATTTCAGCGACAAACAATTCCAATCAGACGAACCACAAATGGACGTAAACAAAATGGAACCTGCCGAGGATAAACCCTTAAATCAAAAATTTTCCGGACAAATCACATCAAATCAAGACGTGGTCAAAGCCTTGGATATGATTATCGTCTTTTATGAGCAGAATGAACCGTCCAGTCCGGTGCCTTTGCTCCTTAAACGGGCCAAACGCCTTGTAGGTCGAAGTTTTGTAGATATCATCCGCAATCTCTCTCCAGATGCATTGTCCCAGGTGCAAATGATAAGTGGCTCAGAGGAGTCAGGGGACAATTAATATGTTTTATTAAAGAAAACCCTATATTGCCTTTGAAATGGTTTGATAAGCAGGTATTGGTAAGAATTTAAACTATATCTAACAAGGGAGAATAAGTCATGGCCAAAAGAAAAGCGAGCAGCCAAAAATTTATTGCGCGTAATAGAGCTCCAAGGGTCCAGATAGAATATGATCTTGAAACCTATGGAGCACAGCAAACCATAAACCTGCCTTTTGTAATGGGCGTGATGGCTGATTTGTCCGGTAAACCAGAGGAGGCTCTGCCAGGAGTAGAGCAGAGAAAATTTCTGGAAATCGACGTTGATAACTTTGATGAACGCATGAAATCTGCCAAACCGCGGGTTGCTTTCCAGGTTCCTAATACTCTGACTGGAGAAGGCAATCTCAGCATAGACTTGACCTTTGAGAACATGGAAGATTTTTCACCCGCTGCTGTGGCCCAAAAGGTCGACTCCTTAAATAAGCTGCTCAAAGCCCGTACAGATTTGGCTAATTTAATAACCTATATGGACGGAAAAGGCGGTGCTGAAGAGCTTATTGCCCGGCTTCTAAACGATCCGGCACTAATGCAGGCATTGTCCTCCACGCAAAAATCGGGTGAAGAACCCAAAAAATCGGAAGGGGAGGTTTGATAATGGTGGATATCAATAAGGAGACTGCTGCAGAAGCGGCAGAAGCTCAAACAGTTGAGATAAGTGAATTTGAGGAACTCCTTCAAAAGGAATTCAAGCCTAAGACGGATCGAGCCCGTGACTCGGTGAATACCGCTGTTCAGACATTAGCGATGCAAGCGCTGCAACAAACCGCACTGATATCCGAAGATGCTGTCAGAACCATTGAATTGATCGTTGCTGAAATCGATCGAAAATTAACTGAGCAGATCAATTTGATATTGCATCATCCGGATTTTCAGCAATTGGAAGGTACTTGGCGCGGATTGTCACATCTGGTCAACAACACTGAAACCGATGAGCAGCTCAAGATCAAGGTGTTGAACCTAAGCAAGAAGGATTTAGGGAAATCCATAAAAAAATTCAAGGGGACTGCCTGGGATCAAAGCCCTTTGTTCAAAAAAATATACGAATCTGAATTCGGAACACCCGGAGGAGAGCCCTATGGCTGTCTGGTCGGTGACTATTACTTTGACCATACGCCTCAAAATGTGGAAATTCTTGAAGGAATGTCTAAAATCGCTGCTGCGGCCCATGCACCTTTCATTGCTGCTGGAAATCCAGGTCTCATGAATATGGATACCTGGCAGGAGTTGGGAAATCCCCGTGATTTGACCAAAATCATGCAAACTGCCGAATATGCCCCATGGCGATCTCTTCGAGATTCAGATGATTCCAGATATATAGGTTTGACCATGCCCCGCTTTTTGGCTCGTTTGCCCTATGGAATTAAAACCGATCCAATTGACGAATTTGACTTTGAAGAGGATATTGAGGGAGCTGATCATTTAAAATATTGTTGGGCTAATTCAGCTTTTGCCATGGGTATTAACATCAACAGGGCCTTCAAAACTTTCGGTTGGTGTTCCCGAATTCGGGGTGCTGAGAGTGGCGGTCTTGTGGAGGGTTTACCTGTCCATACATTTCCTACGGATGATGGTGGAGTTGACATGAAATGCCCAACCGAAATCGCCATCACCGATCGCAGAGAAGCTGAATTGGCTAAAAACGGGTTAATGCCGCTTTCTCACTGGAAGAATACAGACTATGCGGTATTCGTTGGAGCCCAGTCCCTGCATAATCCTGCAACTTATGATGATCCCGATGCTACTGCAAATGCAAACCTGGGTGCAAGACTGCCATATCTATTTGCGATATGTCGTTTCGCTCATTATCTGAAGTGTATTGTCCGTGACAAAGTAGGTTCCTTTCAAGAGAGAGGAGATGTGGAGAAGTGGCTGAACAATTGGATTACAAAATATGTTACCACAGATCCGACAGCTTCGGAAGAGGTCAAGTCTAGGTACCCGTTATCAGCAGCCGAAGTGCTGGTTGAGGATATTGAAGGCAATCCCGGATATTATAGCGCAAAATTTTTCCTTCGCCCCCATTATCAGCTGGAAGGTTTAACCGTATCCTTGAGACTGGTTTCCAAATTGCCATCGGCCAAGGGTGAATCTTGATTCCATTGTTAATTAACAGGTGAACAATAACCTGAGTCGGCATTGGCCAGCCTTTTCCATCGAAAATCTGCAGGCTGTTTATTGGCTGTCATGCCTTTCCGAGAATCAGACATTGTTTAATTATCCTGATTATTTTGTAAAAAGCGAGGAATTATGCAAGCACAAGCATATCTTCAATCAGGTGATCCTCAAAAAGCCTTATCTACTCTAACCGAACAAGTGAGAAAAAACCCGGCAAAAGTTGAATTGCGGGTTTTTCTATTCCAGCTTCTCAGTATTCTTGGCCAGTGGGAACGTGCCCTTACCCAGCTCAATGTTGCGGCTGAAATGGATTCAGACGCCTGGCTGATGGCCCAGGTCTATCGTCCTGCCCTGAATTGTGAGGTGCTACGTTCCAATGTATTCCAAGGAAAACGCACACCTTTATGTTTTGGCGAACCTTTGGCCTGGATGGCGTGGCTCATGCAGTTACCGGGCCTGATTGCTGCCGGTCAATCTAGGGCGGCGAGTGATCTTCGCGACCAAGCCTTTGATGCAGCTTCTTCTATATCAGGTCAAATTAACGGTCAATCATTCTCCTGGATTGCTGATTCCGACGAAAGATTGGGGCCCACTTTCGAAGCTATTATTAATGGTAAATATTACTGGATTCCCTTTGAGCGGATTCGAGAAATACGGATCGAAAAACCAGTCAATCTCCGCGATGTCATTTGGGTCACAGCAACTTTCACCTGGATCAATCATGGCCATTCAGTTGGATTGATTCCGAGCCGGTATCCCGGATCAGAAGAAGATAAAGACAGCGCATTGCAGATGAGCCGGAAAACAGTCTGGCGGGATGTGGGGAACAATTTTTTTGTAGGCATGGGGCAACGTATGCTGGCCACGAATCAAGGAGAATACCCTTTATTGGAAATTCGTGAGCTGGTTTTTGACCATTTGGAAAACCCTACTAAAGAGGATCTGAAGCATGGCTGAATTGACACCGTCGGAAAAATTACAGCCCTGCCTGCTGGACAGGTTAACTGACGAAGAACCTAAAAAAGAACAGGAGAGTCGAAACAAACGCGTGGTGAGCTTGCAAAAATATCGCCAGGCGGTTATGCGTGATTTATCATGGCTGTTAAATACCCATGCTAATGCAGAAAAAAACGGTTTAAACTATTTTGAGGAAATCCCGTCATCGGTTCTTAATTTTGGTCTGCAGAATGTGGCAGGCATGACGGCAGCCAGCTTGAGAATTGATGAGATGCGCTATCAATTGATCGAATCTCTGCGCCGTTTTGAACCCAGAATTATTCCCAGCACCATCTGCATTGATGTTAAGTTTAACCCTAATGAAATGAACAATTTCCGATCGATGCGGTTTGAAATCCGCGGGGATTTATGGTCTCAGCCCATTCCCGAATCTCTATTTATCAAGACCGAATTGGATCTTGAAACAGGCAAGTCCAGTCTGAATTGGGGGATTGGTGGATAGACGTCTATTGAGATATTATGAAGAAGAGCTCCGTTTCCTGCGAAGTACCGCAGGCGATTTTGCCCGTGAGTTTCCTAAGGTTGCCAGCCGGCTCTCCCTGGATGAATTCGATTGTGGTGACCCCTATGTTGAACGATTGCTGGAAGGGTTCGCCTTTCTTGCCGCTCGAGTCAAATTAAAATTAGATGCCGAGTTTCCTCAATTTTCCCAAGCGATTCTGGAGACGGTTTACCCCCACTACCTGTCGCCGACACCCTCCATGGCTGTTGTTGCCTTCACCTTGGACATCACCCGAAGCGGCATGGAAAAAGGATTCGAGATTCAGCGGGGTACTGTTCTGCGGTCGGCAGTTGGTACCGATAACCTTACCGAATGTGAATACCGTACAGGACATTCCGTTATGCTTTGGCCGGTCCGGTTAATTCAAGCGGATTATTTTACTCGAGATCTAAGCAGCCTCAATCCTCCCTATTCGACAGCATATGCAAGGGCTGGGATACGCATCCGCCTGGAAACCAGAGATGATCTTACTTTTTCCAACTTGAATCTAGATGAATTAACTTTTTTTATTCGTGGTGCTGAAGATTTACCCATGAAAGTTTATGAGCAGATCTTTGCCCACGGTAAAAATGTATTGGTCCAGCCTGCGGAAAAACCCATTGCCTGGCAACATGTTTTATCCGCTGAGAATATCAAGCCGGTCGGTTTCAGTGATCAGGAAGCCCTCTTGCCGGTGGTGGCCCGGTCTTTTCAGGGTTATCGGCTGTTACATGAGTACTTTGCATTTCCACAGCGGTTCCTTTTCTTTCGCATCAAGGGTTTGCAAGAGTGCATCAGAGAATGTCAAAGCAACATCATTGATCTTGCTATTCTTTTTGATCAAGAAGATCCGGTGCTTGAAGGACGGATTGATTCCGGCAATTTTGTCTTGCACTGCACCCCGGCAATCAATCTTTTTCCAAAAAGGGCTGATATCATTCACTTATCCGATAAATTTGCTGAACATCACGTTGTTCCAAATCGGACCCGTCCCTTGGATTATGAAGTATATCGGGTTACCAAAGTGACCGGTTTTGGCGTGCGTGCCGATGAAAAACAAGTTTTTTCACCCTTTTATTCGGCCACGGATGTGAAAGAAAACTATGGCAGTGGTGCATATTTTACTGTGGACCGCTTTCCCAGGATGATGTCCAGCAGGGAAAAGCAGCGAGGCCGTCGTTCGAGCTATGGCGGAAGTGAAGTATTTTTGTCCATTGTTGATGGCGCTAATGCACCGTACCGATCTGATCTGCGGCAACTTGCTGTTGAAACTCTATGTACCAACCGCGATCTCCCCATTCAAATGGGGGTAGGTCGAGGCAAAACAGACTTCAATCTTGACATCGCCTCACCGGTGGAGGCGGTGCGATGTTTAGCAGGTCCCACTGTGCCACGTCCTTCCAATGCCGAAGGTGAAATCAGCTGGCGCATAATTAATCATTTGAGCCTTAATTATCTCTCGTTGGTGGACGGCCCAGATGGTAAAGGCTCGGATGCCATCCGAGATTTATTCAGGTTGTACTCTGACACCCGCAACTTGCAGTCTAAAAAACAGATTGAAGGGGTGTTGGCCATCAAAAGTAGACCCATTATACGCCGGATCAGCGACAGGGGAAAGATCGCTTTTATCCGGGGGCTCGAAATTATCCTTGAGTTTGATGAATTGGCTTTCGAGGGAACCGGAGTTTTTCTTGTAGGAGCTGTGATGAATGTTTTTCTTTCTAAATATGTCTCCATCAACTCATTCACAGAAACCGTGATCAAAACACGGGAACGAGGGGAAATCATGAGATGGCCGGCGAATTCAGGGACCAGGCACATACTTTAGATCTGGGGTTCCTTGAGAACCCAACTGGACTCAGCTTCTTTCAGGTTGCCAGGAGGTTAGAGTGTGTTTATTCGGATAAACCCCGTCTGGGATGTGCGATCCGTTCAGCTGACGAACCGGTTCAGTTTTGTCAGGAACCTTTATTAAGCTTCTCTCCATCCACGTTACAGCGCTTTGAGCGAATTACAAAAACAGGCAAGCCCCGCCTAGTGGTCAATTTTCTGGGACTGCTCGGTCCCCAAGGGCCCCTGCCTCTGCACATTACCGATTATGTCCATGATCGTGAGCTGAATCATGACGACCATACATTGGCGCGCTTTTTTGACATCTTTAATCACCGGATGATCAGCTTGTTTTACCGGGCGTGGGCCTGCAATCGCCCAGCGTTAAGCTACGACCGTCCCCATGAAGATCGCTTTGCTGCTTACATCGGAAGCTTAATCGGCATCGGCATTGAATCCCTTTCCCATCGTGATAATGTGCCAGATGTGGCCAAACTCCATTTTTCGGGGCATCTTGCTTCCCAGACTCGCCATGCCGAGGGGTTGCGTTCTATCCTGGAGGATTATTTTGGTATCAAAACATTCATTGAAGAGTTTGTCGGCCAGTGGATCAGGATACCAGAAGATTATCAATGCCAACTTGGACATTCACCCGATACTGGAACTGTGGGTGTCAATGTGTTTGTTGGTTCTCAGGTATGGGATTGTCAGCAAAAGTTCAGGCTAGTACTTGGCCCCATGAGCTTAGATGACTATGAGCGGATGCTGCCCGGAGAAAAGGGCTTTGCTTCGCTCAAGGACTGGATTAGAAATTATGTGGGAGATGAACTAGAGTGGGAACTAATGCTTATTCTCAAGGCAGCCGAGGTACCGGCGGTTCGTCTCGGCAAATCAGGGCGCCTGGGATGGACCACCTGGCTTCAAAGTTATCCTTGGGAAAAAGATGCCGACGATCTTATACTTCAGCCGGGAACATGATATTATTAAAAATAGTCAAAATGTTAGTATTGTGGAACAATCAAAACCTCAATATTGTCGAGATGTTAGATGGACTCGGGTTAAACTAAAAGCAAAAGGATGTAATCATGGCGGAAATAAGCCGCGCGGCGTTGTTTGGCAAGCTTAACAGTCTGGCATATAAATCAGTGGAAAGCGCCACTGTATTCTGCAAGATGCGAGGTAACCCCTACGTGGAGCTAGTGCATTGGCTACATATGGTGATGCAACTGCATAATTCCGACCTTCATCTTATTATCAAACACTATAACCTTAATCTTTCCAGGCTGGCCTCTGATATGACAACGGTCTTGGACAGCCTGCAGCGGGGAGCAACATCCATCTCAGACTTTTCACCTCACCTGGAAGAGGCAGTAGAAAGGGCATGGGTCTACAGCACATTGCTTTTTGACGTGAACCAGGTGCGCACCGGACACATTGTTATCGCACTCTTAAAGGCACCTGGTCTCAAGGCGATACTCCCTGGGATATCCGATGAATTCAAAAAAATCAAGGTGGAAGACCTGTCCGACAATTTTGCATCCATTGTGGGCGGTTCACCAGAGGATACCCTTGCCGCGCAAGATGGTACGCAGGTTGGTGGTGGTGTATCTCCAGGTGAAGCCAGCGGTGCTCTGGCACCGGCGGTGATGGGCAAACAGGAAGCGCTGGCCCGATTTTCCGTGGATTTGACGGAAATTGCCCGAAAAGGTTTGCTAGATCCGATACTGGGGCGCGATAATGAAATCCGGCAGATTATCGACATCCTTATGCGGCGGCGTCAGAACAATCCAATCCTGACGGGTGAAGCCGGTGTGGGCAAAACAGCAGTGGTGGAGGGTTTTGCCCAGCGCATTGTGTCAAGTGATATCCCGCCTCCTCTTAGAGATGTTACAGTGCGCACTCTGGATCTTGGACTGCTCCAGGCTGGCGCAAGCATGAAAGGAGAGTTTGAAAACCGCCTGCGCCAAGTCATTGAAGAGGTCCAAGCTTCACCTAAACCGATTATTCTTTTCATTGACGAAGCACACACCCTGGTTGGAGCCGGGGGTGCGGCAGGTTCCGGTGACGCAGCCAACCTGTTAAAGCCTGCCCTTGCCCGGGGGACATTAAGGACCATAGCGGCTACTACTTGGGCTGAGTACAAAAAGTATTTTGAAAAGGATGCCGCCCTTACCCGCCGATTCCAGGTGGTGAAAATCGATGAACCTTCAGAAGATCTGGCGGTTATTATGATGCGCGGATTGGCAGGAGTAAGTGAGAAACACCATCGGGTGCAGATACTGGACGAAGCATTGGTGGCCGCGGTAAAGCTTTCCCATCGCTATATCCCGGCTCGCCAGCTCCCCGATAAAGCGGTCAGCCTGCTGGATACCGCCTGTGCGCGTGTCGCGGTTAGTCTGCACGCCACGCCGTCGGCAGTGGAGGCATGCCGGAGGCGCATCTCAGCATTGGTAACTGAAAGTGAGATTTTGACCCGTGAAGAAGCCATTGGCCTGGCCCGGCTAGAACGGAGTGGCGAAATACAATCTCTGCTGGCTCATGAACTGGATGAACTCAAAGTGCTTGAAGGCGGCTGGCAAAACGAAAAAAATCTGGTGGACAGAATTCTCGAACTAAGAAGCAATCTTCGAGCTGCTACTGGTAAACCTATTGATGAAAAGTCATCTGGAAGCAAGCTTTTTCAGGATGAAACCGAATCTGAGCCTGATATGACAGAAGTTGCGGACATTGAGACAGCCAGCGGCGCACTGTCCTCCCAGGAACGTGAAAACATGATGGCCGAACTCACAAGCCTGATGGATCAACTTAATGAGGTACAGGGTGAATCTCCGTTGATTTTGCCCAGTGTTGATGAACAGGTTGTAGCATCTGTTGTTTCGGATTGGACCGGCATTCCTTTGGGCCGCATGGTTAAAGATGAGATTAACGCCATTATGCGCTTGTCAGATACTCTTGAGCAGCGTGTAATCGGACAGCGCCACGCTCTGGACACGATAGCCATGCGCATGCGGATTTCACGGGCCAGACTGGAAAACCCGGGCAGGCCTATCGGAGTTTTCATGCTTGTAGGGCCCAGCGGCGTGGGCAAGACAGAGTCCGCTCTGGCACTGGCAGAGGCTCTCTATGGGGGCGAGCAAAACGTAATCACCATTAACATGAGCGAGTTCCAGGAAGCCCATACAGTCTCTACCCTGAAGGGGGCCCCTCCGGGTTATGTGGGATATGGAGAGGGTGGAGTTTTGACCGAAGCTGTGCGCAGACGGCCTTACAGTATTGTATTGCTGGATGAGATAGAGAAAGCCCACAGGGATGTTCACGAAATCTTTTTTCAGGTTTTTGATAAAGGATGGATGGAAGACGGTGAGGGCCGGATGATTGATTTTAAGAACACCATCATTATCCTTACCAGCAACGTGGGAACCGATTTGATCATGAACATGTGCAAGGATCCCGAACTTATGCCAGACCCGGAGAGTCTTGTTATGGCGATGCGCGAGCCCTTATTGAAAGCATTTCCAGCGGCTTTCCTTGGACGGTTGAGTGTGGTGCCGTTTTTTCCTCTTGGCGACGAGGTTCTGCGAAAAATTGTCCGTCTCCAATTGGGAAGAATTCAAAAACGCATTCAGGAAAACCACCAGATACTTTTTACATATGAAGATAATGTCGTGGAATTGGTTAACAGCCGATGCACCGAGGTAGAAAGCGGCGCGAGGATGGTAGATGCCATTTTGTCACATACTTTGCTGCCAGAGATAAGCAGCGAAATTCTTTCTCGAATGATGGATGGAAAAGTGCTGACACGTGTTCATGTAGGGGTAAAAGACGGTGTTTTTATCTACTCATTTTCTTAAAAAATACATGTTGATCAAGGGTTGTATTCATTTTTTTAGAACCTTTTAAAAACACCATAACAAGGAGAGAAAAATGGCGGCTTACATCAAATTTGACGGAGTTGATGGTGAGGCAAAGGACAAGGATCATTCCAACTGGAGTGATCTCCTTACGTTCAGTCAGGGAATAATACAACCTGGAAGTGCAGCTACAGGGCCCACCCGACGCCGGGGGGACGTGATTTTGGAAGACATTTCTGTAACCAAAGAATTGGATAAGGCAAGCCCCAAGATTGCGGAATCCGTATGCAAGGGTAAAGTGTTCCCCAAAGTCGAGATTCACTTGACAGCATCGTACACAGATGCCGGACGGGTTACTTATTATGCATATGAGCTGAAAAATGTTCTGGTTACCAGCTATAATATCAGTGGGAGCAGCCAGGCGGAAGACGTGCCAACGGAGGTTTTTAACCTGAACTTCGAGGAAATTAAAGTCACCTATACCGAAACGGACGCCCAGGGCAAGAAAAAAGGCAATGTAGAGTATACCTGGAAAGTAGAAGAAGGGCAGTAACAGATCGTTCTTTATTAGTGATGTTCCTTTGGGCAAATTTTAACAGCAAGATATCGAATGTCTAAGCTGCAGTTTTTTTCAAAGTCTTATTTTGTCTGCATTTCTTGGTCTCCGAACGGTGCTGAAAAAAAGGATATTGCTTGAGGCGGAGATCAAGATCAGCATAAAGATTTGTCTACCAAGTCCTGCATTTGTACAAACAATAAACAGGGTTTTCATTGCGTTTAAAGAAATCTCTTGAATCGAGCTACTTGGGACAGAGATTTTGGTTTTTTGGCTCGATTCAAGAGATTGCATGATAAAAAACTTCTTAGTGATGAAAACATGGCCTTTTGGATTGACTCAGAGGGCCAGTTTTTTCATTGAGTTTAAATTCATTTCAAGGAAATTATATCATGTCGAAACCTACCCAGGCAACCCGACATATCGCCATTGATACGCCTTTGGGTGAAGATGTGCTGCTGCTTCAAAGTTTATCTGGCCATGAAGAAATCAGTCGTTTGTATGAGTTTGATCTCGAACTTTTGAGTGAGGATTACGAGATTAATTTTGACGACATCATCGGACAGAATGTAACCATTCGTATGGAGCTGCCGGATGGAGGAACGCGCTTCTGGAACGGTTATATCAATCGTTTTGTGCAGGGTGTTTCCACCAGCCCCCAGTTTGCCCAGTACCGGGCAACAATGGTTCCCTGGATGTGGTTTCTGACCCGAACATCCGACTGCCGCATTTTTCAGGAAAAAACAGTACCGGACATTGTCAAGCAGATATTCAAAGATCTTGGATTCAGCGATATTGAGGATAGGCTTTCCGGCGGCTACAGGACCTGGAATTACTGCGTCCAATACCGGGAAACAGATTTCAATTTCGTCAGCCGCCTGATGGAGCAGGAAGGCATATACTATTATTTTCTTCACGAGCAGGGTAATTGCACTATTGTCCTTTGCGATTCCTTAAGCAAGCACGACTTTTATGGAGATTATGATGAGATTGATTTCACTCCGGATACTAAAAGTTCCGCGCTTCAGGAAAGAATCAGTGAATGGACCGTTGAGAAACTTGTCCGGTCGGGAAAATTCGCCCATACAGATTATAATTTTGAAAAACCCAGTGCCTCATTGATGAACATTGAAGAAGAGAAAAAGACCCATTCTCAGGCAGATTATGAAATATATGATTACCCCGGGGAATATTCGGAGAAAGAGGAAGGTGAAAAATATGCCAAGGTGCGGATGGAAGAGCTGGCAAGATCCCATGAAATTTGCAGGGGACGGTCTGATTCCAGGGGCATATGTCCGGGCTATGTGTTCACCATGACCAAGCATCCAAGAAGAGACCAAAACAGGGAATACCTGGTGGTATCAACCAGTTATCAGGCAGCTGCCGAAGACTATGAGACCTCCGGAGGGATGGAGGAAATGTGCGCCTGTTCCTTTACGGTTATCCCCAGTGACGTCCAGTTCAGGCCGGAACGCGTCACCCCCAGACCGGTCATCCAGGGCAGCCAGACCGCCATTGTCACTGGCCCTTCCGGGGAAGAGATCTATACGGATGAACATGGACGGGTCAAAGTTCAATTCCACTGGGATCGCGAAGGCAAACGTGATGAAAACAGTTCCTGCTGGATAAGAGTGAGCGAAGGCTGGGCTGGTGCCACATGGGGAACGGGGCATGTACCTCATGTGGGTCATGAGGTGATCATCAATTTTCTTGAAGGGGATCCAGACCAGCCCCTGGTGACGGGGAGGGTTTATAATGCTAATAATATGCCGGCGTTGAATTTGCCAGAAGAGAAGGAAAAAACGGTTGTCTGCCGTGATCATTATGGCAATGAAATCGTGTTCGATGCTGCGGAAGGTACTATGCGCCTGCACAGCCCAACCCATAATACAACCATCAACCTTGGCAAGAGTATTGAATTGTTTACTGACAGCAATTGGATCAACAATATTGTAGGTAATCTCAATGAGAGGATCATGGGGCAGGAAGACCGCAATGTCACTGGTGACCGTAACCAGACCATTGGGGGAAATGAAAAAAAAGATCTGGTCGGAAAGCTGGATGTAAAGGTAGGTTCGGATATTTTGAATTTTTTCGGTGGAATAAAGCACGACACATTGATTGGTTTTAAGTCGGAAATGATTGGCGGATATAAAAACGAACTGATTAAAGGAAAGGTAGTATCTGGCCATTTTGGAACCAAATTCAGTTATGGCAACAGCCGAGATGCCGAAAAGGTGCCTTTGCATGTTAAAGCAGTAGGTAAGTTATACTATAAAGCGAAAGGCCCAATCTGTGA
>Ga0209498_1001509_pt1 | contig 14239 bp, 9 predicted proteins | sample WalLakDeSediment_FD_184131 | JGI IMG/M metagenome (GOLD analysis project Ga0209498, IMG submission 184131) | Lake sediment microbial communities from Walker lake, Nevada to study Microbial Dark Matter (Phase II) - Walker Lake 11/02/13 Deep... | ecosystem: Environmental > Aquatic > Freshwater >...
AATAATCGAACGTGTAATCACCCTGAGCAAGTTCGAATGCATCCGGGAATAGGGTATGCGGATGTTTACCGGCTGTAACGAGGATGTTATCAAGCAGGAGCTTCGCCCTCGGACCGCTTGTTCCGTCTACATGATAATACTTCCATCGGAGCTGAACATAGGGCCGATCGTTCGCTTCTTCGGGAAGCATGACAGGTTCCATAAAACGAAAATGTCCCCCGATCGGGTGGCGAACATATTCAACGACCTCCCCGTCTTCATCGAGCACATCTTTAAACGGGTCTGTGACGCCCACACGATATTGCAATCGAATGGCATAGATTCTGCTATTCGGCAATACGGTTCCCGCTGTCCAGGAGACCATAATGCTGTCAAGACCCATTGTATTCAGAGCAAGTACGGCGGCACCGAGATCTCTGGCGCGACCGGTGTTGATAAAAGTAATGCCACCGGCTCCCCAACCGGTTAATCGCGTACGTCTCGTGAGACTATATGGATACCCGACACTTCTGTGATCATCGCTGTGATATTCGCCTTCGGGTATATGGTAAACATCCGTCATTTCATCCGTTAGGCCCGGGTCGGTCAAATTTGTTTGTTGAAAAACCATATGCGGGGGAAAGGTATTTTCGGGTTTATCATCCGGCCAGTAATTAAATCGATACGGACCCAGGGAAAGATCATGCGGTTCGGGATTCATAATACCGTCGTGATATACCCCGTCATATTCAAAAAGTGCAGTAATGTGCATAGTATCAGACGGCACGATAACTAATGTATCACTGTGGTGATCCATTCCCTCCCATCCGGTAAATGTATATCCCGGAGAGGCAATAGCTATGAAACGAACAGGTAAATCTTTAAAATATGTCCCTTCCCAAACATGTACATCAAGTGAATCGGATTCGGTAAATTGGTCCTCTTCGACAAAAACCGAGTTCACCTTAATCGATCCGGCATTCGGTTCGCTGATACCGAGCGTCAGGTTAGTTGTTCCCTGAAGATTGAAATGCTCGACAATGTGATCACGCACTGCCTCAGGTCGATTCCGGGCAAATCTCCTCATTACTTCAATGTTGTTTTCCCACATATTTTTTGAGCGATGTGGATACCAACGTTGTCGATGTTCTTCTATTTCCGGCTCATACATATTCCGGAGAAAATCGATCATGGAAATAACCCGCTCAGGATAAAAAGTTGTATTGATCATATCTGCGAATCGCGTGATAAATTGCAATTGAAATTCATCATTTTTCAGAAGTGTCCGGAGCAGGAAAGTAAACAATGGGGAATTCGGATATGACGAAGCGTCATCTGCAGTCGCAAACGCAAGCGTGTTGTGAAGATGACCCCGGTGCGGATCAAACAATCCAAAACCGAGGTCAGTGTCATATAAAACCCACCGCCACCGTCCGTCTGTGGTTTTTGGTCTCCAGTAGTCTATATTGTTTGCAGGCCAATCGGTATTAGCAATATAAATTTGTGCTATATTATAGTCAATGAAATTTGAGACATCCATCATATTTTTAACAACCGAATAATGTGCGGAGTCGGCAATATCATTATCTGCAAGGAATGTGATTAACTCCCGGTAATGCTGATCATCACCCTCCCTTACGATAATATACTCCGTAAGTAGATCAATATTTTCAGGATCGGCATTGTGGTTTGTTTCGAAATAATATTTATCGATGCGTTCCCGCAGGTTATGTATCCCCCAATATTCACCGTTTAAAAAAACAATAACCGGTCGGAAGCCCTGATAATCGATGTCGAGATCTTTTAGGAGCTGCTGAATAAAGATATCCCGAAACATGGTATATTCGCTGTCGTTCCCAGAATTCCGCAAAATAAATCTTTTTATTCGCGGAAGCGTTTTATCCATAAAAAAGGGAAATTCGAACCAATCCGGGCCGAGGCCGGCGCGGGCATACATCCGCAGACTTTTATGCGTAAATGTCCTGGATGCTCCTCCGTGTATCCGTACTCCGGCATCGTGAGCTAACCGGCGTATCCCATCTTTGCTGAAATACTCCATATGTACGGTTCGTTCCCACTCCGGTCCCCGCTGCGTGAAGTTACCCAGTTGCTCCCAGGGACGCCTGAAGTGAGATGGTGGCACGTAATGGTTCCCGGGTACATAAATACCGATTTCATCATCGAAAAAATTATCACGATGCGTCGCTATCGAGAGTATAGGAAATGTATATCGTTCCGATACGGCCGGGTCTACAATAAAGGTGTGAGTAACGGTCTCACTTGGTACATATCCGTCGGAGAAAGCGCGGGCACGGACAACCATTACTTTATTGACTTGACCTCTCGGTGACCGCCAGTTATAATTAATGTTTGTCGGTATTTCTGAAATATCGTTTGGAATATCATCTCTATCATAGATGTGAATAGATCCTTCATAGAGAGAAGATGAATCCGTAGGTTCGGAACCGTCGAGCGTATAATAAATAGAAATGCTTGTGTCAGCATTCCCGATGGAAAGATCGAATGGATCGCGATAAAAACCTCCGGTGTGGGAAATAACGGGTGGATCAACCTGTCCGATAAAAGCAGGGGTGTCGTTAGGTGCGCCGGGTGTCGGCTCCGTAAAAAAATACCATTCGCTGCCTCCGTCCGGCTGCCTGCCGTAGGATATATCGCGCGGAATAGCTATCGGTGTCAGTTCATCTATCCGCTCACCGGCAGGTGATGTCAGCATCAGCTCCTCACCGTCTGCGCTGATGCTGAAATTTGTGTGCAATGCTTCACCCGGGGTTGCCCGATTCTTCCCGGAGGCCCATAGTAGCAGGAACTCCCCCGGACCCAGCACTGTGTCGGGCAGCAGCCAGGCAAATACATTTCCATAATCGTCGGATAATCCATAGCCCTCGAGGTTTACTTCCGTATCACCCGTATTATATAACTCGATCCAATCCTCGTAATCACCGTCTTCATCGGCAATGGTAATTCCGTTGGATGCCATGACCTCATTAATAAAGATTGATTGGGCATTTGCCGGACCGGATATTAAAACGATTACGACAACAAAAATAATACAAATCCGCACAAAGACATTCATCATCATTACATTCAACGAAAAGGGGTGTTTTTTATCATTATGAAATTGGTTTGGACATTCCCGTCATTAGTAATTCTCTTCATCAAAGAATAAATTGACTCTTTCAATACCGGGTGTTTTTTCGAGTTCGCGTACAAATGCAGGACCTTTATCCTGGTTCTTTAACCGAACATAGTATGACAATTCAAGCGTTTTACCTTCGTCGAGAGATTTCATATTTACGAGTTTATGATCTTTACAAAAGTGTTTCATCGTAGAAAGATGCGGTGCTTCATCCCCGGTTGAACCGTTCAACGAAAATTGCAATAAAAACTCTCTCCGCTGCGATGCTCCTCCTTTATTGAAGGAGAGAACATACGTTACGATACTGACTAACCCCGTTCCGATAACAGCGACAAGATGCAATCCTGCACCCGCGGCCATACCGACCGCCAGCGAAAAGAAAATGTACACAATGTCCTGTGGATCTTTTATCGCGGTTCGAAAACGAATAATAGACATCGCACCAACCAACCCGAAAGCCCGCGCAAGGTTGTTACCGATTACCATAATAACAATCGCCGTCAACATCGAAAGTATTACCATCGAACCTGCGAATGATTGTGAATAACTCGGTCCCTGATATGTAACCCGGTATAAATACATGATGCAAAGACCGCAGATTGTTGCAACTGCAGTATTGATGATGATTTGATCGATCGTCAGATCGAATTGAAATAATGTTGAAAGATCGTCGAACATAATCTGTATTTATTTATGAACTACCGGTGCACAGGCACGAACGGCATGTTTGGTAAAATGTTTTTCTACTTTTTTATGTGCATCAAGACCGATGCAATATTTTGAGACGGCACGCCTACGGACACCGAACGTACCGAGTATTGCGTGTATCCAATTCGGCATGCGATTCTTGAACTTGACTTCAACGACAAAATGATGCGGAATACACCGAACCATATGCTTTTCTGAAAAGAGGTCTCGGATTTCCGGATATACGGCACTACGAAGGTTTTTATCGATAGTCAGACGAAAATCGCTATTAAACCGTCCGGTATATGCTTCGCGTTCATACGTAACAAGTACCAACGGTTGCAGTGCATGCTGATATACGTGAAATAAAAAACGCCGGGCGTTATCCGCCGCATTGGCAATACCGTTATCGGTAATTATAAAGCTGTCCACATCGCCGGTTTGCAGGAGATCGTTAACTTTTTTATAGTATAAAGGCGCCCGGTTTTTCCATACGGTTTGAATGTTTTTCCGTTTGATTTCGAGAAATACTTCCGGATTTTTCCCGCCGCCGTTATATCCCCGGATTCGAAGTTTTTTCCGGACATCGATACCTTCCATCTTTTCCTCATAGTATCGAAGTGTCGGAGTATCAAAATAAATACTTCGCACACTATATTCCGGAATATTCCCGTTGGATACGTATACGTCCCGGTCAAGGAACGGGGTAATCATACTCCGGAAACGGTCCAGGTGTTCGTATCGTACTAAGTATTTATATTCAAGTCTTGCCACGTATCACTCAGTTAAATATCGGTCGGGTATATCGTAAAAGATATTCCCTGATGGTTACCGGTTCTGTTTTAATTGACGCTGACGCCATAATACCGGGTAGATACCCGTCATCCAAATTGTCAATTATAGCACTGATCATAAAATACTGTCCGCCGTTCATAAGATGCGCTATATTACCTATCAAGTGCACGGTGCCGTAGCATGTTGCCATAGTATTACCCGGGATTCGCAATCTAACCTGCTGGCCGTTTATGATGTACGGGCGATAGCGAAACGGTACAGGAATGACGGCAACGTGCATTTCAGGATCACCGATGAGGGCAAGTGTATCGGGTGAAAATGTGTGATACACGATGCCATCGATAGGTGATATGTATGTATAGTCATCTATAGTTTGTTCAAGCGAACGTATTTGTTGCTCGAGGGCTTGTATTTTTGCATTGAGATATTCGATCTGTTCATCTTTCGCGCCGGTAAGCGCAGTTTGCAACCGGGATTCCGCGACACGTATATCGATCTCATAAAGTTGTTTTTGCTGAACCACGATATCAAATTCCTCATCCGAGATCAGCTCCCGGTCGTGTAATTCCCGCTGCCGCTCCAGGATTCTTGCATGTCCTCTTAATTGCTGCTCGGCATATGCGAGACGATTTTGTGCTTCCTCTATGACCGCCTCTTTTTCACCGGATAAGTAGAGACCGACCGAAGCCCGCGTGACTGCAAGATCACCGACCAGTGAAATATATTCCCTGCTAAGCCGGGTCGAATAGATATTACCGACCGTATCTCCCGTTTGTATATGATTTCCGGGAGCAACGGAACTATGCAATTCAAACCGGATCGCATCCTGCCGATCAAACTGATGTAATCGGTAATTCTCCGTTAGACCGCTTACACGGTCGACAAGGACGGCGCTTATCCGACCGCTGTCATCTTTACTAATTATCCATTCTTTTCCATGAAAAAGCTTAGCGTGGGATGAAATAGTAAAAGGTATTTTAAACGGTAAAATCATAAGAATGCCGATAACAAGCCCTAAAATCACAAAGAGCCGTATGACAGGATTTCGTTTTAACATAGCCACTACTCTGAACAATTTCTTCGTATCGCTAACGTTACATATAGTATTATGTGGCGGAAGGGAAAACCGGGGGAGTTACCAATTTCACCACTCACCTTCACAATGTGCATTTATTCGAATATAATTAATGAAATGGCATCCGGAATCTGTCGCATGCTTATGTTATGCCAATATTAACTATATATTAAGTAAATAAAATAAAATGCTATTTTCAAGTTTTATTTGAATTTTTCGATGACTACATTTTGTAAATTATTGTAAAACAATGCCTTACAATATATCGGGTTATATGGTCTTATTATCTGGACATCCCTTATTCGTTCAGTTATCGTAATAGTATCATTGATTTGGTATCAAGAAAAATTTCCGGTCTATCTAATGATCTTGCCATAAATTGATAAAAGTAAACACCGCTTGGGAGATCAATTGCATAAAGTGTTATCGCATGATATCCCTGCCGGTAAATTCCGGAACTCACGGGTTTTAACACCTCCCGACCTTCGGTATTGAATACTCTGATAGTTATCTCACTTTCAGCGGGGAGATAAATAAATATATTGGTTTCAGGATTGAATGGGTTTGGATAGTTCTGGTACAACATATAGGATGTATTGGGATTATCGTGCATATCCACCCTACTCGGCTGACCGATAAAGATGATACCGTTCCGAACTTCAACGTCCAGTCTTGCAAGTTGTGAGTCGCGAAGATTAACCTCAATAAAAGTTAATGTGTCCGCTCCCTCAGACTCTCCGGTGATATCAGCATAAAAGAGGACCCCCGAACCGTGGCCATGCCGTCCCGAACCAAGAAGGGCGGATTCCACCGTGATTTTTCCGGCAACCGAGTCGACAAGCGGGGCAAAAAAGACCGGAGATGTGAACAGGGTTCCTTCACGGATCTTATCTATCCTTACTTTTTCATGATTGTAAGAAAGTGTTATGCTATACCCTTTCAGCGATTGGACATTATCCAATCTGATTTCGAGAGTAACCCTGGAATGTATTTCGACTTCTTTATAATCCGGAGAAATACTGAGGATCGGTTTTTCGTCCGCTTCGAGTGAAACTATCGAGATGATAAACAGTAAAATTATATTTTTCATATTCATATCCGTTTCATTCGTTTAACGGGATGGAGTCCGTTCGTAACGGACTCCATTGCCCTGTACATGTTATTTGAGAAGTATCATCCGTTTTGTTTCTGCATAATTACCGGCTTTCATCCGATAGATATACAACCCCGACGGTACGGGTTTATTATCGGCGGACATACCGTCCCATGTAACCGAATAATATCCTTTCTGCTGTATTCCGTTGATTAATTCGGTTACTTTTTCTCCAAGGACATTATAAACAACTATGTTCACCTGAGCTTTTTCGGGAAGCTGATACTCGATCGTGGTAACAGGATTAAAAGGATTCGGATAATTCTGCGATAAGCTAAACCTCACCGGTGTTTGCTGTGTTTTCTCCGATCCGGATACTGAAATCTCCACCGGTATATCGATATTATAACTATTGCGGGCAATAGCAGAGACAGGCCCGATATATCCTGTATTGAAGTTATCATTCTTTTCAAAATGGAGGTGAACGAACACCTCTTCCCGTGCAAATGCGGATCTGATTATTGCGGCGTCAAGTTGAACATTTCCGTGTATCTCTCGTGCTGCGAGAAATCCCATCTCCCGGTCAAGTTCTCCGGCCGGTGTTGCGTGCTTGAAAGTGAGACCGGCTTCCGCGACATCGATTTCCAGACTAATTGCTCTTACGTCGGCAACATTGCCTTCGTATCCCACCGGAATGATTACCGCATTCCCCTCTTCCCACGCTTCGTGAACGATAATACTGAGCGGCTCAATGGCGTTTTTGGCCAATTCGCCTTCCGTCGATTTATAATACCCAATAGCAAAAACCACCAGATCTTCAAAATCAATATCACCGTCGGGTGAAGGCATTGCGAAATAACCTTTGCCTTCGTTGGTCGGACCGATATCAAATTTCGTGCGGTATGCATCGTCCTCCCCCCGTTCACTCCAGTATGCCGACGCGAAAAGCATAAGATCGTTGAAATCGATAACACCGTCGCCGCGGTCGGTAGCGATGTTATTATTATCGTCTCTGCCGAAATCTCCGAGGTAGAATTTTATCTCGCCCGGGAAACTCTCGGCCGGGATTTCTATCTGCTCATCATTTTCCTCATCATAATAGCGCAGCTTGATCCCGTCGATGAACATATCCATATGACCCGGTGACAGGGCTTTGATGGATATTGTTGCAAGGTAGTCACCGGGTTCGGGACGAACGTTTCCCGTCAGCGATGCCGCATTGACCCGGACTCTTCCGTCATCGATTACTTCGGTGAACTGATTGCTGTCCGCATCGGGAAATAATGTCCCTAACTCAATATCTACCTCTCCGAAGGTATGATCCCAATTCAAATAGAACTCCGCCGCGATGAGTTCATCATCCCCCTGAAGGACAAGATAGAACGTAAACTCGGGATCGATGTATGTCCAGTCATCACCGAATCTTTGAATTTCCCCTTCCTCTTTCCCCATCCCGACGTGCGGGTAAACGATGCGATTTTCTTCCGATACATCCTCCGGATCGGTGGTGAAATAGAAAGCGAAACCGTCTATATCCGGTATAGTTACGAGAATGGTATAGCTGTGAAATGCCGGGGGTGGGGTACTGCCGGGAGGATTATCACCCGATCCTCCGAACGGATGAGTGGTTACGCCGTCATCGTCTTTTGCTGCGATGTAATAAAGTACTTCAGTTCCTTCCGGTTGTCCTGGGATGGTAAACGAGAATTCATTTTCGTTTTGTGTATCATAATAAGAGTAGATCCACGTATTTCCTCCGTTTACGCTATACCATAAAGCCGGGCGATTGTTATTTTCGGTTACAAGGTTGTTACCGGTGATGATTGCAGATGTTGTGCGTGGCTGGGTGGAAGCAGTATTGTCAAGAGGCGTGTGGATGATGGATGGTCCAATTATATTTACTGAACCCTCAACCAGAACATCGTCTATACGGAAATCTCCAGTACCATTAGTTGTATCTCTAGAATAATTTTCCCAACCCTTTATTTTTATTTCAACAAAAGATAGGTTTTCGAATCCTGATATTGAGAAATCGAATTTCAGGGTCTCACCATCAATCACATCTACAGTCGTGTGATCTTCATCGTTTATCATTAATGTTAACGCAGACGGTCCGGCGCCTGTAACTCTGTATAGAAAACTAATATTAGAGATATTAAAAGTAGTTTCCCCTAACTCCTCCAGTGTAAAGAAGAAGTGCTTTGCTTCATCAACATTTGTTTGAGCCCATCCACCTTTACCCTGCGCATATGGTACACCCGAACCCGTCCACGTATTCCCTTGACTTGATCCATATGTAATTGAACCGGATGATATCTGGAAGTCTGACGCGCTTAGAAAATTATTGACAACGTCAGGTGTTACGACGTCTCCGGTAAAAGTATATTCGACAAGAGTTTCATCCTGTCCCATCCCTGTTTGTGTAAATGAAAATATCACTACAATCAGAACGGCAAAATAAATAGAGTACTGCATAGTTCACTCCTTGAATGTATTATGATTATGTTGGTTGATTATAACTAGGCGGTAGTCGAAACCTGATACAGTACGGTCGGTAGGCGAAAGCAAAAATCTCAAAACCTGACACTAAAATACAAGTGGATTTTTCTCCGGGGCAGGTCCTCCTATTTTAAGTGAATATAACAGTGATTTATATATAAAAATCAAACGGTTCGGATAGACGCAGATTTTCTCTTTTAAAAATCACTCATTATCGAACGGCTGGTGTCAAACGAAATGTCAACTGCTCACCGGTATATCAAAAACGGTATGTATAAAGACCGGTCTCTCTTGTAGCACTATATGGAAATATAATAAAATTTTTTAAAACGTCAAGGCCGGGACGAAAAATATTTTCATTTCGAATATTTTAGCGAAATGACTCTCCGTTGAATATCAGACGATCAGGCCCATCCTGATAATATCTTTCGGTTTGTCATCGATTATGTTTTCCGCGCGGAATATTCCTTCCAGTTTAAAACCCAATTCTTCGTTAATGCGAATATTGCGTAAATTAGTATCGAACGTATACAAATATATTTTTCGCAGATTCAATCCATGGATGCCGTACGAGAGCCAGAGCCTGGTAGCTTTCTTACCGTATCCCATTCCGCGCACGCCGGGATCACCGATTAATTTCCGTAATTCTGCTTTTCGTTGCTGCCGGTCCACATTAAGGAATCCCACAATACCGATTGGTTTTCCGGATGCTTTTGTCACCACTCCGAAAATATTGTTCTCGCTTGTGAGCAATTCTTCGAAAGCAACGGAAGTATTTTCGATTCTTGAAATTAAAAATTCTTTCCCGGTCTGATCGGTGGTCCACTTATCTACGAAATTCATATCGCGGGCTGCGTCGAACGGGCGTATCTGTATTTCACCGGAAGCTGCCGGAAGTTTTTTAATTACTTCATACCTTGGTCTGCCGGCGGTACTGCCGTTTGTTTGTTTTTTATCCAGAGCTTCATCCAGGATCGAGTTTGCGATCTCGATATAATCGTTTGTACTCAATCGGAGCTCGGCAAGTTCATTATGGATTATATGCAACAGCGTGGATTTTGTGATATTGTTTTCAATTTCTCTGGCGTTCATAACGAACTCCCGCTTGTGATTTTCTATCTTTATTTGCTTTTGTTCGTCTGTTGTTATCGATCGTTGGCAGGGTGTTCAGGTTTCCTTGACCATTTCGTGAACGGCTATCGTGTGCTCGGTCCAGTTAAATCCTTTATTTCGTACCGCCGTGATACCGGTACCGACCGGCTCCAATCCCGCTTTTGCCATATCATGATCCATCATTATCCGAACGAGTTCGCCAAAGGTAACCCGGGGCGCCCAGTTGAGTTTTTCCTTTGCTTTTGAATTATCTGCGAGTAAAATATCGACTTCAGTCGGTCGGAAATATTTCGGGTCGATCCGGATTATCGTATTCCCCGGCTTCACCGTATCCGACCATCGATTATCGACGCTCTTCACGACTCCTGTTTCGGTTGTGCCGCTGCCCTTCCATTCGATTTCAACACCGAAGTAATCACACGCTTTATTGAGGAAGTCGCGTACCGAGTGTGTCTCCCCCGTTCCGACGACATAATCATCGGCACTGTCCTGCTGAAGCATAAGCCACATCATCTCAACATATTCCGGAGCAAATCCCCAGTCGCGTTTTGCATCGAGATTTCCGAGAAAGAGACACTCCTGATCTCCGGCAAGTATGTGCGAGAGTGCGCGTGTAACTTTTCTCGTGACAAAAATTTCGCCCCTTCTCGGACTTTCATGATTGAACAGAATACCGTTACATGCAAACATCTTATATGCATCGCGGTAATTGATTGTCATCCAGTAGGCGTACAGTTTTGCGATAGCGTACGGACTCTGCGGTTCGAAGGGAGTTTTTTCGCTCTGGGGCGCCGGTGCGGAGCCGAATAATTCCGATGAAGATGCCTGATAAAATTTCGTTTTAATCCCGCTGCGTCTGATCGCTTCCAGCAAGCGGGTAGTACCGAGCCCGGTAACGTTTCCGGTATATTCCGGCATATCGAACGATACCCGGACGTGACTCTGTGCTCCAAGATGATAAATCTCATCCGGTTTTATGTTGTAGAGCATTTCCGTTATCATCCCCGGATCGGCCAGATCGCCGTAATGTAAAAACAACTTCGCCTTCGGATTATGCGGATCGACATAGATGTGATCGATCCTGTGGGTATTGAATGTGCTTGCCCTGCGAATGATGCCGTGGACCTCGTATCCCTTGCTGAGCAGATACTCCGCAAGATAGGATCCGTCCTGACCTGTTATACCTGTAATAAGTGCTTTCGATGTCATATGCAATGCCGGTTGATTAATATATGAATGATTATAAGAGAACTTCCATCTGTTCTACTTGTACGGTTTATCCTTTAATCTGAACCTCTTTAATAGAATTGATATTTTCAACAAACCATGTATACGCTTTCATGATACCCTCCTCGAGTTCGATGGTATGCCGCCAGCCGGCTTTGTGCAGCCGTTGGACATCCATCAATTTCCTCGGAGTACCGTCGGGTTTAGAGGCATCCCATCGAATTTCACCTTCGTGCCCCGTGACACGCTGAACGAGCAGAGCAAGTTCTTTAATTGAAAGATCGGTCCCGGTGCCGACATTATACAGACTACCATCGGGCGTATTCTCCAGGGCAAAGATAACAGCCCGCGCGGCATCGGTAACGTGGAGAAACTCACGACGCGGAGAACCGCTTCCCCACAGTGTGACGGGTTTATCCGGTTTGGCCTCATGAAATTTGCGGATCATTGCCGGCAGCACATGACTTGTCTGTAAATCGAAATTATCCCGATGACCGTATAAATTGGTCGGCATAAGTGAAACGTACTCCCGATTGTACTGCTTCCGTAACGCTTCAACCATTTTTACTCCCGCAATCTTCGCGATAGCGTACCATTGATTGGTCGGTTCAAGCTCACCGGTAAGCAGATACTCTTCTTTCATCGGCTGCGGAGCCAGCTTGGGGTATATGCAGGAACTGCCCAGAAAAACGAGCGACTGTACATCATTCCGGTGTGATGCCTGGATAAGGTTTGCTTCGATCATAAGATTATCATACAGGAACTGATACGGATAGGTATCGTTGGCAAGAATTCCGCCGACGAGTGCGGCGGCAATGACAACGGCGTCAGGACGCTCATTGCTTACAAATTCGTCCACTGCCTTTTGATCGCGCAAATCCAGTTCGTCGATCGTTTGTACTATGATATTGGAATATCCCTTTCGTTCCAGTTCATCAACGACCGCAGCTCCGACCATCCCGCGATGACCGGCGACATATATTTTCGAATCTTTCCTTATTGTGGGCATGAGCTTTCTCTTACTTTTTAATATATAACATAATCAAACGCAGAATTAATTGCAAAAGAAATGGAGTTTTCAGGGATATTCCTGTCATTTCCACATTCGTCGAAATGAAGGACGAGCAAGTAATTTTATTTATTACGCGTAATGCGATGTATACCATGCAACAAATTCTTTAATGCCCCGTTCGATAGGTGTATCCGGCTTGAAATCAACCGCCTCTATCAGCCCCTGCACGTCGGCATACGTAGCCGGAACATCCCCGGGTTGCATCGGCATCATGTTCAGCGTGGCTTGCTTGCCGAGTGCTTTTTCAATCGTTTGAATGAAAGTCATAAGCTTAACCGGACTATTATTACCTATATTGAATACTTTGTATGGAGCAAAACTTGTCGCCGGATCGGGACTGTCTCCGTCCCATTCGGGATTGGATTGAGGTGGATTCGGAATAAGTCGTTCGATGCCCCCGATTATATCGTCAATATACGTGAAATCGCGCTGCATATTACCGTTGTTAAACACCTCGATTGGCTTGCCTTCGGATATCGCCTTCGTAAAAAGAAACAGCGCCATATCGGGTCTGCCCCATGGACCGTACACGGTAAAGAAACGCAGACCGGTTGAGGGTACCCGGTAAAGACTTGCGTAGGTATGCGCCATTAACTCATTCGCTTTCTTTGTCGCGGCATAGAGCGAAATAGGATGATCGACATTGTGATCGGTCGAGAAAGGTGTTTTCGTATTGGCGCCGTATACCGAACTTGATGAGGCAAAAACCATATGCTTCACCGGGAAATGACGACATCCTTCGAGAATATTTAAAAAGCCGGTAATGTTACTATTGATATACGCATGCGGATTAACGAGCGAGTATCTGACACCGGCCTGAGCAGCAAGATGAACGACAAAATCGAATTTTTCATTCTTAAACAATGCCTCCATCCCCTGTTTGTCTTCAAGCTCCAATTTGATAAACCGGTATCTGTCATACCTATCGCTCTGTACCAACTCCCCCTCACGAATGAGCGATTTTTGTATACCTGATTCGGCAAGCCGGCTATACTTTAAATTGACATCATAATAGTCGTTAACATTATCAAGTCCGACAATCTCATAATCTTTCTCAATTAGCTTACGAACGAGATGAAAACCTATAAAACCTGCCGTGCCTGTAATTAAAATCTTATTCATATGCATGCATTCACTTATTAAGTTGTTCGATCAGGATAGCTGTAATCCGTTCCGCGGCTTTTCCGTCCCACAGTTCGGGTATACGGCCGGATTTGGTTTTCCCGTTCAGAATTTCCAGAGCGGTTTCCGTCACTTTATCGAGATCGGTTCCTATCAGTTGATTCGTTCCTATGTCGACCGTAACAGGCCTTTCGGTATTGTCGCGGACGGTAATGCATTGCACACCAAGGAACGTACTTTCTTCCTGTATACCACCGCTATCCGTAATAATAAGTCCCGCATGTTTCGTGAGATGAAGAAAATCTATATACCCAATCGGATCCGATAAAATTATATTTTCGGATAGCTGCCCGTTCAGGCCGATCCGCTCCATATTTCCCCGCGTACGCGGGTGAACAGGGAAAATAATTTTCTTCTCCC
>Ga0209498_1001514_pt1 | contig 14222 bp, 14 predicted proteins | sample WalLakDeSediment_FD_184131 | JGI IMG/M metagenome (GOLD analysis project Ga0209498, IMG submission 184131) | Lake sediment microbial communities from Walker lake, Nevada to study Microbial Dark Matter (Phase II) - Walker Lake 11/02/13 Deep... | ecosystem: Environmental > Aquatic > Freshwater >...
TCCCGAGCCCGCTGCGGGTGTCGCCCCTCCTAGCAGTATGCCCGATACAGCGTCGTCGGGGCTCCTACGCAGCGACCTCGGGAACACCGCTCTTTACGCCACGAACTACTGACTCGGGACACTAGCGCCCCCTCGCTACGCTGCGGGTCACAAAAAAAGGCCGCTCCATTGGAGCGGCCTTTTGCCGTGGTTCGCGGCGCCGGTCAGCCCTTGGACTTGACCGGCCGGAAGCGGTGCAAGAAGCTGGCGAGCGCGCCAGCGTTGCGGGTTTGCAGGTAGATCTTGCCCTGCCCCGTGAAGTCGCAGACCAGGCCTTCGCCGGAGAAGAACAGCCCGCGGAAGCCTCCGAACTTGCGGACGTTGTACTGCAAGCCCTCGGTGAAGCCGACGAGGTGCTCGTTGTCGATCGTGTAGCCCTCGGGCGGGACGTCGATCTCGTGGAGCGCCCCGTAGGCGCAGTAATAGACCGTGCCCGGGCCGGTGACCTTGAGCATGAAGAACCCGACGCCGCCGAAGAAGCCTTTGACGCCGCCGAACTTGGTGTCGAGGTTGAGCTGCTCGCCGACGTGCGCCACGTAGGCGCCGCTTTGCAGGAAGAAGCTCTGGCCCGCGGCGAGGTTCATGGCCCGAAGGTCGCCCTCGGGGCCGGGCGCGAGGAACAGGCGCTGGCCCGGGCCGCTCGAGGTGAAGGTGTTTTGGAACAGCGACTCGCCGCCGAGCATCTTGCGCTTGGCGGCCGCGAGCAGGCCACCGCGCATGCTCGTCTTCATGTTGACGCCGGTGTCCATCGCGACCATCGCCCCGGACTCGGACACGATGGTCTCGTTGGGCTGGTCGAAGGTGATCTGAAGCATCCCGAAGTCGGGAGTATCGATGAGCTGGTGTTGCATGGCTGTTGCGTCCTTTCGAGCTCAGTTGTCGCGGGGCGGTAGCAACGCCCCGACGGCCGTGCCGTATTCGTTGGGGTTGCGGCTCTGGACGTACATCCGGCCCTGGCCCTGCATGCGCAAGACCAGGCCCTCGCCCGAAAGGAAGCTCGAGATCCAGCCCTTGGACGCCTTGACGACCGAGTACTGGATCCCAGCGGTGAACGCCACGATGTGGCCCGTGTCGACGATCATCTCGCCGTTGATGTCGATGGTCTCGATCGCCCCGAACGCGTTCATGAGCACGGGCCCATGACCGCTGGCGGTCAAGAAGAACAGCGACTCCCCAGAGAAGAAGCCCTTGAAGCCCTGGAACTGCGTGTCGATCGACACGCTGTCCGGCGCGGCGACGTAGCTGCTGCCCTGGATGATGAGCTGCTCACCTTGGAGGTGATGGACGACCATGTCGCCGGTCAGCGACGGCGCGAGGCTGACGTGGCCCGGCTGGCCCATCGCCGTATAGGTGTTGGTGAAGAACGACTCGCCGCCGAGGGCCATGCGCTTGAGCCCCTTGAACAGGCTCTTCACGCCGCCTTCGTTCGGGTTCTTGGCCGCAGCCGCGACGTTGATGTTGCGAGTCATCGAGACCATCGCGCCGGCTTCGGCGCGGACGGTCTCGTTGGGCTCGAGGTTGCAGATCGCCAGCGAGTGCGCCGGCCGATAGAGGACTTGAAATTCCATGATGTTCGGCCTTTCGCTTAGCGGAGGAAGGGGGTGACCCAGCCGACGAGGGCGCTGAGGTTACGCGACTGGATCCAGACCCGGCCCTGGCCCGAGAACTCGCAGACGAGCCCCTCGCCGGACAAGAAGAACGACTTGAGGCCGCCCGAGACGCCCTTGACCTTGAAGTTGACGTCGCCGTCGAACGCGACGATGTGCCCGGTGTCGACCACGAAGGTCCCGTTGATCGGGACCTCGGTGATGCCGCCGTAGCTGTTGACCCAGACGTCGCCGGTGCCCGAGCACTCCTGCAAGACCAGGCCCTCGCCGCCGAGCAGCGTCTTGATGCCGCCGAACCGGAGCTTGGTGTCGACCGAGCCGGTGCTCGCGAGGTACGCGCTGCTTTGGATGAACAACGTGCGGGTGCCGTCGAGCACCTGATGCATGATGTGCCCGGACAGCCCGGGCGCGAGCACGACCTCGCCGCCTTGCGGGCCGTGGAAGTCGTTGACGAACATGGTCTCGCCGCCAAAGATCTTGCGAGCCATGGCCGCGAAGAAGGCCTTGAGCTTGGCGAAGAAGCCAGCGTTGCGGCTGGCGTTGAGGCGGGTGTCCATCTGCAGACCGGGGGTCTGGCGGACCATGGCGCCGGCTTCGGCCTGGATGACTTCGTTGGGCGCGAGTTGGACTTTGAGCCAAGCAAAGGACGGCCCGAATTCGATTTGGTGCTGCATGAGCTATCTGTGCGTGCGAAGGGGTGGCGTGCGAAGGGGTCGCGCTACGCGGGAGCGCGTGACGCCGCGGGTGGTGGAGCGGCCGCGTGCGGGGGCCGCGGCGGCTTGCGAGACGGCGCAAACAATCGGATATTTGAAGGGGCTACCGCAAGTGGATTCACCAGAACATCCGAGCTACTCGCATGGACCCGCGAGCGGGCACCCCATGCCCACGCATTACCCCGGTCCCCACGCCGGCGGCCACCCGCAAGCGGGTTATCCGCATAGTCCGTCAGCCGCGGGCGGTAGCAATTATACGCCCCCGCCCCCCCCGCCCCCCGCTCCGGGGGCTGTGCACAGTTCGCAAGGCGGCTTCGGGGATCCGAAGAACTCGCGCACCACGTGGCGAACCCTGCTCTTGACCCTCGCCGGGCTGGTCTTCGGGGGCTGGTTGGTGCTGTGGCTGCTCGGGTTGCTCGCCGGGCAGCTCGTCAGCTGGGTGCCCACGGACGTCGACGTCTCGATCGGCGAGCAGCATTGGCACGAGCTCGCGCCCCCGTCGACGCACTGCACCGATCCCGCTCCGCTGGCCTACGTCGAGGCCCTCGCGCAGCCGCTGATCGCGGCTTCGGACAACGAGTTCGAGTTCAACTTCGTCGTGGTCGACAACGACGACGTCAACGCCTTCGCGCTCCCGGGCGGGTTCGTCACCGTCAACATGGGTCTGCTCGCGGTCGCCGAGACCGGTGAAGAGGTCGCGGCCGTGATCGCGCACGAGATGGCCCACGTGACCGAGCGCCACGGCATGCGAGCGGTCTTGCGCCAAGTCGGCGGGGTCACCTTGGTGTCCATGATGTTCGGCGGCACCAGCCTCGAGCTGCTGGCCTGGGCGGCCGAGGGCCTGTCGAGCCAAGCGCACAGCCGCGATCAAGAGCGCGAAGCCGACGATGCCGGACGCGCGCTGTTGATGGCCGCCGGGATCGACCCGATCGGCATGGCCACCTTCTTTGAGCGGCTCGAGCAAATGGGCGCGAACATGCCCGGCGTCGCGGTGCTGCTCTCGACCCACCCCAACCCGGGCGAGCGCGCTCAGACCACGCGCGCGATCGCGGCGAGCTTCACCCCCACGCGCGAGCTCCCGCCGCCGCCCGACGATCTCCGCTGTCGCTGAGGCTGCCCCTCAGGCTCAGGCTTCGAGGCCGTCGAGCAGGCGGTGGAGCTCGCCGATCGCCTGGTCCGGGTCGCCGGTCATCGCGACCGGCGTGTTGGCGTAGCGGCTGTCGAACTCGAAGCGCTGCTCGTGGTAGCCGGTCTTGAACTCGGTGAACTTCAGGCCGTGCGCGGTCGAGACCACGACCACGCGATCGTCGGCGGCGATGGTCCTGTCGACGATCAGCTGCTCGAGGCAGGCGAACGCGACGCCCGTGTGCGGACACGAGAACAGCCCCGTGCGGTCGGCTCGGGCGCTGGCGTTGGCGAGCTGCTCCTCGCTGGCTTGCATGACCATGCCGCCGGTGTCGGCGATCGCCTGCACGGCCTTGGACAGGCTGACCGGCGCGCCGATCTGGATCGCCGAGGCCAGCGTGGGCTTGGCGGTGATCGCCTCGTAGTCGTCGAGGGTCATCGCGCGGTTGGCCGCGCGCGCGCGCTCGTAGGCGCGAAACAGCGGGTTGGCGTGCTCGGCCTGGCAGCACACCAGCCGCGGCGGCGTCGAGATCAGGCCCATGCGCTGGGCCTCGAGGAAGCCCTTGGCGATCGCCGAGACGTTGCCGAGGTTGCCGCCGGGGACCAGCACCCAATCCGGCACCTCCCAGTCGAACTGCTGGATGATCTCGAGGGCGATGCTCTTTTGGCCCTCGACCCGCAGCGAGTTCATCGAGTTGGCCAGGTAGATGCCCGAGTCGCCCTTGTCGGTGTCGGTCAGGCGCTGCACGACCTTCATGCACCCATCGAAGTCCGTGTCGAGGCTGCACACCAAGGCCCCGTTCGCGATCGGCTGGACCAGTTGCGCGGCGGTGACCTTGTTGGCCGGGAGCAGCACGATCACCGGGATCCCGGCCGCGGCCCCGTAGGCGGCGAGCGCCGCCGAGGTGTCACCGGTTGAAGCGCAGGCGACGGCGCGGATCGGCTTGCCGTCGGCGCGCATCTGCTTGACCGTGGACACCAGCACGGTCATGCCCAGATCCTTGAACGACCCGGTGTGGCTGGTCCCGCACTGCTTGACCCACAGATCGCGGAGCCCGAGCTGCGCGCCGTAGCGCTCGGCCCAAAACAAATTGGTCCCGCCCTCGAACAGCGACACGACGTTGTCGGCGCTGATCATCGGCTGGACCCACTCCTTCTTGCCCCACACGCCGCTGCCGTAGGGCCAGCTCGTTCGCAGGTAGCGCTCGTCAAACAGCCGCATCCACGCCGCCGGCGACCGCCGGCGCAGCGCCGCTTCGTCGTGCTTGACCTCGAGCAGCCCGGCGCAGCTCGGGCACCGGTAGATGACCTCGGACAACGAGTGACGGCCCGGGCAGCCAGCCACGCAAGCGAACCAGGCGCGGTAAGGATAAGGCATGGCGACCGTGAAATACCACGGTCGCGATGCCCACGCGATCCGTTCAGAAGCTGTAGTGGACGGTCTCGGCGCCGACGTGGATGACGATCGTGCCGGACTCGGCCTGGTAGCCGGCCTGCCAGGCCTCGCGCAGCGGCGTGAGGTCGAAGCTCAAGGTCTCTTCGATCCCAACCTTGCACGTGTCGCCCATCGCGTCGTGGGCGACCCACAGCCAGGCTTGGACGGGCTCGCTCTCGGCGAACAGCTCGTTCCAGCAGCTCGCGAAGCTGTGGGGCTCGCAGCCACCGGCGTAAAAGACGACGACCTCGAGGCAGTCGTCTTCGGTGATCCCGAGGCTGATTAGCTCATAGGGGTCGCTCTCGGGGTGGGCCTCGCATACCCCGATCGCGGCGCAGGTGCCCGCGTCGCCGTCGCCGTCGCCAGTCGCGTCGCCGTCGCCGTCGCCGTCGCCGTCGCCGGTGGTGTCGCCGTCGCCGGTCGTGTCGCCGGTCGTGTCGCCGTCGCCGTCGCCGTCGCCGTCGCCGTCGCCAGTCGCGTCGCCGTCGCCGTCGCCGTCGCCGGTCGTGTCACCATCCCCGTCGCCGGCGGTGTCGCCGTTCCCGTCGTCGCCCTTGCAGCCCACGAGGGCCAAACCGAGGGCCAAGCTCATGATTAATCCGGTCTTTTGCATGCGCACGGTCTACCAGCGTTTGGGGGTCCGCTCCATCGCCGCCCTGCCGATTTTTTATTGACCCTTGGCCCCAGTCAGGTGCTCATACACGCGCTCGGGCGCGACGCCCTTGGCCCGCGCTCGCTGGACGCGATCGAGCTCCTCGGCGATGACCATGCGAAAATCCATGAGCGGGTGGGCGCCGACGATCGGTCGGCCATTAATAAAATACGCCGGGGTCCCCGTAATGCCCAAACGAACCCCGAGATCGAGGTCGGCCTGGATCGCGGCGTCGTTGCTCTCCGTCGTCATCGCCGCTTCCAGGGCTATTTGGGAGATGCCGAGCTTGGCGCCAATCCCGAGCAGATCGCGGCCGTCGTAGCGGGAGCCAAGCGCGAGCACGGCGTCGTGAAACTCCCAGAATTGACCGGCGGCGAGGGCGGCGTAGCTGGCCCGGGAGGCGAGCGCGCCGATCGGGTGACCGGGGAGCGGGAAGTGCTTGAACACGAACCGAATCTGATCGCCATAGAGCGCGCGGAGCTCCTCCATGGTCGCGTGACCGCGGAAACAAAAGGGGCATTGAAAGTCGGTGAACGCGACTATCGTGATCGGGGCGTCCGCCGGACCGCGGCTGGGCGAGCCCGCGATCGGGACCGGATAGACGGTGTCGTCGTCGAGCTCGGGCCGATCGTTTTCATAGACGAGCGCGGTATAACCCCATTTAATAGTGTGATCGTAGAGCTGCGCCGGGCTGACGCCTTGATCCGCGAGGCGCTCGGCGAGCGAGAGCTCCTGGTCGATCATGTGGCGAAAGATATGCGAAGGCCGAGCGCCCGGGAGCATGCGGCCGTTGATGAAGAACACCGGGGTCGAGCGGAGCTTGAGGCGCTTGGCCACGCGCAGGTCGTTGCGGACGGCGCTGGCGTGCACGAGGGTCTCGACCTCGCGCTCGACCCGATCGACATCGAGGCCGACCTCGGCCGCGTAGCGTTGAATGGTCGCCGGGTCGATGCCGCGCCCGCTGAACACCAAATCGTGGAATTCCCAGAATTTGCCCTGCGATTGGGCCGAGTGGCCGACCAGCGCCGCGAGCAGGGCGTGCTGGTGGGTGTCGAGCGGCAACGACTTATAGACGAAGCGAATCTGCCCGGCGTACTCCTGCTCGAGCGCGGCGATGGTCGCGAAGGCCTCGTCGCAAAACCGGCACTCGAAGTCCGAGAACATCACGATGGTCACCGGCGCGTCGGCGGGCCCGCGCGTCGGCGAGTCCCCGACCTCGACGCGAAACCGCAGGTAGGGCACGCCGGCCGCGACTTGCTCGGGGTCGGGCTCGAGGGTCCCGTCGCTGACCACGGCGATCGAGCGGTCGCGCGTGGACGCAGCCTGCTCTTCAGCTTCGTTGGGCTCGGCGCGCGCGGAGTCGGGCCCTGGGATCGCGCTCAGCCCGTCGCGCGTGCAGCCCCCGAGCCCGAGCGCGAGCGAGAGCCCAAGCAGGGACACGGGAGCGACGCGCAGGGTTCGGCGCGGGGATGAGGTTCGGCGAAGGCGAGCGATGATCATCAGAGCAGCGCGGAGGGTAGCGCGCTACCATCGGCAGGACCACCAGCCCGAGCCACGCCCCGTGGAACAAGTCTTCGTTCAAAACATCACCCACTCCTACGACGGCGTGCGCCCGGCGGTCTCGGATCTGACCTTTCACGTCAAGGCCGGCGAGGTCCTCGCGCTGATCGGCCCCAACGGCGCCGGCAAGTCGACGAGCCTGCGGATCCTCGCGACCTTGCAAAACCCCGACACCGGCGTGGTCTTGTGGGACGGCCGCGACGCCTGGCACGAGCGCCAAGCGATCCGCCAGCGCGTGGGCTTCTTGGGCGACGGCACCGGCCTGTACCCGAACATGACCGCCGCCGGCTACCTGCGGTTCTTCGCCGAGTGCTACGGCATCGCCGACGCCGACGCCAAGCGCCGGGTCGCCGAGCTGCTCGACGTGTTCAAGCTGACCAGCAAGTCGAGCGCGCTGATCTCCGATCTCTCCAAGGGCATGCGCCAGCGCCTCGCGATCGCCCGGACCCTCGTCCACCGCCCGGAGCTGCTGCTGCTCGACGAGCCCGCCGACGGCCTCGACCCCCTTGGCCGCCGGCAGCTGCGCGAGATCCTGCGCGAGGTCGCAAACGAGGGGGTCGGCATCGTCGTCAGCAGCCACATCTTGCGCGAGCTCGACGGCTTTTGCGACACGGTCGCGCTGATCCAAAAGGGCGCGCTGCAGGTCTTTGGTCGGGTCGAGGACGTGATCGAGAAGTACGAGGTCGCCCGACGGGTCCACGAGGTCTCGATCACCGCCGGCCTGCAAAAGGCGCTGGAGATTTTAAAGGCCCACGAAGGGTTGATTGAGTCGATCGTGGCGCTGCACCGCGATGAGGTGATCGATCCGGCGACCGCCGATCGCGGCAAGGTGCTCGTGCGCGTGCGCGGGAGCGAGGATCGAGCGGCGAAGTTGCTCAAGGATCTGGTGATGGGCGGGGTCGAGGTGATTGGGCTGACTCGCGTGCGGGGGGATTTGGAGGACGTGTATCGCAGCATTGGGCGCGACGAGGTTAGTTAGCAGCCCGTGGTGGAAGTCCTCGTGGCGCCTCGCGCCGGAATTTTCGTCGAGGGCTAGGAGCCGAAACGCAGTTGTACCGGGCGTACTACAAGTTTCGGCGACACCGCCCTCGGCGAAAAGGCCAAGCGAGGCGGCGCGAGGACTTTCACCACGGGCTGCTAGGGCTCAGAGATCGTTCGAGGGGATTATCGGTTCGACAACCCCTCAAACGATCTCGACGCCGCTCTCCCCCCCTCAATGCAGCGCCGGCCGAAGCTCGAGCCCCACGATCACCTCCCCCTCGAGCGCCAACAAATCACGCACCCGCGCCTCCACCATCTCAGCCGAGAACAGCTGCCGAGCCAGCCGATGAAACAACCCCACGTGCCGCGCCTCGCTCCGGGTCAGCTCCGTATAAAAATCCTTCAGCTCCCCGGCCGGCAAGGCCTCGGCGACCATTCCAAAGCGCTCGCAACCCCGGGCTTCGACGACGCCGCCCACGACCAGGCGATCGAGCAGACGCTCGTCTCGGCCGCTGCGGACCCAGCGGAGCAGCGGCTCGAGGTAGGGGTCCTTGCGATCGGGGGCCAGGGTCAAGCCGCGGGCTTCGATCAGGGCGTAGACCTGCTCGAAGTGCTCGAGCTCCTCGCGGGCGAAGGCGATCATTGGGGCGAGCAGCTCGCGGCGATCGGGGTAGCGGACCACGAACGACATGCCGGTCGCCGAGGCCTTGCGCTCGCACGAGGCGTGGTCGAGCAAGAAGGCGTCGAAGTCGGCGAGCACGACCTCGAGCCAGGCTGCGGGGGTGGGCACGGCGAGCGGGAGCACGGCGGGATACTACGTCAGGGCTCGGGCTCGAGATCAAAGCCGTATTGTGAGTACCGACAATCCTGTGCAAACGAGCAGGGTCCCGCGGGCCCGCGTCGATTGTGCGCGAACCTGCGCGATCTTGCGTTATGCTCTGGGCGCCAATGTCACTCCCCTTTGCCAAGACCGCACCCAGCGTCGGTGGCCTGCCCGGGCTCGGGCCGTCGCTGCAGATCTTCCGTGATCCCTACCGCTGGTGGGCCGAGCAGTACCTGCGCCACGGGCCGGTCTACCGGCTCAAGCTCCCGACCGACAAGGCCCCATGGATCGTGATCGCTGGGCGCGAGGCCAATGAGCTGCTCGCGCGCGAGGGTCACCGCTTGTTTGACCAGGTCGCGACCTACCCCAAGGCGAGAGAGGTGCTGCGGACGGACATGCACCCGAGCTTCACCGAGGGCGCGGTTCAACGGCACCTTCGTCGGCAGGTCGCGCCGGGCTTCTCGCGCCAGAGCGCGGGGCCGCACCTGCCGGCGATGACCACGTGGGTCCGCAATCATGTCGACACCTGGAAGGTCGGGCAGAAGTTTCGGGTCACCGAACAAACGGCGCGGCTGGGCCTCAACTGCATCTCGCAGTTCGCCTCGGGCAAGGAGCTCGGCTCGGACAGCGAGGCCGTGCGCCGCTACGCGATCGTGTTCACCGGCGTGCTCGCGATGGGCTGGCCGCTCGCGATGATGAACTGGCCGGGGGTTCGGCGGACCCGCGAGGGCCTCGACGCGATGATCGCCAAGCGCCTCGGCGAGCACCGCGAGACCCCGCCCGGCGCCGCTCGACCGCCGGACTACTTTGACTTCCTCCTGCGCGGGACCCTGCCCGACGGCGAGCCCCTGCCCGAGCGCGTCCGCGTGGTGTTTGGGCAGATCCCGTTCAAGAACATGGGCGTCTACGCCGGCCGGGTGATGAACCACGTGCTGACCCAGCTCGTGCAGCGGCCCGAGATCCTCGCCCAGGTCCAACCCGAGATCGATCGGGTGCTCGCCGACGATGAGATCACCCTCGAGGAGATCGCGTCGATGGACATGATGCGGGCGACCGTCAAAGAGACCCTGCGGGTGCTGCCGACCGCGGTCACGCTCCAGCGGACCGTCGGCGAGCCCTTCGAGTTTGGCGGCTACCGATTCGAGGTCGGCGATCGCCTGTTCACCGCGCTGTCGGTCACCCACTTCCTGCCCGAATACTTCCCCGAGCCCGAGCGCTTCGACATCGAGCGGTTCCTCCCGGAGCGCGGCGAGGACCTCCAGCGCTTCGTCTACAACCCGTTTGGCCTCGGCAACCACGCCTGCGTCGCGCAGGGCGTGTTCGAGGTCCTGACCATGGTCGTGGTCGGGACGATCTTGCACCGTTGGCGGCTCGAGGCGCCGTACCGCCTGCGGACCATCGTCGACGCCCTGCCTGGGCCGTGGTCCGGCCACCAGATGCGGGTCGTCGAGCGCCGCGAGGTCGCGCCGCCCCCCGGCAAGCGCCGCTACAGCCCGACCCAGCGTTACTCGCTCTCGGCCGCGCTGCTCGACGCGATCGACGAAGCCCCCGAGATCATCCTCGACGACGGCGAGCGCTTGTTCTCGCAGGGCGACCTGCCCGATTCCCTGTACTTCATCATCGACGGCCAGCTCGCGATCACCCGCGACAGCCCCGAGAGCGAGGCACCGACCCACCTCGCAACCTTGGATCCCGGCGAGGTCGTCGGCGAGATCGGCATCCTCCATGGGCTCCCGCGGACCGCCAACGTCACCGCCGTCGGTCGCGTGACCTTGATGGCGGTCTCCGGCGACATCTTCTGGCGCGCCGTGGTCGAGAACGACATCACCGCCCGCGAGCTCGGCGAGCTCGCGATGCGGCGCCACGCCGGGGCCTTGATCGCCTCGATGTTCCGCACCGGCAGCGTCCCGCGCCTCGGTGGCGGACGGGTCGCCGATCTCGAGACCGGGCCCGACTGCGACGTGTTTCGCCGCGGCGATCCAGCCGAGACCTTCTACCTGCTCGTCGAAGGTGAGCTCGACGAGTTCGTCAGCACGCCCTCGGGCGGCCTTCGCCTGCTGCGGAGCTACCGGGCGCCGGACTGCTTCGGCGATCAGGGCCTGCTCGAGGGCCAACCGCGCGAGACCACGGTCCGCGCCGGCGACCAAGGGGCGCGGATGCTGACCCTCGACCGCGAGGCGTTCACCAACCTCTCGCGCAACCGCGACACCCGAGCGGGGCTACGCATGGTCGCCTCGGTCAGGGCCGCGCGCGACCACGACGATAGCTAGCAGCTAGCTACATGCCGCCCATCACGTATTTGTGCGGCATCCGTGCCGGGACTGAGCGAAATTGCGCATAGCGACGTTGCTTCGGTCTGCTCTCGAATTTGCGGTGATTATCTGGTATCCACTCGAGCAGCGGGACGGAGAAGCACGGACATGACATCGCCGATACGACCCTTGGAGAGCGCGCCTCTCCGGCAAACAAAAGATCTTCTAGGAGACGGAGTGCGGGCACGGGAGACGAATGACCTCGTGTTCGGGGTTACGGGCTACATCGGATCGGGTCTGTCTCACGTTGCCGAAGCACTGGGGGAGAAGTTGCGGGAGTTGAGGTTCGCGCTGCATGAGGTCACGCTATCCGATCTGCTGGCCAAAGAGGGTGGAGTTCAGCGGACCGCGTCGAAGACCATCGACGATATCGTCGCGCTGCAAGATGCCGGCGACCGTTTACGAGAGAAACACGGGCAGAGCATCGTCGCCGGACTGGGGATCAGGGACATCTATCAACAACGCAAAGTTTTAAAGGAGCCCCGGGTGTTCATGATGGACTCGATTAAGCACCCCAAGGAGGTCGAGGTCCTGCGCGCAGTCTATGGGCGAGGGTTTTATCTGATCGGCGTGCTTTGCAACTATGAGGAGCGGCTTCGTCGGCTCAAGTTTAAATTCAAGAAAGAGCAGGATAAATCACGGATAGAGGAGGGGTGTTCGCGGCTTGGGGGGCGTCATTGCGATCGTCATGCATGTCGCGACAAGTCGGGGCGGCCATCATGGGCGTCGGTGTCGAAGTCTTGGCGACGGGGACCAATGATCCTCCGGCACCTCGAGGAGGCCTCTACACCGACGACAGCCCCAAGGATAGGCGTTGCTTCACTTGGTCCGATGGAGAGCCAAAGCCCTTTTGTCGCAACGACAGGACCCCAAGGCGGCACGCTGTACTGCACCACGTTCCCGTGTCACAGTTGCGCCCGCCACATCGTGGCGGCGGGGTTGAAGGAGGTCGTCTATCTCGAGCCTTACACGAAGAGCCTCGCGCTCGAACTCCACGCTGATGCTCTGCGTGAGATCTCCGTCAAAGGCCGCGACGGGGATGGACACGAGAGCGAGGACCCGAGGGTCGTCCTGCGGCTGTTCACGGGGTTCGCACCGCGACGGTTCGCAGCGTTGTTCGAGAAGCGACGCGATCTCAAGGACAAGCAGGGTGTTCTCGTCGTACTCGGTGACGGCGCTGCTCACGCCGATCCAGTACTGAACCGAAGTTTCTTGCAGATCGAGGAGGAGCTAGCCGAGACGGTCGATTCTGCGCTACAAGGGAAGAACGCCGATGGAGAGCAAGGACCAACCGATCCTTCGCGTGGTTGAAGGCTACGCGCGCCGGACATCCGATCGCGCGGGTCGACTGGCGGTGAGCGTCGGCGCCGGCAGCTCAGAGTTGCAGTTGGGGCTACCGGGGCTCGCGCCGCCGCGAAGTGCATTGATCTGCGCGACGGTCAGCGCGCTGGGTTCGCGAGGCCTGAGCGAGTCACTGCGCGAGCTGGGGGTCCGGAGGATCATCGATCTCCGCATCGCACCGTCGTTTCTGCGCCTCGGCCTGCGCAGTCGTGCCTTCGCCGACTTGGTCGAGAAGCTCGGCGTCGCCTACGTTCATCTCGTGGAGTTGTCCAACCGCTTCGTGGGCCAGTCATGGCATGAAGAGCGATACCGGCAGCGGGTCGAACGCCATCTCGAGGACCACGTCGAACTCGTCGAGCGCCTGCGCGAGATGGTGGATGATGGGCCGGTGATGCTGATCACTGCGGAGCAATCCGAGCTGGAGCTCGGGTTGCTCTTGCAGGCGCTCGAGCGTGCATCTCCCGGCTTCGGGGTCCAACGCATGTAGAGCTCGATCCCGACGCCCTCCGGCCACTCCGGGGCGAGCGTCGGGTCGGCGAGCCGCTACATGCCGCCCATGCCGCCACCGGCGGGCTGGGCTGGCGCGGTGGCGGGCTGGGCTGGCGCGGCGCCGCCACCCATGCCACCGGAGCCGGGCTGGACTGGCGCGGCGCCGCCACCCATGCCACCGGAGCCGGGCTGGACCGGCACGGCGCCACCACCCATGCCGGTGTCGAGCTTGCCACCGGCCGCGGCGTCGACCGGCGGGGTCCCGGCTGCGCCGTCGAGCTTGTTGGAGGGCGCCGCCTCACCGCCTTGCCCGGGCGCGCCAGCGGCCGGCGTTTCGAACGCGGCGATGTACTTGTCCATCCGCGAGTTGAGCTCGCCGATCTTCCGGATCTTGTCCTCGTCGCTCGACGCCGTCATCGCCTCGGCGAATTCTTTTTCGAACTCGGCGAGCTTGGTGTCGAACTCGGTCTTGCTCGCGGGCTGCTTGGTGGCCAGCACCGAGATCCTGTCCTTGTTGGACTTGTAGCGCTTCTCGGCGCCATCGACCGTCGGCGTGCCACAGGCAGCGACGGCGAGGACCAGGGATCCGGCCAGGAGCAGGGCGGTAAATTTGGGCATCTTCATGGGGCTTGGTGTTCGCGGGGTTGGAGATTTGGTGAGAGCGGTGGTTGAAGGTGCCGCCGATCAGAGCCTGTCGGCGCCGCCGGTTGCTTCAGCTTCGAGGGTGTCGGCGGCGCGACCGACAAAAAAGATCGCCTTGCGAAAGCTGTGATCGTCGCTGCCGGCCATCCGCAGCGAGTGCTTGACGATCACGTTGTCGTCTTTGATCGCGGTGCAGCCATACGACAAGCGGACCGAGAAGCGCATGACCGCGGCGAGGTCCCGGGCTGCCGAGACGTGGCCCGCGACGGACCACAAGTACGCGACGGCGTCGCCCTCGGGGTCGTTGCCTTGGGCCAGCGTCACGATCTGCGTGCGCCCGCCTCCGGTCGCGACCTCAACGCGAATTTCGCCGTTGGGATCTTGACGGAGCGGCCAGTGGTTTTGCGTGGCGATGCGGTTGATGATGTCGAGGAGGTTCATGGCGCGACCGAGACAAACGCTATCGACCGCGTCACTGGGGGTCAACAAGTTTGACGCTCACA
>Ga0209498_1001515_pt1 | contig 14218 bp, 15 predicted proteins | sample WalLakDeSediment_FD_184131 | JGI IMG/M metagenome (GOLD analysis project Ga0209498, IMG submission 184131) | Lake sediment microbial communities from Walker lake, Nevada to study Microbial Dark Matter (Phase II) - Walker Lake 11/02/13 Deep... | ecosystem: Environmental > Aquatic > Freshwater >...
TATCGGCACAATTATGGGCACCCTGGTATCCTCTTGAGATTACAAAAGCCGCAAAAACTCACCTCAAATGGACTTAGGCCTGTGACGGCCGAAAGGTATGGGGAGGTCGCAGGCTTTCTGATTGTTTTCAACGACCTTCCAGCGCCCTACATACCGGAGAGTGGGGGAGAAGCTCCTGCTGGGCAGAGTACTTGCGGTGAAAATGGAGAGGAGAAGCGGATTTGCTCCATATTTTTATAGACGCGGATGCGTGTCCCGTGAAGCAGGAAGTTTATCGGGTGGCCAAACGCTATAAACTCGGTGTCACCCTGGTGTCCGGGTCTTGGATGCGGATCCCGGACGGCGTCCATGCAACCCTTCGGGTTGTCGGCCAGGGGATGGATGCGGCGGATGACTGGATTGTCGAGCACGTGGAGGCGGATGACATTGTGGTCACGGCGGACGTACCGCTTGCAGCCCGGTGCGTCGGGAAAGGGGCCTATGTGCTCGGATCCGCAGGCAAGCCGTTTACAGACGACAATATCGGCCCTGCTCTTGCCACCCGAAATCTGCTCTCCGACCTGCGCGAGCTGGGGGAGATTACAGGCGGACCTCCACCATTCGGCAAGCGGGACCGCTCCCGCTTTCTCGAAGGGCTGGATAAAGCCGTCAACGAGATTCGTCGCAAGCAAACATGAGCCTGCGCAATTGGAATTGAAGAACATCCATGACTCCTTTGAAGCGGCGCTTTTGGGGGACGTGCGATGTATACAGGGGGATCGTTATGACAGGGCGTTTGTTCTTCGGCTCGGCGCTGATCCGGGTCCTGCTCTTTGCCTTTGTATTGTTCGCTGTATCACCTCTTGCAAAGGGCCAGGAGGCCTCTCAGCAGGAAAAAACGTCCTCGCGGGAGGAACGGATGGACCCCGGCGGCCTTGGCGGCTGGTTTCTCACCTTTGCATCCGAGCGGATGCAAAGGGTAAGCGAAAGGCTGTCCGAGGCCGGGAAGGGCCTTCTTGCAATCCCGGGATTAATAGAAAAACTCGTGCGCAAGTTGCAGGATCCCCGGACTCTGGCTCGCTGGGCCGAAACGGCAGGCAAGATCTTGCTGGTGCTTCTTGCCGCACTTCTCGCGGAGTGGGTGGTTCGACGCCTGCTGGGTCGTTTGCGGCGCTCGATAGAGGATCGTGAAACCGACAGGTTCTTGTCCAGGGCGCTGTTCCTGATCGCGCGCACCGTCGTCGACATCCTCCCCATTGCCGTCTTCGCGGTCGCCGCGTACGGGATATTGGCGTTCATGGATCCGCGTTATGAGACCCGGTTGATCGCGCTCACTTTGGTGAACGCCAGTGTGCTTGCACGAATCATTCTTGCCGTCTCCCGCCTGCTGCTGGTTCCGGGGTTGCCCGCCCTTCGCCTTTTGCCCATAGGGGAAGAAACCATCCATTATTTTTATATCTGGATACGGCGCTTGGTCGGCCTCGGCGTGTCCGGCTACTTCATCCTGGAAGCGGCAGCGCTTATGGGGATACCCGGAGGGTTTTACATTTTTTTCATGAAGTTTTTGGGCCTGTCGCTCACCGCAATGCTGGTGATCCTGGTCATGCAGAACAAGAATGATGTGGCCGGATGGCTGCGCAAGGACCGGTCGGGACCGGCTGAAAAGCATGAACGAGAGGGTGAGGGGTTCGAGACTGCAAGACCGACCTTGCCGCCCGGGCTCCGGCCGGTGGGAGCCCTGAGACGCCGTTTTGCAGATTTTTGGCATGTCGCAGCGATCATTTTCATTATCGGGATTTTTCTAACCTGGGCGTTCGAGATCGAAGGCGGCATGGTTTTTCTCCTTTCCGGGCTTGCCATGACCCTGGTGGTGATCCTTTTGGCCGGCTTGCTGGTGCGCCTGGCTAATCGTGGGGTGGAGCGGCTGTTTCGAATCAGTGAAGAGCTGAAAACCGAACATCCCGGCCTGGAAGCCAGGGCGAACCGTTATCAGCCCCTTGTGCGCGGCACACTCAAGGGCGCCATCTATATCATTGCTGTTTTCTCGGTCCTTGAGGTGTGGGGATTGGGCACACTCGGCTGGCTCTTCTCGCCCATGGGCGGGATCATCATTGGGGAAGTGGTGGCCCTCGTGCTGATCATCGCCGGCGCCTTCCTGCTCTGGGAAATTGTCAGCGCCGTCATTGAGCGCTCCCTGGCCCGTGAAGCGGAAGAGAAAAAGGTCAGCACGCGCAAGCTGACGCTTCTTCCGCTGCTGCGAAACGCGGTTCGAATAGTGCTGGTGGTGATGGCCTCCATGCTCGTGCTTTCGCGAATCGGGATCAATATCGCGCCCCTTCTTGCCGGAGCCGGCATTATCGGCCTGGCGATCGGGTTTGGGGCTCAAACCCTGGTGCGGGACGTGATCACGGGCGCCTTTATCCTGTTGGAAGATGCCATATCCGTGGGTGACTGGGTGGAGGCCGGCGGTCACAGCGGCAGCGTGGAGCGCCTTACCGTGCGGACGGTAACGCTGCGGGATCTTGCCGGGACCGTACAGGTGGTGCCTTTCGGGGAGGTGACTACGGTGAAGAACTACAACCGCGACTACGGGTACGCCTTAATCGATGCAGGCGTTGCCTACAGGGAAAGGTACGGCGATGTGGTGCAGGCCCTGCAGGATGTGGCCGTCGAACTCAGCCGGGATGAAACCTGGGGGCCGGATATCATAGGCGATTTAGAAGTATTCGGCTTGAATAACCTGGGGGATTCGGCTATGGAAATCCGGGTCAGGCTCAAAACCCGGCCCATGCGCCAGTTTGCCGTGCGCCGTGCCTTTTTGGAGAAGATGAAACGAGTATTCGACGAGCGGGGTATCGAGATTCCTTTTCCGCACCGCACGATCTGGTTCGGCACGGACAAGGACGGCACGGCTCCCCCCATGTTCCTTGCAAAAGACGGCCACCCGGCCCTGGAACCACCCGGCCCGCAAGCATCTGCAGAGGCCGGAACAGAGGTTGTCTCTGAGTCGGAGGCATCCCAAGATGCCCGGGAGGACAGGGAACATGCTTCAGATGAAGGCAAAGCGGAAGGCCGGACAACATGATGGGATGGTCCTGTCCAGAATAGGATTCATCACCGTTCCTGCTCAGGGAGACTTTCTTGTGGAAGACAAGTTCCCCTTCGAAATAGGAGGCAAGGCCAAAAAGAGATCCCAAATCAGGGGAATCGAGGAGGCCTATGTGGTGAGAGATGACATCGAGGTCGGCTTTGACAAAGACATCCCCCTTTGGCTTTTCGGATTCCTCTATTGAACCCGCAAAAAGGCGGCTCGTTGTGCGCGCAGTGCTGGGGATTCCGGCTAATATGTGAACGGTGTGCTGTATCCGCAACACGATGTGCAAAAATGTGGTCAAAGTAACATACCGGCCAGATTGCGCTTTCCCTCCCCAGTTTACTGGAACTTCAGGAGAAATCGGAGCATGTCTGGTTTGGCATCCGAATTGCTGGAAGAGAGGGAAGGAATTAGACGCTCACAAGGGAGGTGATCAAATGAACAGGTCAGTTGAAATAAGTCCCTGGTGCATTGCTTGCGGCTTTCTTGCACTTGCGGTCGTTATGTTCTTGGTCGTCCATCCGTTGAACTCTGTATCTTCAGGGAGCGTTTCAGTTGGGTCATTAGTTGCGGCTGTGATGAATTTCTGAGCTTTCACCACGGATAAAATAAGTGCCTGGTCGTAAGAGCCATGTTATGCGCCCTAATAGGGCTGAGTTCATCAGATCGGTCTATCCTTTTTCTAGGCGTTTTAAGATCTTGATGTTGTCTAAGGCGTTTCCAGCCCCAACAGCAACAGCAGACAGCGGATCTTCTGCAATGTTTACAGGAATCCTTATGACTGATCTCAAAAACGAATCGATGTTCTTAAGCAAAGCTCCGCCACCAGTCAGCATGACCCCTGTCTCTAGAAGATCGGATGCAAGTTCCGGGGGCATCCGCTCCAGTGCCGTCAATGCTGCCCCAGCAATCGTGTTCAACTGGTCTGAAATCGCTTCCCTGATCTCATTAGAATCCACCGTCAAAACCTTCGGGACACCCGTAGCAGCATCTCGCCCTTTGACTTGCACTGTTTCCAGGCTGTCGCCAGGATAAGCGTTTCCAATCGCCAGTTTTATCGCCTCGGCTGTGCTCCAGCCTATGATCAGCCGGTATTTCTTCTTGATGTACTCCTGGATCGAACCATCCATCTTGTCTCCTGCAACCTTAACAGATATGCTATCGACAATCCCGCCAAGCGAGATGACAGCCACTTCGGTTGTACCGCCCCCGATATCCACGATCATGCTCCCTTTGGGTTCAGCCACCGGGAGCCCTGCTCCGATAGCGGCTGCCATTGGCTCCTCGATAAAGTACACTTCACTGGCTCCTGCCATCCCCGCTGATTCTCGAACCGCTCTCTTTTCCACTGGGTTGATACCGCTGGGTACGGCAATGATTGTCCGAGGCCTGACGAGTCTGCCCCTTCCGTGAGCCTTCTTGATAAAATAACTGAGCATCGCCTCTGCGACTTCAAAATCAGCGATTACACCGTCCATCATGGGGCGGATTGCAGTTATATTCCCAGGCGTCCGACCCAACATCAATTTGGCCTCCCTACCAACTGCAAGGACTTTCTTCCCGTTACCATTTCCATTCTTCATCGCCACGACAGAAGGCTCGTTCAGCACAATGCCCTTTCCCTTCACGTACACGAGAGTGTTCGCTGTGCCTAAATCAATGGCTAGATCGTGGGAAAACATCCCTGCTATCGAGCGTAGAAACATGGTCTGCCTCTCTCTTGAGTGGGAATTATTGGATGATCTTACTGAGCGAAAGTCGCATCTGATTCCTGGTCAGCCTTAAGGTTCGACTGTTTGCCTTGGATTACGTTGCTCATCGTGTTGTTGCCAAGGGGTGACGCTCTGTTTGTATTCTGCCATGGGTTGAAACCAAGAGCTTCCACTATCTTTCTCTTTGTTAAGGGCCGACAGGATTTCCCTTTTTTGACTCTGTCTACAGTGAGCACCGATATTCCAGCCTTCTTTGCCAGTTCAGCTTTGCTGATCATCAGTCTTTCTCTCATTTCTTTAACCCGGTTGTCTGCAGGAATCTTGATCACCTCCTTTGAGCGTTTGTATATATAATTAGATCTCATTTAGATAATATTGTCAATAATTTATTATTGAGATAGCCCTACTCCGATAATTCTGAGTCAGAAACAGAACAAACAATCAACCTCAACGCTCTCTGGGGCTGTTGCCCCGCGACACCTTTGACCGTTAATTCGTTTGACCAACAAGTTCACATTGGATAAGTATAGAGAAAAATCAACCATTTCAGAGGACATCTCATGGGGGAATTCCATCGCCTTTATGAGCATGCTGGGCTTCCTGGAAAGCAAGCTCAAATTCCAAGCCATGATAGGAGGCGGAATTTGAGAAAGAGATGCTTCATTGAAGTCGATTACTCTGTGCGCAGCCATCGCTACAAGGGCTCTATCCAAGATATCAGTGAGGGTGGTGCGTATGTCCGATCAAATAGTGCCAGAAGGTTTCTATCTGGTGAGGACATCTTCCTGATCATTCCGTTGAGAGTTCTTGGCGACCAACTCAAGGGCAAGATAGCCTGGGTGAGGCCACATGGTATGGGGGTGGAGTTCCAGATACCGGAACTTGCAACTGTGCGGGGTGATAGCTTAACACCTGAAGAGGAGAGCAAGGACATGGGCAAGATCAAGAACAGGAAAATCCGTTGGGAACCTTCCGCCAGTGCGGACGTTAAGTACAAGCTATACTGGTCAATCGGTGGAGGGGTTGACTACCATTCGGATCATGTGGATGTTGGAAACGTGACAGAGGTCAACCTTCCTGGTGACATCCCTGCGTTTCCGCTGACATCAGGGAGATTTGAGCTGGGCATCAGTGCGATTTCCGAGGCTGGGAATGAATCGGAGCTGACCAAAGCGACTGTCCATGTTGATTTTTCCGTGCCGGAGGCACCGAAAAGCCTAATGGTTGAGGACGGTTAAGAACTCATCACACATCTCTGAGAAGCCTCCGTTCGACTTATCTCTTCCCCATTTTGGTTTCAGCCGTTGTGCTGTAGGTGACCTCAGTCCGGCCATGCTTTCGCACTAGGTTGGTGATCGCCTCCGCCGGGACCCCGGACCAAGGCAACCGATTGCTTTCATGATAAAAGGGTAGAAGAATGACCTTGAAAAAGGGCTTAAAGGGGCATTTTCGGCCTCAAAAAGAGGGCTCTAAGGACAGGGGGGCGATTGAGAAAAAGAATTGGGCGCCGGCCACGAGGCCGAAGGACAGGGTTGGGCTTTGGGATCCGCTCGCTTCAGAAATTCTTCGAGGCAAAGGCACGGCCAACTACAGATCAGAGTCGCTTCTTACCGAATGCCCTGCCGGATGGGGTTTTCAGGTATGACTCGAAATCAATGGATCGCCGGCGATCAGCACCAGAAGTGGCGATTGGCAAAGGCGTGGCCGGAACCGGACTTGAGGTAGGCTTCAAAACGCTGAGCCTGGTCTAACGTTTCAAATGCAATATAGATTTTGAGTTTCCAGGGTTTGAGCTTGGCGGTATGTTCGCATTTGCCCGCGTTATGCGCTTGGAGCCTTGCCCTTATGTCGGATGTGTGACCGATGTAACGCTCTTCGGGCCTAGCCAGACTCTCAATGATATACGTATAGTGCATTTGGTTTGAATTGCGAAGGCTACGTCCTCCGTCGCGCAAGGCTATGGAGGACACCAAAATTCGCGAAGCGAATTTTGGTGGAGGCGGGGGGAGTCGAACCCCCGTCCGAAAGCAATCCACTTAAGCGTCTACATACATAGCCCGATAATTAAGTTTCGCCCCATGGTTCCCTGTCGGGCGAAGTCACCATGGAACTAACCTGCATAGAGTTTCGCATCACCGGAAGGCAGGTTCGCCGGTTCAGCTATCCCGCTAGTCGGCGCCCTTATCAATCCCGCAGGAGAGGAATGACAGGACGTTGGCCTTAAGCGGCCAAGGCAAACGTATAATCGTCTGCAGTTGTGTTTATTCCACCCGTTTTTACGAGGCCAGGTGGGACCTCGGTATGCAACTTAAGCTTTCTTACCCCCGTCGAAACCGTTTCGCCCCCTTATTGGTTGAAGGTGATTGGTGGGTTAAATTTGGATCATGGAAATAGAGTAACCTCCTTTCCTGTGACAGTCAATAGCGATCGTCAGGTATTCTTTGTAGTTTCCCTGTGAATCGACGGAAAAGGAGAGAAAGCGAGGGGGGAACCCCTCGGAACAGCAAAGATTCTCAGATTAATACCGGCTTCTTTTTCGCTCCCTGTCCATGTCCCTTTTCATGTCCTTCTCTTTAATGGCCTGTCTCTTGTCCGCTTTCTTCTTTCCCCGGGCCAGTCCGACGAGAATCTTGGCCCATCCCCCGGAAAAATAGACCTTTAACGGGATCATCGTGTAGCCCTTCTCTTCGGTCTTGCCGACGATGCGCTTGATCTCCTTTTTGGTCAGGAGGAGCTTTCTTGTTCGCTTGGGGTCCAGGTCCACGTGGTGCGCAAAAGGGTAAGGGCTGATGTGCATGTTCAAGAGGAATACCTCCCCTCGCTTGACCCTGGCATAACTGTCCACCAGGTTCGCCCGTCCGTCCCTGAGCGATTTTACTTCCGGCCCGTCCAGGACCATGCCCGCTTCAAAGGTTTCCTCAATGAAGTATTCGTGACGGGCTTTTCTGTTCTGGCATACGATTTTTTCGGACATGGTCGTGATGTTTTGCGTTATTCCTTATCCGTGGTGCAGTGAAGCCCCTTTGTTCTGGTTGTTGGTGCTGTTAATCAGGCCTTTCTGCTCCAGTTCCTTGAGCAGGGGTTGCATCTTCCCCCTGATAAAATCAAGCACTTCGGTCGCTGTTTCAAGGTGAAAAATCTTCTCCATATCATTCTTCGACTCCTGGAGAGACAGGGTCCTGATGACCTTCTTGATGATCGGGATACGCGCCGTATTCAGGCTGAGCTCGTCGATCCCGAGACCCAGAAGAATCGGTGCGCACAGAGGATCCCCGGCCATTTCACCGCAAAGGGCCACACTGATTTCCGCTTTCCCGGCCACCTCCACCACCTGGCGGATCAGCCTGAGGATGGCCGGGTGAAAGGGCTGGTACATATAAGCCACATTTTCATTCACCCTGTCGATGGCCAGGGCGTATTGGATGAGGTCGTTTGTGCCGATGCTGAAGAAATCGACATGCCTGGCCAAAATATCGGCGACGGTCACCGCAGAGGGGACTTCCACCATGACACCCACTTTTATGTGCCGGTCATACTCCAGGCTTTCGCTGTCCAGCTCCTGCATGACCTCCTCGAGGATCCTTCTCGCGTCCAGCAACTCCTGGAGCCCCGATATCATAGGAAACATCAATTGAACATTGCCGAAGGCACTCGCCCTCAGAATCGCCCTGAGCTGGCTTTTGAAAAGCACCACCTCTCTAAGGCTGAACCGGATCGCCCTGAGCCCCAGGGCCGGGTTCGTCTCTCTGGTCAGCGCGATCCCGGCCGAAACCCTGTCTCCTCCGAGATCCAGCGTTCTGATGGTCACCGGATCGGGCGCAATGATCTCGGCCACCTCCTTGTAATCTTCAAACAGCTCCTCTTCCTTCGGCAAATCCGATGACCTCAGGTAGTGGTACTCCGTCCTGTAAAGGCCGATTCCCTCCGCCCCATTGTCTTTTGCCGCCACCACCTCTTCGAGGAGCTCGATGTTGGCTCTCACCGCGACCCTGAAACCGTCCACCGTCTCGGCAGGCAGGTGACTGAGGCGGATGATGCTGGATTCGAACCTCTCTCGCTGGAGCTGCTTTTCCTGGTAAAGAATGATCTCCTCGTCATCCGGGTCGATGATGACCTCCCCCGTTTGCCCGTCCACGATGAGAAGCGTGCCGTCATGGACATGATGGGTGACGGTCTCAAGACCTACAATCGCAGGCATCTTAAGGGACTGGGCCATGATGGCCGCATGAGAGGTGCGGCCGCCCCCGTCGGTGATAAAACCCATTACCTTGCTGGTGTTGATGGAACTCGTGTCTGCCGGCGAGAGTTCGTGGGCCACGATGATAACCCGCTCTTTGATCTCAAAAAGGTCCTCCTGCTCTTTGCCTGCCAGGTTTCTCAAGACCCTCTCCGCCACGTATTGCACATCCACAATTCGCTCTTTGATGTAGCGGTCTTCAATCTGGGTAAAAAGCTTTTCGATGTTCTGAACCGATTTCTTCAGGGCCCATTCGGCATTGATCTTTTCGCTCAGGATCGTCTGGATGGTGGCATTGGAAAACATGCTGTCATCCATGATCATCAGGTGTGTGTCCAGGATGAAGGCATGCTTCCTGATTTGCTCCGGCATCTTGTTCTTGACCGAGGCGATCTGTTCTTTTGCAGCGTGAAGGGCCTCTTTGAAGCGATCCACTTCCCGGGACACCTGTTGGTCGTTGACAAGGTACTGGTAGAGGATCTTGACCCTGGAGCGATCGACCAGACGGGCCTTGCCGATAATAATCCCCGGAGATACGGCAATGCCTCTCAGCTTTTTCACCTTTTCCTTTTGAGACGAACTCATCTCGCTTCACCAAACTTTTGTTCGAAAAGCCGGGTCAGGGCGTCGATCAAGGCTTCAGAATCCTCCCCGACCGCTCTTGCCAGCACCTCGGTTCCCTTGGGGCACGCGAGGCTGAGAATGGAGAGGATGCTTGTTCCGTCCACCTCATGGTCGCCCTTCTTGATGTACAGAAGGGAGCGGTACCCTCCTGCCAAAGAAACGATCTTCGCAGCGGCTCGGGCGTGCAATCCCAGTTCGTTATGGATCAAAAGCTTTCTGGTCAGTTCCATGGCAAAGAAAGGAAAAAGTCACATGGCTCTTTTTCTTTGAATGCACGCCCTGTAAACGTTCCTGTAGTCCAGACCCGTCTCGGACGAAATTTTTTGCGCCATGTCCCTGACGCTCATTCCTCCTGACTTGAGCATATGATCGATCCTCTCTTCGGTTTCTTGGTCAAGCCCGGCTTCTTCTCCTTTTTCACGGCCTGCCACAACGAGCGTGTACTCTCCCCGGATCTCCCCTGCCGACCTGATCCGCTCCAGGAGATCGCCCAGGGTCCCGCCCATAACCTGCTCGAACATCTTGGTCATCTCCTTGAAGAGCACCAGGGGCCGATCCCCGAAAACATCGAGCATATCTTCAAGGCTCGCAACGAGGCGGTGAGGCGCTTCAAAGAAGACCAGCGTGTGAGGCTGGTTTTCCAGGGCTTTCAGCTCTTTTCTCCTTCGCCCCTGTTTTTGGGAAAGAAACCCGAAAAACAGGAATCTCTCCGCCCGAAGCCCGGCTGCGGACAGGGCGGCTGTCACCGCGGAAGGGCCCGGCACAGGTGAAACCCGGATGCCCTCGCTCAAAGCCTGGCTGACGAGAAATACGCCCGGGTCCGAAACACCGGGCGCGCCGGCGTTTGTCACGAGCGCCACGTCCCGGCCGGATTTGAGCTGCCTCAAGAGCTCCGGCCCCCTGCTTTTCCTGTTATGCTGGTTGTAGGGTGTCAGCCTCGTCTTAATGCCGTAGCGCTCGCAGAGCACCCTGGTATGATCCACGCTCTCTGCCGCAATCCGCTCCACGTCACCAAGGACCTTGAGGGCTCTGAGGGTGATGTCCTCGAGATTTCCGATGGGGGTCGATACCACGTAAAGGGTCCCCGCCCCCCTTTGTCCGTCAACGTTTTTCATCTAAACTCAAGGGTCCGGTTCCGCCTCCCGGCCTTCCTGGGCGGCCAGCAGGGAGTAGGCAGTAAGCAGTAGGCAGAAAATACCGCCGCCTTCTCTCCAATGCATACGTATCGTGGCAACCCCGCGTTTCTCCCAGGGCCACTCACTGGGGGAGCGCTTCACATCCTTGGGCCTGGTGTCTTGTCCTATGAATTCCTTAACACGATCCAGCTTGCCACCCCCACCTAACCCTCCAGAGGCGGGTAAACCTCCCCCATCAAGGGGGAGGAACTTCATGAAATTTTAAGCACTTCCCCTCCCCTGGTGGGAGGGGCAAGGGGAGGGGGGCATCTTGATTACTGCTTACTGATTACTGATACTTACGGATAGGCCAGATCAAAAGCGTTCCGGACCACCTCGATCTCCTGCTCTCCCCCGTCCAGGTTGATGACCACCACATCAAATCTCGCCCTGGCCTCGGCGCACCCGTTGGCTTTCATGTAAGCAAGGGCGACCTTGGAGAGTTGCCGCATCTTCCTCTGGTTCACGGCCTCCTTGGCATATGCCAGCGATCTGCCCCGGCGCGTCTTGATTTCGATAAAAACCAGGGTGTCCCCATCCCTGGCGATCAGGTCCACTTCGCCCAGAGGGCAGCGGTAGTTGCGGACCAGGCACTTGTACCCCAGTTTCTTGACCTTCTTCAGGGCAAGATCTTCCCCCCACTTCCCCAGGTCCAGCCTTTCCCTGGTCACTTCAGGCCACCCCCCGGAAGCTCATCCGATGAATCGGACAGGCCCCATGAGATCTGATGGCCGCCAGGTGTCCGGCGGTGCCGTAGCCCTTGTTCTCCAGGAACCCATACTGGGGATACATGGCGTGATAGGTGCACATGATCCGGTCCCGGTAAACCTTGGCCACCACCGATGCCGCGGAAACGCTCAGGCTGACTCGGTCCCCGCCCACAAGGCACCGGTGCGGCATGGATACCGGCACAGGGTAGGTCCCGTCCACAAGGAGGAAGTCAGGGGCAGGTTCCAGGCATAAAACCGCCTGCTTCATCGCATTTAGAGAGGCCTTCAGGATGTTGCTCTCGTCCACTTGTTTTGCGGAAACAACGCCCACCCCGATCGCCAAAGCCCTCGCGTTGACCAGAGAGAAAGCTTTCTCCCTGGCTTTTGCCGTCATGACTTTCGAATCCCTGACCCCCTTCAGGATCGCGCCTTCAGGGAGAATCACCGCCGCAGCCACCACCGGTCCGGCCAGGGGGCCTCGGCCCGCCTCATCCACACCCGCGATGAGGCGGAACCCGGACTTACGGGCCACGGACTCGTGAAAGAGCACATTGATCTCTGAAGGGATTTCGCTCCTGGGGAAAAGGGACAGGTTATTGTCTGAGGCGATCAATGTTTCCTTCTCAGGTCCTTTTCTCTTTGATCCTTGCAGCCTTGCCTCTCAGCTTGCGCATGTAATACAGTCTTCCCCTTCGGACCTTGCCTCGCGTCACCACTTCGACCTTGTCGATGTTGGGTGAATGAAGGGGGAAGATCCTTTCCACGCCGATCCCGTAAGAGATCTTGCGCACGGTGAAGGTCGCTCCCATCCTTCCTTTCCGCTTCCGGATGACGGCGCCCTGAAAGACCTGAATCCTCTCTTTTTCCCCCTCCTTGATCCTGGCATGGACCTTGATGGTGTCCCCGGGCCTGAAATCGGGGATATCCAGCCGCATCTGCTCTCTTTCAAGCCCCTCGATAATATCCATTCACTCCTCCTCATTGGCCTCCCGGACGTCTGCCCGCCAGCCTATCCAGAATGATAGCGGCCGCCGACCTCACTGAGAGGTGATTGTAATCCGTATCGGTTCTGATGGGTTCCAGGAAGTAATCGGCTCCGTCAAAGACTTCCTCTCCAAGACCCCATGCCGTACCGAATAAAAGCAAGATAACCTTGTCGGCCCGGACCATGTCCGAAGCCTCTTCATAGCTGAGAATGACCGCCTTTTTCTCGGAAGCGTCCGTGGTAAAAAGGACCGGTTTTTCTCCTTCCTGTTCCGTGACCTCCCGCATGCAATCCTCGATGGAGGACCGGACCCTGATCAGTTCCAGCGCTTCCCTTCGGTTTGGATTGTAGCGCGCGCCGTAACCCTCGGTCCAGTGCCGGATGACCCGATCCGCCAGTTCCTGCTGATCCTTCAGCGGCGTGATCACATAAAGTCTTTTCACGCCGTAGGTCTTGGCGAGCCTGGACAGATCGTGCAGATCAAAGGTTGTAACGGCTGAGGCAATTCGCTCATGGTTCTTGTTATAAACCGGGTAATGCACTAAGCCCACGTAAAGACGCATATCCGCTTCGCTGCTGTTTCAGTGTTCAGTGTTCAGGGTTCAGGCGGGGGTTCAAAAAAGAGCTTCCTGAACGCTGAACACTGAACTCTGCTTGTTGCGCCTCACTTGTCACTCGTCACGTCGCCTTTCCCTTGAGCAAGACCGGCCAGGATTCCTCTGTCTTCCTCCGTCAGTTGAGCTTTTTCCAAAAGATCCGGCCTCCGTTCCAGGGTCCGCTTCAGGGCCTGCGCTCTTCGCCACACCCGGATTTTTTCATGATCTCCTGAAAGGAGAACCGGCGGCACCCCCCGGTCCCTGAAAACCCTGGGCCTCGTGTAGTGGGGGTATTCAAGAAGCCCGTCCTCGAACGAGTCTTCCAGGTTGGATCTTTCCCCGCCCAGAACCCCGGGGATAAGGCGGCTTACGGCATCCACCACCACCATGGCCCCCAGTTCGCCTCCGCTCAGCACGTAATCCCCGATGGAGAGCTCCACGTCCACACACTCCTCCCGGATCCTTTCATCCACGCCTTCGTAGCGGCCGCAAATGAGAATGACCTGCTCCATGCTCGAGAGCTCCCAGGCTCGTGCCCGGGTGAAGGGCTCGCCCTGGGGGGACAAGAGAATGACCCGCGAGCGGTCGGTCGCTCTTTCAATGGATTCCAGGGCGCGCAAGATGGGCCCTGCTTTCATCACCATTCCGTCGCCGCCGCCGTAAGGCCGGTCGTCGGTGACACGGTGCGGCCCCTTTGCAAAGGCCCTAATGTCAATGAGGCGGATATCGATCAGCCCCTTCGCAACGGCGCGACCCGGGATCGTCTCCTTCACAAATGCGGAGAACAGGTCGGGGAAGAGCGTGAGAATATCAAACCTCATTCAAATCAAGCAGCCCCTCCATTTCGGTGATGACCACCTTTTTGCACTCGAGATCCACCTTCTTGATCACGTCGTGGACCGCGGGGATCAGTATCTCTTTATCTGCTGCCCCCACGACGTAAATGTCATGGCCTCCACCGGGCACGATCTGCGTGATGGTCCCGATGCGCTTGCCCGTTTCCAGGAAGACGGGCAGACCGATGAGTTCGTACCGGAAATATTCGTCGTCGCCCCTGGAGAGCCCGCTTTTCTCTATATAGATGTTCCCGCCTCGATACGTTTCGG
>Ga0209498_1001516_pt1 | contig 14216 bp, 9 predicted proteins | sample WalLakDeSediment_FD_184131 | JGI IMG/M metagenome (GOLD analysis project Ga0209498, IMG submission 184131) | Lake sediment microbial communities from Walker lake, Nevada to study Microbial Dark Matter (Phase II) - Walker Lake 11/02/13 Deep... | ecosystem: Environmental > Aquatic > Freshwater >...
GTATCAGCTTTGCCGTCACCTCCCAGGTGGATTCCAGGACGATACTCGACCTGGTAGGAGCGGAGAAACTGCTGGGCAGGGGGGATATGCTCTATATGCCCACAGAGACGGGCAAGCCAAAACGGCTTCAGGGCAATCTGGTCTCGGATCCTGAGATCGAGAGGCTGGTCTACTTCTGGGGGAACCAGAGGCAGATCGAGGTCAGGCCAATCGATTTCGACGAGGTGACTGACCGTGCGGCAGGAGGACGGATGGCCGCCCCCGATCCTATGCTGGGGGAGGCAATGCGCCTGGCAGAGGAGCACAAGCATGTCTCCGCATCGTTTCTGCAGCGCCGGCTTCGGATCGGCTATCCCAGGGCTGCTCGCCTCATGGAGGCATTGGTGGAAGCGGGTCTGGCGGACGGCGCTCAGCCGAAGCAGGAAGTCTAGGCGGGCCTGCATTCTCCTGCACCGAACCGGGGCACAGGCGTAGCGAAGAATCATCTGCACTCCCGGCAGCACGATGGGGAGCTCCCGGCACAAATGCTATAATCTGATTGATGCCGCGGAAGTTCGCCCATCTTCACGTCCACACTGAATACAGCCTCCTCGACGGTATGTGCCGTATTCCTCAGCTTGTCGCCCGAACGAAGGAACTGGGTATGGACAGCCTGGCCATCACCGACCACGGTGCCATGTATGGCGTCATCGACTTCTACACGGCGGCCAGAGACGAAGGGATCAAGCCCATAATCGGCTGCGAGGTCTACGTCGCCGAGACAGATTGCGTCAGCCGCGATCCCGCCCGCAAACGCCCCTATCATCTTACTCTCCTCGCCAAGAACGATAGAGGATACCGCAATCTGCTCCAACTGGTCACAAGGAGCCACCTCGAAGGCTTCTACTACAAGCCCAGGGTAGACAAGAGGCTTCTTGAGCTTCATCACGACGGGTTGATCGCACTGTCCGGTTGCGCTAACGGCGAACTGGCGCGGCGTGTCCTGGAAGGGCGGACCGGCGATCTCGTTTCGGTGGCTTCGTGGTATAGGGATGTCTTCGATGACTACTACCTGGAGATTCAGAGACATCCCATGCCGGAACTCGAGCAGATCAACAAAGAGCTCATCTCACTATCTGCCAGCCTCGAGATTCCACCTGTGGCCACATTCGACGTCCACTACATCGACAGGAAGGATGCCGAGGCCCATGATCTTCTTCTGTGCATAGGAACCAACACCACCGTGAACGATGAGAAGAGACTGAAGATGGCCGGCGACTTCTTCTACCTGAGAAGCCCCGGGGAGGTGGAGGAACTGTTTGCTGACCTGCCTCAGGCCGTGGACAATGCCCAGTCTATCGCCGACATGTGTCAACTTGATCTGGACTTCAGCCGTCTGCGTCTGCCGCAGGTGGAGCTTCCCGATGGCAAACAGGCCGACGACTTCCTGGCCGAGTTGTGCTGGCAGGGTCTGGAGAAGCGTTACCGGCAGCCCGAGGCGATCGTCAAGGAACAGCTCGCCCACGAACTCGATGTCATTCGCAAGACCAGGTTTGCCGATTACTTCCTCGTGGTCTGGGACATAATCCGCTTCGCCAGGGAACGAGGGATATACTGCGGCGTCCGTGGAAGCGCAGCCGCCAGCCTGGCTCTTTACTGCCTGGAGGTTACCGATATCGACCCTCTGCCCCACGGCCTTGTCTTTGAACGCTTCCTCAATGTGGAGCGCACTGAACTCCCCGATATCGACCTCGACTTTCAGGATGACCGCCGCGATGAGGTCTTCGCCTATGTTAACGAGAAGTATGGCTCCGACCACGTAGCCCAGATCATCACCTTCGGCACCCTGGGGGCTCGTGCCGCGATCAGAGATAGCGGACGTGCTCTGGGCATGCCCTACGCCCAGGCCGACCGGGTAGCACGGCTCATTCCCACGGAGCTTACGATCACGCTGGATAGGGCCTTACAGCAGAGCAGAGAGCTTCATGACATCTACCATCAGGATGAGGAGATACGCAGGCTGGTGGACTCGGCCAAAAAGCTGGAGGGAATGGTCAGGCACGTCAGCACCCACGCCGCCGGAGTGGTCATCTCGCATGACCCGTTGATCGAGCATGTGCCTCTGCAGCCCTTGGGGAGGGGGGACTCCCGCCAGGTGGGGGTCATAACCCAGTTCCACATGTGGAACATCGCCCGACTGGGGCTGCTGAAGATGGACTTCCTGGGGCTGTCCAACCTGACCATTATGGCCAGGGCAAAGGAGATTATCGCCAGGAACCGCGGGATTTCCATCGATCTGGAGCAGATACCGCTCGATGACGCACGGACCTTTGAACTGCTTGCTTCCGGTGAGACCAGGGGCGTCTTCCAGCTGGAGAGCACGGGGATGCGCCGCTACATTAAGGAACTGAAACCTACCAGCTTCAGCGACATCGCAGCCATGGTTGCGCTGTACCGCCCTGGCCCTATGGAGCAACTGCCCACCTTCATCAAGGCCAAGCAGGGCATCGCCCCCATTAACTACCCCCACCCCACCCTTAAGGAGATCCTCGAGGAGACCTACGGGGTTATCGTCTACCAGGAGCAGGTGATATTCATCGCCCGGGCTCTGGCCGGTTACAGCCTGGGCCAGGCCGATATCTTCCGCAAGGCCATGGGCAAGAAGATTCCCGAGGTGATGAGGAAAGAGGAGCAGAACTTCATATCGGGGGCAGAGAAGAAGGGCATATCAGCGAAGCTGGCCAGGGAGGTATTCTCGCTGATAGAGCCGTTCGCCGGCTATGCCTTCAACAAAGCCCATAGCGTCATCTACGCCCTCATCGCCTACCGCAACGCTTATCTCAAGGCTAACTACCCCATTGAGTACATGGCAGCCGTTCTCGACACTTACTACGACAGCATGGATAAGGTTCATTCGGCTATTGCCGAATGCCGCAGGCTCGGTATCAAGGTGCTGCCCCCCGATATCAACAAGAGCCGTGCCAGCTTCGCCATCGAGAGTGTCGAAGGGGAGGACGCGGCAATCCGTTTCGGGCTGGCCTCGATCAAGAACGTCGGCTCATCTCCAATCGAGCACATCGTGTCTGCCCGTGAGGCCGGGGGCGAATTCGCCTCTATCGAGGACTTCTGCTATCGTACCGACCTCCGTCACATCAACAAGAAGGTACTGGAGAGCCTGATCAAGGCGGGCGCCTTTGATTCGCTGGGCACCCGCAAGACACTACTCGAGTCCCTCGGCAGGGATATCTCGGTCGCCCAGGCGAGGCAAAGGGCCAGGGAGTCGGGACAGGTCAGCATGTTTGATACCCTGCCCGAGGGTGCCCCCGCACCGCTCCCAACTCAAGGGCAGACGGGCGACGAGGTGCCGACTCAGCAGAAACTCGTCTGGGAACGGGAGCTGTTGGGAGTTTACTTCTCCCGGCCTCTCGATGCACTCGTGGGAGAGACATCTTCCGGAGACACCCTATCGTGTGGAGACATCACGCTGGACCTGATCGACCGGATGGTGAAGGTGACGGGTATAGTGGTGTCGGTGCGACAGGCTTACACCCGGGATCGCCGTCCTTTTGTAGTGGCCTCGATTGAAGACCTGGACGCCAGCATCGAGGTCATCGCCTGGCCCCGGCTGTACGAGAGCACCCAGGGTTTGTGGCAGGCGGGCAACATGGTCACGGTCAAGGGCACAGTGAAGCTAAGGGACGGCGAGGTCAAGCTGAACTGCGAGGATGTGACGCTGCTTCCTGCCCGGCAAGAGGTGATGAAGGAGCCCGATCGGCGCCACGTCATGATAGACATCAACCAGTCGGAAGACTCAGAGAAGGACATAGAGCGCCTGCAAATGGTTGCGGCCGCCCTCAAGAGCTATCCCGGGCAGGACACTGTTTCGCTAACTGTTGTTAGTGACGGGCAGGCAACCCGGCTGGACATGCCTGCTATGACCGTGAACTACTGCCCCGAACTGGCCGCTCGACTGGCCGAAATCGTAGGCGAGGGCAGCTTTCGCATTGGGCCCTAGACCGTGCTGCCTGGCGTTGACAGATATGATCCTCGACCTGTCTATGTCCCGGCCACCGGGTTGTGTTTTAGGTAGGCGTCCACCATGGTGCAAGTGCCAGGCGACCTAGCTCCTGTCGGCCTAGTCCAGACTAAACGGAGGATATCGGTCCGTTATCAGCAAGAAAGCGTACGCGCCGACCCTCAGCGACCATCGGAACACACCGACCACGAAGTCAAAAAGACTTCTGGGGTAGCGGCCGGTAAACAGGATGGCAAACCACGCTATCACCACGCAGACGAAAGCTGCGATCCCCAGGAAGAAGAGGATGATGTAGTGAGGAATCGCCAGAAGCCACTTCACCAGCGGCAGTGCACGGTCAAGGTCGGTCACAACATCGGGGTACGGGAACTCGATGTGGATCGACTGCTCCTCGTCGGTGGACGGGTATACATCTGTGAGCAGACTGGCATATGCAGCAACACGGTTGCCGAACCTGGTCAGGGCCAGGTTCCAGTCGAACCACCACCTGGGGTATTTCTGCCGGAAAAGGATCATGAGCAGGACGGGCAGGAAGAGGATGCCGCCCGCTCCCCATTCCCAGGTCAAACCGGATGGCATGCTCAAGTCAGGAATTCCATATGCCACCAGACCCAGGATGATCGCGATCGGGATGACCGTGAAGATCCTGAAGAATGTGGTCAGGCGGTTGAGAGGTCTGTCCGGATAATCGATCGTAAGAGTCGCAGGATACTCGGGTGTTGTCGGCGGAGTAGGGCTTGCCATGCTGCTAGTACCTCCTTCTATTCCTTCGTGCACGTCCCACTGAGTCGATCAACCTGCACAACAACCGCGCGTGCCATGGCCTCAGTCAAGAGCATCGACTGACTCAGGCCACAGCCGGTGTCAACGACTCAGAGAACCGTCTTCTAAATAAGCATACTGCGCGATCCGCCAAGATGCAACCTCTGCCGTCGCGCACAGGCAACGCCCGGTCTTCCGCAGCGGCCCTACCACCCTGTCTCCATACCCCCTGAACACGGCAGCGAAACCACCCTGGTTCACAAAGCGGCTATCCAGCATCGGTCTTTCTGTAGGCCACGTAGATATCGGCCTCCAGCATGATGCCATCCTTGAAGAAGTGGTGGGTGAAGTAGATGTTGCCTTCGTTGTCCAGAGATGGCTCGGCTGCAAACTGAGATATGATCAACTCCGGCTCCTGCCACTCGTTGTCTACCTTCTTCGATCTAAAGATGGCCGGTGAACCCATGTAGTTTCTGAGGAACCACAACTCATTGCCGTCCGGCGTGATGAACGGCCAGCCCTCGTTCTCCGCCGTGTTCACTGCTTCGACGTTCTCCGGTTCCTGCCACACACCGTTCACCAGCCTCGTAACCCAGATGTCGAGTTGTCCCTTGCCTCCCTCCCTACCTGAGTGAAAGTACATCTCGGTGCCATCGGCAGTGATGTGTAGCTCACCTATCTCATAGTCGGCGTTCAGCAACTCTCCGGCGTTCCTCCAGTTCGTCCAGCTACCGTCGCTGAACTCCGCGATCCACATGTCCATTCCCCGGTGGTTGCCGCCGCGCGCCGAGCAGAACCACATCTCATTGCCCTCGACAAAGACGCAGCCGTCCAGCGCCAGGTGACACGGCTCCTGCAGCCAAACTCTCTCCGGCTGCTGCCATTCGCCGTTCACCTTCCTCGACACGTAGACGCCGGTGACATCGTCAAGCAGCTGTTTCTCAGGCGGCACATTGACGTCGGGAGTGAACCAGATGTACAGGGTATTCCCGTCCGGCGTGATGAATGCCGAGTCCTCGGCGCCGGCGGTGTTGACGGGATAGGGCAGAGGGACGGGTTCCTCGTATTCGTCGGAGTGCAGTATTGGCGGATGCGCGTCGGTCTCCGGCGTGATCTTCACCTTGCCCGCGGGGATCTTGCTCTCCCGGCAAACGTCGGGATACACACAGTCCTGCACGTCCTCTGCCGGGCATCCCGGCGACATCACCAGTACTGCAATGAGCGCTATCACGAACAGTATTCTCGACATGATCACCTCCGGCCATTATTCCGTGCACTTGGCCGGCAGCGCCGCTAAGCTAACCGCCGTATCAAGGGGCGAGTCAGACAAGGTACACCCGGGCATTCTACACGCACATCCGCGGATAGACAACCTTTTTGAGCCAGTTCCACATCAGGCAGATGAACCTAGATACCGCCCGGCCTGCTGCTCGAATCACTCAGTCTTCGACCGGCAGCCGTTCCATGCGGTGTTTCGCTGCCTCCCGGTTCATCAGGCGTACCAACTCGCCCTCTACCTCAGGATTCAGAGGCATGGGCCTGTGACCTGCCAGTATCCTCTCCGACTCCCGCAGGGCGCGCTGCTCGGCGGATGCGGATCCCTTGGTGGCCCAGGTATCAGCGCCGTCTCTGTCGAGCACATCTCCCGGGTAGAAGAACTCCTCTCTCAGCCACCTTCTGCTTGCCGGCGAGGTGAGGAAGTGGGTGGCGGCGTAGATGTCACCTCGAAGCAGGTCTTCCGCCAGGGGTGTGGTGCGGGGAGTGATTCCCTCTTTCAGCCTCTTCGCCATTCCGCATACCTCGTTGTCGATGACCAGCTTCTCCAGACTCTGGCAGCTCTCGAAGGCGAGCATGCCGGGACCGGCTACCAGGTTCACCCCGCATAGCGCCGCCATCATCGCCCCCGTGCCTGCTTCGAATCCGGCCTGTGCGTCGGGCATCTTGGCATCGCTCACGGCCAGGTAGGCCTGGGTAGGCAGGCCCAGGTGACGGCCGATCTGGCTGCAGGCACCGCACATCATCATGGCTTCTATCGCGGCCGTCGCCGCTGTACCCGTGCGCATGTCGAAGGCCGCCGGCGAACCGCCGTAGAGCACCGGGGCACCCGGCTGCGCCAGCTGTCCGATCACGACTCCGCTCAGGGTCTCGGCGGTGTGCTGCACTATGGCTCCGGCCAGGGTAACGGGGGCCGATGCGCCAGCCAGCAGTGCCGAGACTATCTCCACAGGTATGCCCGCCCGGGCGCAATGGATGAGGTCATGGCAGGTGAGATTGCTCCACTTAAGTGGTGGCGAGGGGCAGGCGGAGAAGATGGCCAGGGGTCTTTCCTTCAGAGCCCCCTCGCTGCCCCGGACGGCCACCAGCATCTGCCTCATGACGTCGAGGCCGTCCATGGTGAAGGTGCCGGTGACTATCGGCTTAGTGGAGTTGCGAAGCACCAGGAAGAGGCGGTAGCGGTCAGCTACCGCTCCGGGCACATCCGCCGGGATCATGGCCGTGCTCTGAGCATCGATGTTGGCAAGGGCGTCTGCCACTACGGCGAAATCGACCAGGTCTTTAGTTCTGGCGGGCCGGATCTTCCTCGATCGGCCGTCGAACACGTTGGGGGCGGAGGAGCCGGGGTTGAAATACACCCTCTCGCTGCCCTGCTCCAGTGTGATGGCCGGTTCATGGCCGGGCTCGCGTTCATAGAGCTCAACCGAAGAAGGTGCGGCCTTCAGGCTTTGCTCTGCCAGTCCCCGGGCTATCGAGATGACCGCTCCCCGTTCGGTCGGCCTCAAGACCCTCATGCCGGCGTCCTCGAGCAGCCTGCAGCCCTCCGCGTTTTCGACGAGCACCCCGGTTCGCTCCAGGACGTCGAACGCCTCGTCGATTATCTTCTCCACGAGGGACTGCTCGAGGAGTTCCAGATAGGGGACACGTCTGCCTCTAGACATTGTTAGCTGCGAATGTAGAGCGTTTCGCTGCCCAGGACGGTTCTCAGCGCCTGCATGTCCTTGATCTCGTCCGCCGGGCAGTTCATGTAATCTCTGTCTACCACCACGAAGTCGGCCAGCTTTCCTGCCTCGATTGAGCCTCTGCTGGCTTCCTCGAACTGGGCGCAGGCAGCCCAGATCGTGTGCGATCTCAGCGCTTCTTCTCTGGTCAGGCACTCCTCCGGATGCCAGCCTCCCGGAGGGCGCCCCTCGAGGTCCGCCCTCGTCACCGCTGCATACATGCTGTGGTAGAGGTTGGCCGGCTCCACCGGAGAGTCCGTTCCGTTCGGGAGTATGGAGCCCGACTCGATGAACCTGCGAAAGGCATTCACCCCTTTGATTCGCTCCGACCCCTTGCCCAGGCGGGACTCCGCCATGCTCCAGTCGGATGCTGTGAAGATGGCCTGAATGGATGGCAATACGCCCAGTTCGGCGAAACGCGGGATATCCTCTATGGCAACCACCTCGGCATGCTCTATGCAGTATCTGTGGTCGGGGTCGGGCATCTCCCTGAGGACCCTCTCGTAAGCATCGAGCGCCTGCCTGACTGCTGCATCGCCTATGGCATGGGTGTTCACCTGGAAGCCTGCCCTGCGCGCTTCCCTCACCAGGCTGTACATTTCGTCATCTGAATAGCGTGGATTGCCGCAGTGTCCCGGTCGGTCGCTGTATTCCTCCAGCAGCCAGGCGCTGCCGCCTCCCAGCGAGCCATCGCCCATCAGCTTCACCGAACGTATGCTGTAGCGATTACCGAAGAGCCCTGTTCGTGCCTCTTCGGGAACCCGCCGGAAATGCTCCGCGGTCTCGCCCGGAGAGCACATCTGGTATATACGGATCTTCAAGTCTCCGGATGCGTAGAGTGCCTTCATGCGCTCTATGGTCTCCACGGTACATCCATAGTCGGCATCGCGGGCACCGGTGATGCCGAACGAGAGCAGGTGCTCCTGCGCTGCCAGCAGTGCCGCGGCCTTCTCCTCCCCGGTGGGATCGGGTATATGCTGCGACACGAAGTCGATTGCCGTATCTACGAGCACACCTGCAGGGCGGCCGTTGCCGTCCCTGATGATCTCGCCCCCCGGCGGGTCGGGAGTGTCCGCCCTGATGCCGGCGATCTCCAGGGCTCTGGAGTTCACCCATGCAGCGTGGCCGCAGACGCGGAGGAGTGTTACCGGGATATCGGGCGCGATCGCGTCCAGTTCGTCCCGTGCGGGAAAGACGGCGGGATCCCACTTCTCCTGTGACCAGCCCCACCCCCTTATCCACGTGCCGGCCGCTCCTCTTCTATACGCATCCGCCACATCGTCCAGAATGCGTTGCTTCGGTTTGAGGAAGGCATTCAGGTTGACCAGCGAGAACCCTACGCCCAGAAGATGAAGGTGCGAGTTGATCAGCCCGGGCAGAACGGTCCTGCCCTTGAGATCTATTACCTCCGTCCTCTCCCCGGTGTGTCTCCGGGCATCCTCATCGGAGCCCACGAAGATGAACCTGTCTCCCCTGATGGCCAGAGCAGATGCGACGGAGAAGGCTTCGTCTACCGTGTATATCCTGCCGTTGCGGTATACCGAATCGGCGATGCTCTCTTCAGAACGCTTCATACTCGGACACCTCCGATGCTGTCGCTTTCATCCGGGCGGAGATGAAACCCGTCAGTCCAGGACTTCCCGTGAGGTCGACGGACGGACGTTCCTTGCCTTCAGATAGTCCATGACGTAGGCGAAGGAGCCTTCGTCCATGCCGATCGACTCGGGAGGCACAATGCCGGTGTTCCTGATCCCGCCCTCCAGCACCAAGTTGGCGACTGCGGTACACGTGAAGCCCGTTGTTCGCGCCATGGACGAGAACCCCGTCGGCCTGTCGAACCGGTCGAGCAGGTCGAATGCGTATTTCACGGCCCTGCCGTCCTCCCTGCCCTCAATCACTATCCTCATGACTGTGAACTCATCCTCGCCCTCCGCCAGTTGCCAGTGGGGAAAGAGCAGCCGCGTCGTCATCTCCACCGGTGCTATCTTCTTCCCGTCTATGTCTATCGGCTCGCTGCTGAGGAAACCGGTCTCGCGCAACACCCTCATGCACTCGCTGTGTCCGGGATAGCGCAGGGTCTTCTCCTTCATGTTCGGCACCTGGACGGTCTTCAGCAGCGTCCTCAATCCGTCGGTATTGAACGCCTCGAGGGTCCCGATCTCGTCGAACTCCAGGTGCTCGAGGTCGGAGAGCGCCTCCTTGACGACCACCTCGCCGTGCTCTACCAGCCGCGCCGGGCGGGTGTACTCCTCGATGACGTCGATGGGAGAGAAGGGCGCCTTGTACTGGTATGGCCATCTGCGGACTCTGGGCAGACCTCCCACGTAACAGGCGAAGCTGTCGACCTCCATCTTCCTGTAGAGGCTTCCCAGTATCATATTGCTGAGTCCGGGCGCGACTCCGCAATCCACCACCGCCACCACGCCCCTGTCCCTGGCGCGCTCGTGGAGTTCAAACGGGTCCTCGGCGAAGAAGGAGATGTCGACGGCCGACTTGCCCAGTTCGATGACGTTCTTCAGCACGGCGAAGCCGAGGTGGCCGGGCAGGGCGTTTATGACCAGGTCTGCATGGCGGATCAGCTCTGTCAGGATGCCGCTCTTCGTAGCATCATCGTTGATCAGCTTCAACCGGGCGTCCTTCAGGTGTTCCAGGGCACGGCGGTTTGTGTCGACCACGGCAACCTCGTGCTGCTGACAAAGGTCCAGCGCAATGGCCTTGCCCACCCTACCGGAGCCCAGTATCACTATTCTCATAGCGTTTCTCATCGCGACGGGCCTATATTATATTACGCCTGCATCTCCAGGCCAATGGGCCGTTCATCCTGCTCCGTGTCGCTGTAGTGTTGACACCACGCACGAAAGTAGCTCATAATCCTTTTTTCAAACTCATCAATTACAGGGGGAAGGATGAACTTAAAGAACGTGCTGGAGAAGACCGCCCGCGAGATGCCCCACAACACCGCTTTCGTGCTCGGCTCTCAAAGGGTGACCTACCGCGAATTCGACGAGACGTCCAACAGGATAGCGCACGCCCTGATAGGAGCCGGCATCAACAAGGGAGACCACGTCGGCATCCTCATGGGGCGTACCCCGGAGTGGGTTATCAACTGCTTCGGAATACTGAAGGCTGGAGGAGTGGCCGTGCTTCTCGATAGCAGGGTCAAGGCACCCGAACTCGAGCCGCAGCTTCGTGAATCCCACGCCAGAGCACTAATCATCGAAGAGAGGTTCTCTCCGCTCGTGTCTTCGGTTATGCCCTCTGTTCCCATGCTGAAACATGTAATGCAATCCGACACGGACGCTTACAGGACTCTTCTTGCTGGCAGTTCGTCGGCGTCACCGGACGTCGACATCGACGGCGAGGATTCAGCCATCATCTTCTACACGCTGGGAGTGCTGGGCAAGAACAAAGGTGTCTTGCATACCCACTCGTCGTTCACCTCGGCTCTGGACGGGATGGTGCCGAAGATGGAGATGGGCACAGAGGACGTCGTGCTGGGGTTGCTGCCTTTCAACTACCTGCTCGGGTTCGGGGTGGTTGTGCTGTGTCCCATTGTGAACGGGGCCACCATGGTCATCCTGCCTCATTTCAGCTCCAAGAACGTCCTTGAGGTCACGCAGCAGGAGAAGGCGACGATGCTCATCGGTGTTCCCGCCAGCTTCAACGCTCTGGCGGTGGCGGACGAGGAGATTCTCAAGGCCTACGACCTCAGTTCATTGAGGACGGTGCTTACCGCCGGGGCCAAGTCATCAGCCTATCTAATGGAGATGCTCGAGAACCGTCTGAACCTGACGGTGATGGAGATATACGGGCTCACCGAGTTGATACTCGTCACCATGGGCGGAGCTCGCGACCGCAAACTGGGCACCGTGGGCAGGCCTGTGGCCGAACTTCGAATACTTGATAGTGACGGTAATGAAGTGCCGCAGGGCGAGGTAGGAGAAGCCGTTGGCAGGGCGCCATTCATGATGAAGGAGTATTACGACTCGCCGGAACTCACGGCACAGGTGTTAAAGGACGGCTGGTTCCACACCCGGGACATGGTGAGGATGGATGAAGATGGGTATGTAGAGTACGTGGAGAAGATGTCGTCCATCATCGTGCCCTCGGTCGGAGTCAAGATCCTCCCCGAGGCTGTGGAAGAGGTCCTCCTGCGCCATCCAGCGGTGGCCGAGATCGCCTATGTCGGCGTCGTCGACGAGTACAGGGGACAGATACCGACGGCTTTCATAGTGCTCAAAGACGGACAGAGCGCCACGGTGGACGAGATGCGCGACTTCTGCCGCGAGAGCGTGACCGACTACAAAGTGCCCAAGCAGGTCAGGTTCCTCGATAGCCTGCCCCGGACCCCGTCGGGACAGATAGACCGCAAGCTGCTCAGCACGACCAGGGAAGGCTAAGAGGGAGGCTAGGGCGGACGAAGAGCCCCACAGATCACGGCAACGCCGTTCTGTGGACAAGACGCTCCTTGAGGAAGGACCTCCATCTCCTGCATTTGGATCTCCGCCGTATCGTGACCCTGAGAGCGTCACTCCAGTTGGGCTTCGTCCAGGCCGAAGAAGTGTCCTACCTCGTGCAGCACGGTGAGGCGGACCTCGTCTTCGACTTCCTTCTCGGTGCTACAGACACGCTCGATGGGGCCCTTGAATATGGTGATCTGGTCGGGCAGTAGGACATCGTCCACCGAGCGGGCAATCAGTGGTACCCCCTCATAGAGGCCGAGCGTGTCGGGCATGTCCTCCGGAGGCTCGTCCTCGATCAGCACGGCCACGTTGTCCAGCCGGCTCTTGAACTCCTCCGGCAGCCTTGAGAGCGCTCTTGCCACCAGGCGCTCAAACCTGCGGTGGGACAGATTCATCCGTCTGACCCCGCGGGGTTCGCTTCTATTCGCTTCAGACGAAGACATAGGTATCACCAATGATGCCAGCTATCTAGAGCCCACCCTGCCGGCCCAACCGGACCATGCAGTATCGATCGTTAGTGCCGGTTCGGCCTCAATGAACTCTGTCCGGTGTCACGGCCGGATACTACCAGGGTGCCTCCCGTACCGTATCCTGCTAAGGCTGCATCGCGCCGAAGAGCACCAGCCACGCCAGGATGGACTTGGCTACAAGACTCAGTACGATGTAGGTCCGTTCGCCATACAGGTAGTCTTTCCACTTCCCGATTCGCTTGTATTGAAGGATCATGTTGATCGGGAAAGTGTTGAAGGCCACGAAATAGGTGCCGACGATCGCCCAGACGAACCAGGGCACCATGCCGAAGTTGCCCGTCCCGAACATATAGACCAGGATGGCGATCCAGGGTGCTATCCCGGCTATAGAGCCCCAGACAAACGGACCCCAGTTGACCTTCGTCTTATCACGCCCGGAGTTAAGCTGCTCCATGGTCAGGCCGAAGAGATTCATGGATGCATTGACGATGAATATCAGTACCAGTGACGCGATGTCGTAGATACCGAACAGAGTGGCTATGAGCACGATCATGATGGATGAACTAAAGGCATATTCAAACCAGCGGAACTTGTTTATGCCCTGTCTCAGCCCGGCGAAGTATCTGTCCTTCATCAAGACTATCAAGCCATGAGCGATTGCCGAGATCAGCAGGAATGAGGCGACCAGAAAGCCGAACGGTAGATCGAACAGCTCCCTGGAGACCACCTCCAGCGAACTCGTCTCGGGGTTGAACGTCAGGTAGAACTGCGTAATGGTGGGCTGGAACTCCCCTATCTGCTGGATAACTCTGGTAGCGAGGAAAGCCATGATCACTCCCTGGACGAGATGGACCGCTCCCATGATGAGGTTGAACCTCCGCAGTTTCTGAAGTTTCTGTTCCATGTTACCTCCTGTTTGACTCTTATCCATTCCGGCGATTATGACAGCAAAGGGCCCTCCGCGCAAGCCCGGAAGTGCTGCGGCCTTTATGGGAGAGGTCCGACTCTGTCGAGACTCCGATGGAGTCGGAGATTAAGGTGAGGGTGAACTCCGGCCCCACCCGTCATTTTGAGATAGCCCCGATGCAATCGGGACGAAGAACTTGTGCAAGCGGGGAGCGAGGTTCTTCGCTTCGCTCAGGATGACACACGGCGATGGATGACAGAGGAGAAAGGATGGGCAAGCAGGACGGATGGTGAGAGAGAAAGGATGGCGGAAGAGGATCAATGGCAGAGCATAGGCTACAGTGCTACGGGGACAGCGTGTCTGATGTCTGGCCGGTGGAACAGGCGGGATGTCCTCGATCCTGTGTGGGGTTTGGACTCATGCCTCACCAGTAGACCTCAATCCTTGAGACTGCGCCCAGGGGACTCCAGAGCCATGCGCCGAGCTCGTGTTGAAGCCAGTCCAGCTCCTGCTGCTCTCTCATCAACTCATCGTACATGGCCTTGATCCTGTTGTACTCACTTGAACCTTCGTAGTACACATTTCCAGATGTCTCCCGGTTGT
>Ga0209498_1001517_pt1 | contig 14212 bp, 6 predicted proteins | sample WalLakDeSediment_FD_184131 | JGI IMG/M metagenome (GOLD analysis project Ga0209498, IMG submission 184131) | Lake sediment microbial communities from Walker lake, Nevada to study Microbial Dark Matter (Phase II) - Walker Lake 11/02/13 Deep... | ecosystem: Environmental > Aquatic > Freshwater >...
GGAGATGAAAGGCACGGTGTTGCCGTCATCCAGCAGTTCGATGGTGTTGTTAACCTGAATGGTTTTTAATTTCAGCTCGTCGGCGATCAGGCCGATCATATCAAATTCGGACATACAACGACTCCAGTTATAACCATGTGCACTTGCGCTTTAATTTGAAAAAATCAACCGTGAATTGCAATTCTATTACCGGACTAAAATATTTCGACCTGGATGATTCAGCCCGGCAACTTCCTCCTTCCATCGAAATCCTTATCGAAATCGACATGGCCATCATTGATAGCGTAATTGGTTTTTATCGGACCTGCTAAAACCAACGCCATGATCTCTCGATAGCGAGCCCGATAAGGATTATGATTAAGATTAGATTTTTATTTTTGAAATTTGATCCCGCATAAGGCGGGATCAAATATTTAAAATTCTTCTCACCTAACTCATCCTTTACCCAATAGGGGCTGTCCCCGAAAAAGGGGCAAGCATGGTTCGACACCCGTCTGGCCAGCCGGACAGGGGCTCACCATGACACTGGGTTGTCACCCTGAGCTTGTCGAAGGGGGGGGGCTTGTCCCGTTTACCCATTGTATTTCGGGCTTCAGCGGGATGAGTTGACTTTAAAATTTCCCCAAAGGGATCCCGCTTTGGCGGGACAAATATTTTGGGTTAGGATTAAGATTTCGATTTGGATTGGGAATTTGTTTTGGACGAGGATTGCAAGGGAGGTAAAAGCGTAGATACAAAAAAGGCAGGCACAAAACCCGCCGTAGTTTAATTCAATGATTTTTCGATGGCAGAAGTGACCTTTTCGCTTTCCGGTTTATCGCCCGACTCAAAACGGGCCACGATATGACCTTGCTTATCAATGAGAAATTTATTGAAATTCCAGGTGATCTCGCCGCTGAATTCGGGATTGCTTTCCTTTTCCGTCAGCATCTTGTAAAGGGGATGCTGATCTTCACCTTTAACCGATATTTTCTCGAACATCGGAAAGGTCACTCCAAAATTCACGGAACAGAATTCTTTGATTTCTTCATTGCTGCCGGGTTCCTGCTTTCCGAAATTATTGGCCGGGAAGCCCAGGACGACAAAGCCGCGATCCATGTAGGTTTCATAAATCTGCTGCAGACCGCTATACTGCCGGGTAAAACCGCATTTACTGGCCACGTTTACGACCAGCAAAACCTTGTCTTTAAAATCGGAAAGTTTAACATCGTTTCCATCGATATCCTTCATCGTGAAGACATGTATGGATGCTTTTGCAGCTTGCTTCATGGGTTTAATCTCCGCTTTTTGTGACCAGGCCATAGAAACAGCCACAACCAGAATAAAGACAAATCTTACGAACATGGTACAATCTCCTCCGTTTATTTTCCCCGCTATAAACGTATACCGGGTAAAAATATTTCTTCATTGGTTAAAATTTTTAATGGATCCTTTGAATCAGAAAATATACAACCTCCGTACTATCTTTGTGCCATAATCTTAATCAAAATCTTTATCATAATCTTTATCTCTTTAAAGATATCCTGTCATACGCGGACGGATTACTCTCTGCTCGTGTTACTACTCCTTCTCGTTCTCTTTCTCGCCATTCCGGTGACAATCGTTTCATAAATCCGGACTTATAATTCCTGCACTCTTCTTGCTCCGTTTTTCAACCAGGCGAAACGCCGTAAAAAATATACATGAGTGCATAAAAAAAGCCGGTCACTTAACCGGCATTTTCAGCTTTATACTTTAATCCAACCACCTGATTAACCGCGTTTCATGCTGATTGAACAGATCCGGGTAGGTCGGCATCACCCGGCAGTTGAAACGATAAGAACCATTGGTCTTAGCGGTTACCATGGCGCGGTACTCATATTCTTCGGTGCCGGATTTACCAATCAAGCCCATGGGGTAAATTTCCATTTCCTGGTGCCGGTAAATGGCATCCTGCCTTTCCAGAATCAACTCCACGCGTAACTCGGAGGGCTTGAGACCAACCATATAAAGGCGCACGCTGATTTCCTTTATTTCACCGGCGCTGAAAATACGGTAATCCTCGCCATTTTTTCGACCGCGATCAATACTGAAATTCAATTTTTTCCAGTGCCGGCGAACGCGGTTCAACCAGCGATGAAACTGAAACAATTCGGCATATTCATTTTCACTGTAACGGATATTTCGGCGCATGGCCGGTAAATAATATTTCTGCAGATAATTCCATACCATCCGATGGGTGCTGAATTCACTAAGCAATGAAGCGAGTGACTCTTTGGCTACGGCGACCCAACCTGAGGGTATTCCGGAATCATCCCGTTTATAATACAGAGGAATAATCTCGTTTTCCAGGGTATCATAAAAGGAGTTAGCATCGATAAAGTCCTGCTGATTGGGGTCAGCATGTTCCGTTTCGGTTCCGATTACCCAGCCGTTTTGTCCATTATAGCCCTCCGGCCACCATCCATCAAGAATTGAAAAATTGATGCCGCCATTAATGGGTACCTTTTGCCCGCTTGTCCCGCTGGCTTCGAGGGGTCGGCGGGGAGTGTTCAGCCAGACATCAACACCGGAAACCAGCGACCGGGCGACATTGATACCATAATCTTCAATGAAGACGATTTTCCCCCTGAAGCCATCCTGGCGGGCATACTGATTGACCAGACGAATAAGTTCCTTACCGGCTTCGTTATGGGGATGAGCCTTTCCGGAAAACAACACCTGAACCGGCCGGTCGGGATCATTGAGTATCCTTTTCAGGCGGTCCGGGTCCTTAAAAATTAGGGCCGCCCGTTTATAGGGAGCAAATCGTCGCGCGAAACCGATGGTCAGGCAATCCGGGTCAATAATGTGTTCCGGAATGGCAAAACCATGCTCAACCGATCCGTAGCGCCTAATCTGTTCCTTGTAGCGGCGACGCAAGTGTTTGCTCATTTCCATTTTCATTTTATTGAGCGTATCCCAGAACACCTGGTCGGGGACATCCTTTATCCTGTCCCAATATTGGCGATCTTCGATGTGATCACGCCAGTCGAAACCGAGATAGGTATCAAACATCCTGATCATTTCACGGTTTAGCCAGGACTCGGTGTGCACGCCGTTGGTAATGTGGCCGATGGGAATTTCATCCACAGGAATACCCGGGAAAACCTGTCGCCACATGCGTCTCGATACTTTGCCGTGCAATTTGCTGACACCGTTGGCCATACTGGATAAATTCAGGGCAAAGACCGTCAGGGAAAAATTTTCGTGCTGATGTTCATTTAAATTTCGGCCCAGATCAAAAAAGTTATCCAGCGACAGCTCCAACTCCGGCCAGAAATTTTTAAAGTAGCGTTCCATCATCTCAAACTCGAAGGCTTCATTGCCCGCCGGAATCGGGGTATGGGTGGTAAACAGAGTCGTTCCGCGAACGAACTCCAGGGCGATCTTAAAACTCATCCCCTCGTTCATCAGCTCATAGAGGCGTTCCAGGGCGAGAAAAGCGGAGTGACCTTCGTTCATATGGAATACGGTCGGGTTCAAACCCATACGGCGCAGAGCCCGCAATCCACCGATCCCCAGAATGATTTCCTGCCTTATTCGGGTATCGCGGCTGCCCCCGTAGAGTGAATGAATGATTTCGCGATCTTCTTCGCTGTTCGCTTCCACTGCCGTATCCAGCAGGAACAGGGAAATCCTTCCCACAGGTACTTTCCAAATGCGGATGAACACCTCCCGGTCGAGTAAAGGCACACTCACCAGAAGAGGTTGACCCTGCTCATCTTTCACCAAACTCATGGGTAATTCGTCATATTTAAGACCGGCGTAGACCTCCTCCTGCTCACCATTGAGATTAATCAGTTGATTAAAATAGGCGTGCTTATAGAGCAATCCGATCGCCACAAAAGGGATCCCAAAATCACTGGCCGTCTTGCAATGGTCGCCGGCGAGAACACCGAGACCTCCGGCATAATTGGGCAGGGATTCATGAAGGCCGTATTCTGCGGAAAAATAGGCTACCAACTGATTTTTAAGATGGGGGTACTTTTCGGAGAATCGTGTCCTTTTTTCATTCAGATAATTTTTGAAGCGCCCATAGACTTTGTTCATGTTCCCGAGAAATTGCGGATCAGCGGCTATGGCTTCAAGCTTTTTCCTGGATACGTGAACCATAAAAGAGGCCGGATTGCGATTAACTTTTCTCCACATTTCAATATCAATGGTTCGGTATAAATCGCGGACATCCGGATTCCAGCTGAACCAGAGATTCAATGATAATTCTTTCAGGGGTGCTAACGATTCAGGTACTGGAGCATTTTTATTCATAAAACCTCAGTAGATATATAAAATTCAAATCATTAATATAAAGAGGCAAAAAATAGTAAATGATCTTAACCTCCGCAACATTATTTTTGATCATCAGGCCTGAAATATGAATTAGCTTTTCCCGCCTCTTTCTTTCGTTGTTTGGCATTTTCGGTTTTAATTGCCGAAAACATAAGGGGCAACAGGCTGGTTTGCCGAAAAATTCCGCTTCAGGAAAATTCCGGACCAGGCAGCGGGGAATCGCAAAATTGTACAGGTCGCCAACATTAGAAGATAGAAGTACTATCTAAGCCATCTATCCCGGTTTAAGAAAGATAAGATTCTTTTGCGGACCGGGACGTAATTAATCCCCGATCAGTGCCATTCCTACCTTATTTGAATTGTAAAATCATCCATTCGGCTATTTTTTATTTACTTCTGTGCAAATGGTGTCTAACTTTAGGCAGAAATTTTTACCACCCACTCCTGGGAATGAAGTTCCAAACCGGGAACAGATATTAATTGACATGAAGACAGATTTGTCAAATATCTGACAATATTACAGTAACCATATAATTACTTCAAGGATAGCTAAACGCATTAGAATTAGGATTATAACTCATTTAATCATACGGTGGCATATTAATTGCCCTAAAAGAGGCTTGAAAAGAACAAGACCAGTTAATTGCCAAACAAGATTTAAGTAAACCGGATTGAGCTTATAAAAGCGGGAGAACTCTCATGCCAGAAAACGGAAATAAGACGGCAAGAACGGAAATTATGTCCATCATGTCCTTGCGTAACACGGTTGTATTCCCCCATCAGGTGATTCCTCTGGCGGTTGGCCGCGAGAAATCATTAAACCTGTTACGCGGGCTAAGCGAAGAGACGAAAATCATCGGATTGATCACGCAGCAGGACGGTCGGGTGGAAGATCCCAAAATTGACGACCTCTATACCTGGGGTACGGCCGCGATGATATTAAAAATGTTCAAAATGCCGGATGGAAGTGAGCAGCTTATTGTGCAGGGTTTATATCGCTTTAAGTTGCGTCAGGTACATCAGGAAGACCCCTTTTTCAAGGCCGACGTCGAGCAGGTGCCTGATGTTTATGAGCCTTCTGTAGAGGTTGATGCCCTGTCATTAAACATAAAAAATATTTTTCAAAAACTGGTTGATCACACCCCTTACCTGACCAATGAGCACCGGGTGATGATTCTTAACACCGAGGACCATTCCAAATTGGCCGATTTAATCGCCTCACAGATCAATTTCAGTGTTGCCGAAAAGCAGCAGGTGCTGGAAATGAGTAATGTGAAGGAGCGTCTGGAAAGAGTACATTATTTATTGAATAAAGAATTCCAGATCATCGAACTGGGCTCAAAAATCCAAAGCGACGTTCAGGGAGAACTGAATAAAACGCAACGGCAATATTATTTACGTGAACAGCTCAAAGCCATCAAACGCGAACTGGGTGAATATGAAGACGAGGGCACCGAAATAGAGGAACTGCGCGAAAAATTGTCCAAGATCGAAATGCCTGAAGAGGTAAAAAAGGTGGCTGAGAAAGAATTAAATCGTCTGGCCAAAATGTCACCCATGGCCAGTGAATACACCGTAGCGCGCACCTATCTGGACTGGCTGATGGAGATGCCCTGGAAAAAAAGCACCAAAGACCGCCTGGATGTGGCCAAGGCGGAAAAAATTCTTAATGACGACCATTACGGACTGGAAAAAGTTAAACGGCGCATCCTGGAATATCTGGCTGTGCGGCAATTGAAAGCCGATATGAAGGGGCCCATTCTGTGCTTTGTCGGTCCTCCGGGAGTGGGCAAAACCAGCCTGGGCCGCTCTATTGCCAGGGCCCTGAACCGGAAATTTTCGCGCATGTCCCTGGGTGGGGTTCGTGATGAGGCCGAAATACGCGGACATCGCCGCACCTATGTAGGGGCTTTACCGGGACGCATCATTCAGGAGATAAAAAAAGTTGGCTCCAACAATCCGGTCATCATGTTAGATGAAATCGATAAATTGGGCATGGATTTCCGGGGTGACCCTTCCTCCGCCCTGCTGGAAGTGCTCGATCCCGAGCAAAATTTTTCTTTTGCCGACCATTACCTGGAAGTCCCCTTCGATTTATCGAAGGTGATGTTTATTGCCACCGCCAACATCATTGATCCCATTCCACCGGCTCTGCGTGATCGTATGGAAATTATTGAAATCAATGGTTACATCGAGGAAGAAAAGTACCATATTGCCGAGCGTTATCTCGTTCCCAAACAGCTTGAAAATCACGGGATCAAAGAAGGTCAGATTATTTTCACTCCCAAGTCGATCCATACGATCATCAACAAATACACCCGTGAAGCGGGGGTTCGAAATCTGGAGAGGGAAATTGCCTCCATTGTTCGTGGTATCGCTAAGGAGATTGTTGAGAAAAAAATTGCAAACCGTCGCATCACAACCAACCTTATCTCCAAATACCTGGGACCGGAGCGATTTTATTCCGAGGTTGCTGAACGGGTCTCACGTCATGGCGTCGCCACGGGTTTAGCCTGGACACCGGTGGGCGGTGATATCCTGTTTATAGAGGCCACCAAAATGCGCGGTAAGGGATCTTTATCACTCACCGGCAAACTGGGCGAAGTCATGAAAGAGTCGGCCTCAGCGGCATTGAGTTATCTGCGGGCTAATGCCAAAGAGTTTGAGATCGCCGATAATTTTAATGAAAAATTTGACACCCACATCCATGTGCCGGCCGGAGCCATCCCCAAAGATGGACCAAGCGCCGGGATTACTATTTTTGCCGCCCTGTACTCTCTCTACACCGAGAAATGTCTCAAAGATAGTCTGGCCATGACCGGCGAAATTACTTTGCGGGGCTTGGTTTTACCGGTCGGCGGCATACGCGAAAAAGTCATCGCCGCCAAACGCGCCGGAATTGATACGGTCATTCTGCCGGCCAAAAATAAAAAGGACCTGGAAGAAATACCCAAAAAGAATATCGAGAAGATGAAATTCCATTTCATCAATGAAGTGAGGGATTTAATCACCCTTGCTTTTAAAAACGGGCACTAAAAAATAGTCATCTCCATAAAGCACCTTTTCAGCCTTAAGAGAAACGTGCTTTTTATTTATTAGAAACTGTAAAGGATGAATCCCAAACCTGAAATAATACGCGCCGGGAACACACTCTCTACCCGGAGTGGCAAGTCGGAATTTGGCTCCGGGGACTGATAAAATTGCCGGTACTTGCCATTTGCCCTTTGAGATACTTATATTGGCTTTTTAAAAACAGCATCGAAAACGATCAGGCGTATTATGAATACATTTGAAACCCATCTGGCCGAAGCGCGGAAACAAATGCAAAATGAGCAACTTGCCGAGGCTATTAGCCATTATCGAAACGCCTTGAAAAACTGCCGCGATGAGCAAAAGAAGGGAACCGTCTGGGCCGAGATCGCCTGGACCTACTACCGCATGAATGAATTTGAGCGCACCATTGAGGCCGTGGGAAACGTGTTTCACTTTGATCCCCAATATGAAGCTACGGAAGATTTGTACCGCACTTTGGGATTGGCCTATGTCGCCCTGGGTCAGGATGAGCCGGCTCTCGATAATCTAAATAAATCATTGGCCATTGACCGCCATTCGCCCAAACAGCAAATTGCGCTCTATGAACTGGCTAAAATTCATTTCAAGCATCAAAACCATGAAGAAGCCTATAAGATTTTTCACGAAACCGAGTCCTATTTTTTTCAGAATCAGCAGGAATACTGGCTTTCCGTTTTATTCTATAAAGGCTTTATTCAGTATTACAATCTCAATTACATGGAAAGCGAAGCGATTTTTGAGGAATTGCTGGAAAATGCCAGCGATGGGGTGCGTAAAGCCACCGCCCTTTTCGGCCTGGCCTTTGTGGCTTTCGCCAAAAAGGATTATCTCAAAACGATCAATTTATGTGAGAGCCTGATTAAACATGACCCCCATTTTTTTGATGCCGAAACCGTGGGATTCCTGACCGCCGCTTCCTTTTATTACCTGGGCAGATACGATGTGTTCGAGATGTATTTTCATCAGCTCAAAAAGAACTATCCTGCCGGAAGGTACGATCACGAATTGACCCAATTAAAGAAGAATATTAAAAAGATAAATAAACAAAATTAGCCAATTTCCTGCTATCCCGGAATGAACCCCTACCTTCAGAAAAGTGATTTTTTGAAATGGATAATCTGAAACGCCTGATCTATTCCCTGCCGCAATTCGCCCGGCTGAAAGCGATAATGGGTGACCCCGGCCCGCTTCATATGGACGGTATTTACGGATCGTTCCGCGCCTTTATCTGCGCCTATTTTTTTGAGGAAATGCGCAAGCCTTTGCTTTACATTGCCAATGATATGGATTCGGCGGAACAATTGCGCGACGATATGGAACTGCTTCTCGGTCGGAATGCGGTTGCTTTTTTACCTTCGCTCGGGCAGGAGCCTTACGATTTCAGTGAACCCAATCCCAGTCTGGTAAGTCTGCGACTGGAGGCCATGCAAAAATTTATCGCCGATGACCGGTGGGTGGCAGTCACCTATCCGCAGGGCTTAATGCAAGCCCTTCCGGATCCGGAGCAATTTGTCGATAATCAGATTTATCTGAGGGTGGGACAACAAATCGATTTTGAGAAGCTGCAAAGGCAACTGCAGGGAATAGGATTTGAACGCACCGAAGTGGTGGAAAAAGTCGGTGATTATTGTATCCGCGGTGGTATAATCGATGTTTTCCCCTGGAATGATGAAGACCCCTATCGCATCGAGCTGTTCGGAAATCAGGTGGAATCTTTGCGTAAATTTGATGTGTTGTCACAACGTTCCATCACAGCCATGTCCGAATTGACCATCCTGGCCAACCTGAAAGATCATCGTAAAGGTACCTTTATCCACCAGTTAATCCCCGCCGGTACGCTGACCTTTTATGAAGACCGCCAGCTAACCAGGCAACGGGTCGCCGAAAATTACCAGAAAGCGCTTGATCACTTCACCAATAACCACACATTTGATATGGATATCCCGGCACCGGAAATTTTCTATATGAACGCCGGCCAATTGGATGTTTTTTTGCGCAGCTTTCCCTGCCTGATGAGCAATCTGGTCAGAGAGGAAGGCACAACCCAGCTGCCCTTTAATGTTAAACCGCATCCCGATTTTAATGGCAGCATAAAAAACTTTCTGGCTTATCTGAAAAAGCGCAGCCAATCCAGACCGGTTCCGCAAATAATCATACAAGCCATCAATCGCGATCAATCCCAACGTCTGCAGGAAATCATCGATGAAGAGGAACTGCCATTTCACGGAAAATTCCTGACCGGTACCCTGCACAGCGGATTTATCCTTCCGGACCTGGCGCTTGAAATTCTTACCGATCATCAGGTTTTCAGCCGCTTCAAACGTCGCAAGGCCTACCGCCGCTTCAAAAGCGGCGAGTATTTACGCCAATTAAAGAATCTCAACCATGGCGATTATGTGGTGCATATCGATTATGGAATCGGTCAGTATCTGGGTATGGAAACCATTGTTTATGGCGACGTGAAGAAGGAGTGCATCAAGATCGCCTATCAGGATGGCGATCACCTTTTTGTCACCGTTGATCGCATGAACCGCGTCCAAAAATACAGCTCCGAGGAGAGCGTCGCTCCCAAAATAACCAGGTTGGGCAGCCCGGAATGGGAACGGACCAAGAAAAAAACCAAAGAATCCCTTAAAAAAATCGCCGATGAACTGATCCGTATTTATGCCGGCAGAAAGGCCCAGGGTGGTCATCAATTCTCCCCGGACAGTCACTGGCAGAAGGAGCTGGAAGCATCGTTTATCTATGAGGAAACGGAGGATCAGTTACGCTCGATTCAGAATGTAAAAGAGGATATGGAAAAGGAAAAGCCGATGGATCGTCTGCTCTGCGGAGATGTGGGCTTCGGTAAGACCGAAGTGGCTCTGCGCGCTGCTTTTAAGGCGGTGATGGACGGTAAACAGGTGGCTGTACTTGTACCTACGACCATCCTGGCCTTTCAGCATTTCAGCACCTTCCGGGAGCGACTGAATGAATTGCCTGTCAATGTGGAAATGATCAATCGTTTTAGAACCGTCTCCGAGCAGAAGAAGATTCTGCTTGCCCTGGCCGAGGGAAAAATTGACATCATCATCGCTACCCATCGTCTCTTATCCGGAGACGTTCGCTTTAAAGATCTGGGTCTGGTTATCGTCGACGAAGAACAGCGTTTTGGAGTCAAGCAGAAGGAGCAATTCAAAAAATATCGCCTGTCCGTTGATTTCCTTTCCATGACAGCAACGCCCATTCCGCGCACTTTACACATGGCCCTCATGGGCACACGCGACCTCTCCCATATCGACACGCCGCCGCGTAATCGCCTGCCCGTGCACACCGAAATTGCTCATTGGAATGACAATCGCCTCTATGATATTATCAATCATGAACTGGAGCGCCGGGGGCAGGTTTACTTTGTGCATAACCGCCTGGAGACTATTGAAGCGGTGAGGGATATGCTCCAATCCATCATTCCCCATGCCCGTATCGTAGTTGGCCACGGTCAACTTCCCGAGCGCAAACTGGAGAAGGTCATGCTTGATTTCATGGCCCAACGTTACGATGTGTTGGTGGCCTCCATGATCATTGAAAATGGACTCGATATTCCCAATGTCAATACCATTATCATCAACCGCGCCGATAAATTCGGGTTGGCTCAACTTTATCAATTGCGTGGCCGGGTGGGAAGATCCGATCAGCAAGCCTATGCCTATTTGCTGGTTCCCCCGCTGGAAAAGCTTACCGAAATCGCCCGGAAACGCCTGCGCGCCATTCAGGATTTCACGGATTTAGGATCTGGTTACAAGGTAGCCCTGCGCGATCTGGAAATTCGTGGCGCCGGTAACCTGCTGGGTAAGGAACAAAGCGGATTTGTGCAATCCGTCGGTTTTGAATTATATTGCAAATTGTTGGATGAGGCCGTAAAAGAATTGAAGCAGGGATTAACTGACGATAAAAGCGATGAAAAATTCACTGCACCGATCCGTAAATACACCGATCCCAAGCTGGATGTCAATTTTGATTTATTGATCCCCGCTGATTATATCGCCAATGAATTGGAACGAATCACCATTTACCATCGTTTGGTAAATTTCACGAGTCTTGAGCAGGTGGAACAGTTACGACTGGAGCTGGATGATCGTTTCGGTAAAATACCTCAGGCCGTAGAAAATTTTTTCCAGGCCATTGAGATTAAAATTCTAACCGGCCGGATGTATGCCCAGCGCATCATATTGAAAGATCAGCACCTGAAAATTTATTTTGATGACACCGCCCAGGATGATGATGATTTTTTTAAGGCCATGATCCCCAACCTGATGAATCAAAAACTGACTACAGTTAAATTTATTAATCAGAAAAATTTGGGGGTGGAGATTGCCTTACAGGGTGATTCCCATTCTGATAAAATATCATTTGCCAAAAAATTCTTGCAACAGGTGATCACAAATAACTAAATTTTTCGACTCTGAGATGATATTATTCAAAACATCGCGCTTATAATCGCATGACTTGAGTTAAATAAACTATAATACAAATCAATCAAAATTACAGAAAACGGTAAAGGGAGGTTAAGATGATCAGAATAATGCTGCACATAACCATTGCCATCGGTCTTATGTTTTTATTGAGCTGCGGCCTGTCGGATGATACGGTCGCTAAGGTTGGCAGTTATGAAATCAAACTGGATGAATACCAGAAAATGCTGAAGCAACGGTTCCCCAACAAGGAATTGGCCCAACTCGATTCAGCCGCGAAGACGCAGGTACTCAATCAATTGGTCGAATATCAGCAGAAACTGCAAGCCGCCCGGTCCATGAAACTGGACAGGGATGCCGAAATTCTTAACGAAGTAGATAGTCAGAAAAAACGGATGTTGTACAGCAATTACTACGAGCGTGTTATCGTCGATAGCATTATCGATCTCAATGCCGTGCAGGAGTATTTGGATAAAATCAAAGAGGAAGTAAAGGCCAGCCACGTTCTGATCACCTTTAAAGGAACCCGGGGCAGCCAGAAAGATCGAACAAAAGATGAGGCCGAGCAATTAGCCAAAGAAATCAGTGCGCAAGCCCGCTCCGGAGTGTCCCTGGCTGAGTTGGCTCAAAAATATTCAGAGGACCCATCGGCGCAGAGTAATAACGGAGACCTGGGCTATTTTACCTGGGGACAGATGACCGATCCCTTTCAGCGCGCTGCTTTTGCCCTTAATATCAGTGAAATATCCGACCCGGTTCTGACAGAATTTGGATACCATGTCATTAAACTGGAAGACCGCCGGCCCAATCCGTTTTATGATCCCAAGAATCTGCTCGAGCCCACTCTGCAGATAAAACGGCAATTATATTCGGTTAAAAGCGATGAAGGCATGCAGCGCTGGAATAAGCATATCGAGAACGTAAAAAAGCAGTTGAATTTTAAAATAGAAGCGGACGGTATTGATGAGGTAATCGTCATCACCGGTGAAAAGCGCGACGCCGGTCAGAGTAAAATGGAAGACTATACCGATAAGGAGAAGAAAATTGTTCTGGCCAGCTGGAAAGGCGGAAAACTGACGCTTGATGATCTCTTTAAGTTCTATGAGCGGAATTTTAACCGTCTGCATTCCAAGCTGATCAATCAATCCGCTCTGGAGCAGGAAGTGGAGAGTTTTGCCAATATGGAACTGGCCATTTTTATGGCAAAAAAGATGGGGCTCGACAAGGAAAAAGAATTCGTGCGCTCCATCACCCAGCTTACTGAACAGCGTATGCTCTCCCTGGTCGAGAAACGAGCCATCAACGACCAGATCGAGGTTTCCGATGATGAAATGATGAAGTATTATGCTGAGAATAAGCAGGAATATATCAATCCCCCGGAAATTGAAATCTGGGAAATCTACGTCACCGATGAGAAGTTAGCCAACCGCCTTTTCCAGCGCCTTCAAAAGGGTGAAGACTTTGGCACAGTGGCGGAAAAATACTCAGAAGATAAAGTCAATGCCGAGAAAAAAGGCTACCTGGGTTTTCGCTCCGAAAACCGGCGCGGAGCGGTCTCCAAAACCGCTCTGGAAGTCGGTGAAAATCAACTTGCCGGACCAATCAAATACCGCAATGGCTGGGCCATTATTAAAACGGGTCAGTTAAAAGAAGAGACCGTCAAAAGTTTTGAAGATTCGCGCAGCCGCATTAATTCGAAATTGCGGGGACTTAAGTTAAGTCAGCGCCGCAAGGATTGGGAAAATGAAATCAGGAATAAGTTCTCGGTAAAAATCAATCATCAATTGCTGGAACAAATTTCATGAAAAATGTTCTGAAGTACTTCCACTGGCCTGTGCAATTCTTGCTATTCGCAGGCCTGATTTTCACCCTGTCAACCTGCAAGCGGCAGATCGAATTACCGGATAATTTAATCGCTCAGGTTAATTATGAATTTCTGGTTCTTGATCAGTTGAACTACATGATTCCCGATGCCATTGATCCGAATCTCGGTGTTTCCCTGAAGAAAAATGTGATCAGTAATTGGGTTGATGAGGAGGTCCTTTACCAGGCGGCTCTGGAAGAAGGTTATAAATTGGATGCCAAAGAACAGTTTCTTTTGAAGCGTTATGAAAAATCATTGATTATTCAACGTTATCTGAATCAGAAAATCGATCGCAGCTACCGGATTTCGCAAAGGGAAATCGAAGACTATTACCGTGATCGGTCACGGGAATTCACTCACCAGGATGAGTCAGTACATGTTATTCACCTGCTGCTGGAACAACGGGATAATGCCATCTTTACGGAAATTCAGAATTCCAGGGATTTAATGGAAATCATCAGGAAATATTCCTTTGACGAAAAGTCAACCCTCAGCCGGCCCAATGGTGATCTGGGAT
>Ga0209498_1001518_pt1 | contig 14198 bp, 11 predicted proteins | sample WalLakDeSediment_FD_184131 | JGI IMG/M metagenome (GOLD analysis project Ga0209498, IMG submission 184131) | Lake sediment microbial communities from Walker lake, Nevada to study Microbial Dark Matter (Phase II) - Walker Lake 11/02/13 Deep... | ecosystem: Environmental > Aquatic > Freshwater >...
TCTGGAACGACCAGCAGGATTCGATGGCCGTCCGCGATGCCGGCTGGATCCAGCTCTACTGCGCGACCAACCAGGAGGCGATCGACACCACGGTGCAGGCCTTCCGCATCGCCGAACGCTGCGAACTACCGGTGATGGTCTGCGTCGACGGCTTCACCCTGACCCACACGCTCGAGCCGCTGGACCTCCCGAGTGCCGAACAGGTGGATGGCTACCTCCCCGCGTACCGCTTCCGCCACGGTCTCGACCCCGCCGATCCGCGCAGCCTGGGTACGCTGGTGGCACCCGAGCATTTCAGCGAGGTCCGGCACGCGCATCACCAGGCTCTGCTTCGCGCCCAGACCGAGATCGAGAAGGCGGACAATGACTGGGCCCAGGTCGTCGGCCGCCACTGCGGTGGATTGCTGGAAGTCCGGGGCGACCCGGACGCCCGCCTCGGTATCCTGACCCTGGGTTCGGTCCTGGGCACCCTCGAAGATGCGATGGATAACGACCCCTCCCTGCCGCGTGCCCGCTTCATCAAGCTGCGCAGCTACCGGCCCTTCCCGACAGAAGCCCTGCGGGAGGCCTGCGAGGGTCTCGATACCCTGATCGTCCTGGAGCGAGCACTCTCGCCCGGCGCCGGCGGCATCGTCGGCCCAGAGGTGCAGACGGCACTGATCGAGATGGAATCCCCGCCGCGAGTGCACAACTTCGCCGCCGGACTGGGCGGCCGCGACCTCTCCCTGGACCTGTACCGGCGCCTGGTCGATGCCGTGGTGGGCGACAACCAGCGCAAAGGCTTCTCCATCATCGACGCCGACCCCACCCTACTGCCGGAGGCGGACCGCTGAGGCCATTGCCAGAAAACCGGATACCCGATTGCGCCGGATTTTCGTTTGTCGGCAAGGCGCCATCACGGGCGCATGGTCATTCCTTGTAACCGTGATGGCAACGCAACGGACGGCCGAAAAAACAAGCAAGATGGTATTCGGTTTCACAGAAATAGCCCAAGGTTCGCTGTTACTCGAGGAATGGCCATGAACGAACAGCCCCTGCAATCCCTGGACGCCCTTCGCGCCCGGCAACCACGCTTCCGCGGGCTGGAATCCGGCCATCGCGCCTGCCAGGGTTGCGGCGAGGCCCTGGCCGCGCGCCTGGTCACGGAGGCTGCGGGACCGGATGTCGTGATCGCCAACGCCACCGGCTGCCTGGAGGTCTTCACCACCCCGTGGCCCCAGTCCGCCTGGCGTCTGCCCTGGATCCACTCCGTATTCGGCAACGTGGCTGCCGTCGCCGCCGGCATGGAGGCTGCTCTGAAGCAGCAGGGGCGCGCCACCCAGGTCCTGGCCTTCGCAGGCGACGGCGGGACCTTTGACATCGGCTTCCAGGCCCTGTCCGGAATGATGGAGCGCGGGCACAACGTGCTCTTCATCTGCTATGACAACGAGGCCTACATGAACACCGGCGTCCAGCGCTCGGGTTCGACGCCGCACGCGGCGATGACGACCACCTCGCCGCCCGGCGCAGTGCGCATGGGCAAGCGGCACATGAAGAAGGACATCCTCTCCATCATTGCCGCCCATCACATTCCCTACGCCGCAACCGCATCGGTCGCCTACCCCTCGGACCTGCGCAACAAGGTGCGCCGCGCCATGGACACCGAGGGGGCGAGCTTCCTCCAGATCCATTCGCCCTGTCCGCTGGGCTGGGGCCACGACGGGTCGCTGACCATCGAGGTCGCGCGGCTGGCCGTGCAGACGGGTCTGTTTCCGATCATCGAGATGGAGCGAGGCGAGATGATCGGCACCTTGCCGATCCGTGACCCGAAACCCGTTTCCGACTACCTGAAACTGCAGAATCGGTTCCGGCACCTCTTCGCAGACGCTTATCGCGCGCGCAAGGAACTCGAACACCTGCAGGCCATCGCCAACCGCAACATCGAACGTTTCGAACTGCGTGGCGTCGGGGTCGAGAAATACGATACAGAAGGTGCCGACACCGTCCACCGCGGCGGCGACCGCTGGGCCTGACCGGGGCGCACCGTCGCAGAACCGGTCCCCGACATCCCGCCCGTCAACCGATGCAAGCGAGCCGAACATGATCGAAATCCCACCCGGCGCCTATGCCCGACCCGGAACCTCCCTGGACTTCAAGACCGGCACCTGGCGGGTCGAGCGCCCGGTACACGACCGTCGCGCCGCCCCCTGTCACGCGGCCTGTCCCGCGGGCGAAGATGCCCAGGCGTACCTGGCCAAGGTCGAGAACGGTGATCTGCGCGGTGCCTGGGAGACCATCGTCGCGGCCAACCCCATGCCCGCCATCACCGGCCGCGTCTGCCATCATCCCTGTGAGTCGGCCTGCAACCGCGGGCACTACGACGAGACCATCACCATTCACGGGGTCGAGCGCTTCCTGGGTGACGAGGCCCTGCGGGAACACTGGGACTACCCCGTTTCCGCTCCGGGTCCGGACGCGCCGCGAATGGCCGTCGTCGGTTCCGGTCCAGCCGGGCTGGCCGCCGCTTATCACCTGCTGCGCGAAGGCTGCCGGGTCACGCTGATCGAGGCCATGCCCGTGGCCGGGGGCACCATGCGGACCGCGATCCCCCATTACCGGCTGCCCCCCTCGGTCCTGGACCAGGAACTCGACCGTATCCTGGCACTTCCGGGGATCGACTTCCGTCCGGCCACGCGCCTCGGGCGCGATGTCTCGCTGGGGGAGCTGCAGTCGGAACACCAGGGCCTGTTCCTGGGTCCCGGCCGGCGCAAGGGCCGCGAGTGGAGTGCCGACTTCGCGGTCCCCGGAGACCTCCATACCGGGCTGCAGCTCCTCGAGACCTGGGTGGCTGAGGGAACCATCCCCGAGCAACCCAAATCCGTCGCCATCGTTGGCGGTGGCAATACCGCAGTGGACCTCGCCCGAGTACTCCGTCGCCAGGGCGTGGAACAGGTTCACCTGATCAGCCACCAGCGCATTCCCGCTCCTGGCGTACCCCAGGATGACGCCATGCGCGCGACCTACCGGGAGGTCTCCCAGGCCATCGAGGAAGGCGTGACCATCCATGAGCACCGGGGCGTCCGGCGCCTCATCCTGCGTGGCGAACGCGTGGTTGGCATGGAACTGGTGCACATGAAGAAGCTGGCGGATGCCGACGGCCGCCTGCACCGGGTGGCCTTCGAGGGCACCGAGGCCGTGCTCCACGTCGAGCACGTGATTCCCGCGATCGGGCAGGATGTCGACGCCCTTGGCTTCGAGGCCCTCGTCGAACGCGGCCAGATCCGAGTCGAGTCCTGGTGGGGTGAACTCAATAAACACCCCGGCGTCTTCAGCGGAGGCGACGCACGCGGGGACCATGGCACCGTGAGCGAGGCGGTCGGTGACGGGCGCCGTGCCGCCCTCGGCATGCTCCGTCGCCTGGCTGGAAAGTCCCTCGAACCTGGGGCGCCGCCCGAGCCCATCCCTTACGGCGAGTTGAACATCCATTACTTCGAATCTGCCCCGGCCGCACACGAGCCGGTATTGCCTGCCGCTCAGCGCCTCGGCAACGAAGAGATCGAGGGCGGCCTGGACGGCCGCGCCATCCGCCACGAGGCCCATCGTTGCCTGTCGTGTGGCGACTGCCTCGCCTGTGACAATTGCTGGACGCTCTGCCCCGATCAATCCGTGCTGAAGACAGGCGAGGTCGCCGTCGACGGCAGCAACTACGTCTTCGACTACGACTACTGCAAGGGCTGCGGCATCTGCGCACACGAGTGCCCGACCGGCTATATCCGGATGATCCCCGACTGAGGCCGGCGCCCCCCTGCTTAGCAGGAACGCCCGCCCCTTTTCTGCAGATCCGGCTCGGGGGCTGATACCCGGGCGCGCGGTCGTTGGCGTACCATCGAGGGTCGTCGCAAACCCCGATTGGAGACCGTCATGCGCACTCGGACCACCCTGTTCTGCCTCGCGATACTGCTGCTGTTCGCCCTGCCGCAGGCCTGGGCCGAACCACCGGATGCGCCCACCATCCCACGGGTCGCCCTGCAGATCAGCGACCATGACCCGATCCGCCAGACCATGGTCCTCAGCGTCGCCAACAATCTGGTCAATCATTATGGGATCGGCGAGGTCGAGGTGGAGATCGTGGCCTTCGGTCCCGGCCTGACCCTGCTTCGGCGCCCGAGCCGGTTCGCCGAACGGATCACGGAACTCGCCGAAGAGAAGGGAGTACGATTCACCTACTGCCAGATCACCGTTGACAGCACGGAGCAGCGCGAGGGCCAGCGCATGTCCCTGGTTCCCGAGGCCAGTAGTGTGGCATCGGGCGCCGTGCGGATCGTCGACCTGGTCGGCAAGGGCTACGTGCACATCGCGCCCTGACCGGACCGCTGGAGACGCGCATGCCGGAGACATCTGCCAGAAGAAAGGGATTGAGCGACCTCCTGCGACGCTGGATGGCGATGCTCTGGGGCATGTCGCTGCTGGTGCTCCCGTTTCTCCTGCTGCTGCCGCTGGGTCTGCTCTGGCTTTGGCAGCAAGGCTGGCTGCTTTGGTGGCTGCTGGGTGCGGCGGTACTGGCCTTCGTGGGCTATCTGCCCGCCCTCTGGACGCGGCGCCGCGCGGGCAAGGGCCAGCCCGAGTCGCCCCCGGACGAAGAGGCGGCGGTTTCCGAGCCTGGAGAGGACTGGTCACCGAGAGATCTCGATGCCTGGCAGGAGGTGCAGTCGGTCGCCGCCTCCGTGGACCGGGATATCGTCACCGACCGGGATCGGCTCCTGGCCGCGGGCCGGCAGACCATAGAACGCGTCGCGAAGCATTACCATCCGGAGGATAAGGATCCCATCTGGAGCTTCACCGTTCCTGAACTGCTACTGCTGACGGAACGGGTCAGCATTCGCCTGCGCATGGTGCTGCTGGATCACGTACCGGCCGTGCACCTGGTAGAGGCTGGCCACCTGCTGCGGATCTGGGAGTACAAACCCATGGCCGCGAGCGGCATGAAGATGTTCCGGCATCTCCACAATGCCTGGCGGGTCACCCGCATGGCCAATCCCATGGCGGCCCTGCTGGCCGAGGCGCGGCAGCGGATCGTCGGCGCCACCCTCAGCGAGGCGGGAGACTACCTGCGTACACAGGGCGCCCGGATCTGGGTCGAGGAAGTGGGCCGCGCCGCCATCGAACTGTATTCCGGCCGGCTGCGCCTGGACACCGACGAGCTTCGGACACTGGCCGCCCGTGAGGAAACCGAGTCCGCGCTGCCCGGACCCCTGCGCATCCTGATCGCCGGGCGCGTCAACGCCGGGAAATCCAGCCTGGTCAACGCCCTTCTCGGCGAGCCGGCGGCCGGGGTCGCGCCTTCGCGCCTGACCACCCGTGACAGCAGCTACCGCCTGCGCCGCGACGATCTTCCCGAAGGACTGCTCATCGATACACCCGGCCTCGGTGCCCCCGAGGATCTGGAACGGCTGGCCGAACGTGCCTGGGACAGCGACCTGTTGCTCTGGGTCATCCCAGCCGATGCTCCGGCCCGCGTACTGGACCGCGGTGCGATGGAAGCCATCCGCGGGCGCTTTGCCGCCGATCCCCGGCGCAGCCTGATCCCTATCCTGGTCGTCCTCGCCGGCATCGACCGGCTGCCACCCGCGCAGGAGTGGCAGCCACCCTACGACATCGAGCAACCTGCAAGCCCCAAATCCAGATCCATCCGTGCAGCATTGGACACCACCGCCGGAGAGTTGGGAATCGCCATCCAGGACGTGATCGCAGTCCGCCTGGATCCGCCGGATCAGCTCTACAACATCGACCTGATCTGGGCCCTGCTCGGCGCGCGCTACCAGGAGGCGCGGCGCTGCCGTGCGCAAAGGCTGCAGCTGCAGGCCTCGTCGCGGGACTGGAAACGGGTTCTGCGCCAGGCCGCAGGCGCCGGCCGCCTGCTCAAGCGCAAGGTCATGGGCTGACCCGCCGCCCGACGTCCCCACCAACGCCGAGCGCCGCGCGCCCCCCCTAAGCGCGGTTCGGCTGCGCCCCAGGGCATCCTACGGCTTGGTGGCGCCTCCCCCCTGCGCCGGCAGGCCGGTCCGTGGTTGGGAACAGCGGTCCAGCAGGTAGACGATGGAGCGGTAGTGACGACCGCTGTGGAGCGAGAGCCCGATCTCACAGGTGCGGCTGGACGAGTAACCCGCCTCGCATTCGTCGGGCAGTCCTGAGCGAAGGTCCTTCAGCGCCGCGGCGTTCAGCTCCGGGAAGGTGAAACCGCGGTCGCCGGACCAGCCACAGCAGTGCACCTGGGCCGGCACCACGACCTTCTCTGCGCAGGCCTCGGCGATCGCCTGCAGCTTCGGCTGCAGCCCCATCTTGATGGTGCTGCAGGTGGGGTGCAGCGCAATCGTCTCCGGGACCCTGGAGATCTCCAGGCGATCGAGCACGAAGTCGTGCAGGAAGTCGGCGAGGTCGTACACGGCCATGCCCGATTTGATGTCGCGGCGGGCCCGGAATGCACAGGGACTGGTATCGAAGACCACCGGGTCCTGCCCTTGTCGACTTGCCTCCCAGAGAGAGGCCTCCAACTCCTTCAGCTTGGCCGCCGCGTCGTCGGGGAAGCCCTTGCTCTCGAAGGGCTGACCGCAGCAGAAGGCCCCCATCCCCTCCGGATAGACCACCTCGTAACCGGCCTTGCGCAGCAATGCCTCGGTCTTGACCGACAGGGACTCCGTCTCGGGATCACCGCGCGCCGGCCCCATCGTTCGGCTGGCGCAGCTCGGGAAGTAGACGACCCGGGGTGCCCACGGACCCGCCGGGCGCGACTCCGGCGCGGACCGGGCGGCGCGGGGCATGAAGGGATTCCAGAGCGGAATGCGGCCACCGCTCAGGCGCCGGAAGCCGCCCGTCAACCCCGACATCATCCGGGTGCCGATGATCGAGTGCAGCGCGTGCGCGGAACCCAGTGCAGCGCGGGTGGCCACGGTGATTGAGCCGAAATGCCCCGCCATCCAACCGGACACCCGGTGCGCGGCCGGCCCCCAGGCCTTGCCTCGCAACTGTTTCACCATCTTTCCAGTATCGATGCCCACCGGGCAGGCGAGCGCGCAGAGGCTGTCGACGGCACAGGTATCCAGCCCCTGATACCGGTATGACTTGCGAATCTGTTTCGCCCGCGCGGGCGCCTCGCCAGTGCTGTCCAGGCGCTCCAGCTCGCGCAGGGCCACGATGCGCTGGCGCGGGGTGAGGGTCACGGCTCGTGACGGACAGGTCGGCTCGCAGAAACCGCACTCGATGCACTTGTCGATCAGTGGATCAACCGCCGGCATCGGCTTCAGGTTCCGCGTGTGCACGTCGGGGTCGTCGTTCAGCAACACCCCCGGATTCAACAGGTTGTCGGGGTCGAACAGTCCCTTCAGCTCGCGCATCAGGCCATAGGCCTGCGCGCCCCACTCCAGCTCCACGAACGGCGCCATGTTGCGTCCGGTACCGTGTTCGGCCTTCAGCGAGCCGTCATGGCGCTTCACGACCATCTCGCTCAAGTCGTCCATGAATGCCCGATAGCGCTCGACGGCTTCGGACTGACCAAGGTCCGGCGTGATCACGAAGTGCAGGTTCCCCTCCAGCGCGTGGCCGAAGATGATGGAACCCTCGTAACCATGGCGCCGGAAGAGATCCTGGAGGTCGACTGTCAGCGCGGCAAGCTTCGGCACCGCGACGGCGACATCCTCGATGATCACCGTGGTTCCCGTCTGGCGCATCGACCCGACGGACGGAAACAGCCCCGAGCGAATCGCCCAGAGACGGTCGCATTCAGGACGGTTCGCGGTGAAGGTCACCGGACTCAGGGTCTCGATCCCGGACAGCGCGGAGACGATCGTCTCCGCCTGCTCGGCCAGCAATCCGGCGTCGTCGGCCCGCGTTTCCACCAGCAGGGCGGCCGCTTCGGGACCCAGGCCCTTCAGCGCCGGGGGCACGCCCGGTTTGTCCTCCACGGAGCGCAGGGAAGCCCGATCCATCAGCTCCGCGGCCGCGACCGGGAGTGGCTTGATGATCTGTATGGCACGGCAGGCACCAGCGATGTCCGGGAACAGGATCAGCGCCGTCGCCTTGTGCTTGGGGTCGACCACGGTGCGGTAGGTGATCTCGGCGATGAAGCCCAGAGTGCCCTCGGAACCGATCATCAGGTGCTGCAGGATATCGATCGGGTCCTCGAAATCGACCAGCGCATTGAGACTGTAGCCGCAGGTATTCTTGATCCGGAACTTCTCGCGGATGCGATCCGCGAGCGCGGTATCGGCACGTGTGCGCTGGCCCAGCTCCGCGAGCGCCTCCACCAGATCGCGGTGACTCCTGGCAAAGGCCGCGCGGCTGTCCGGGTCGCCGGTGTCCAGCAGGGTCCCATCGGCCAGGATCACCCGCATGCTGTCGAGCGTCTGATAGCTGTTCTGCGCCGTCCCGCAACACATGCCGCTGGCATTGTTCGCCGCAATCCCGCCGATGTGGCAGGCATTCAGCGAGGCGGGATCAGGGCCGATCTTGCGTCCGTGGGGTGCGAGCAGGCGGTTGGCGTGTCCGCCGACGATGGCCGGCTGCAGGCTGATCCGCGATGCATCCCGGGCGATGCGCCACTTGCGCCACTCGTCGCCGACGACCAAAAGCACCGAGTCGGTAACGGCCTGCCCCGAGAGGCTCGTCCCGGCGGCCCGGAATGTCACCGGAATGCGGTGCCTGGCGGCCAGCGGCAGGATACGCGTCATCTCGGACTCTCCCGACACCCGAACCACCAGGCGCGGGATGAGCCGATAGAGGCTGGCATCGGTGCCATAGGTCAGGGTGCGCAGGGGATCGGAAATGAGCCGGGATGCGGGAATGACCCCCCTGAGTTCCGTCAGGAAGCTTTCAAAATCTTTGGCATTCGCCATGTGCGGCATGTCCTGGAGCGGGCCCGGCAACGGCATCCGCCGGACCGAGGGTGCACAGCGCCCTCGGTCCAGCTCGCTTCGCGCGATCTGATCAGGCTGCCGGAGGTCACCCGTTCAAACCGAGAACTGGAGTATAGGACGTCGGTCTCGGGGTCGCCGGTTCCCCCACTCCCGGATGGCGGATGACCCTGCGCGCTTCCGCGCTACCCGACTGTCATCGGCCTGCGCCATCCCGAAGGATGAAAGCGAAAGCGCCCATGGAGTGCGGCGGCTTGCCGCCGCTTTGGGAAGCTCGGTCATCCCGACGCCGAATAGCGGGAGCAAGCTCCCGCACTCCATAATCGGGAACGCAGGGGCGTGCGCGGCCGTGACTTTCAGGTTAATTCGGGGGGATGTTGGCAGCGTGGAGCGCCTCGCGGACCTGCGCGGCATTCTGTGGCGCCCGCAATGTCGCAAGCCTCTGGCCATCTCGGGAGAACAGGACCACCGTGGCATCGCGCATGTCATGACGCCGGGCGAAGGCCTGCCCGTCCGGATGCCCGAGATGGGCGGCGAGGAACTCCACGCGGCCATCGTATTCGGGACGGATGGTGTTGAGCAGATCCATCACCTCGGCACCCGCCACGAAATTGATGTCACGGGCCACCACCAGGGCCGGTGTCCCCTGGCCGACCCGCGACAGGTCCGTCGAGAAGGCACCGCGCGGGAGTTGGGTAAAGATCAGCGCGCCGGCACCGACGATGACCACCACCGTGATCAGTGCCTTGGCCCAGCCGGGAATCCCCGGTGCCTTTCTGTTCTTGCCCTCCATTCCTTCACCTCTCTTGTCTTTGTCGCGGAACCGACCTGCACTGGAAACCCGCAGAGTTCTACTTGTCCGCCGGCCCAATTGCAAACCGGTCCCATTCCAGAGACGAATGCGATACAGAAATCGTCCGATTTTCTGGCCCAGATCACAGCTTCGTCGGTTATGCCTTCAAATCCTATCGAAAAGATGCACAAAAGTTCCCCGTATCGGCTATAAAGGGATGGCCGAGGCTGGGACCAGGTACCCATAAAGAGGTACCGTCGTCGATGGCAGCTCATTCTCGGCAGGACGGAAGATCTCCCGGGCCTCTGGGTGCTGGGGCGGCTCTCGCCGGTTTCGTTCGTACCGCAGGAAGAAGGCTCGGGCGCAGGAGCTCGAATCGTTCACAACCAAGAAACGGCCAACGATGCAGTTGGCGAGCATATCCGTAAGGAGGGTTCTCATGAGGAAGGGCGCGCTATTGATGGCGGCAAGCCTAGTAATGGCCTGGGGTGGAATGTCCCAGGCGCTGGCCGGTGACGCAGCGACCGGTGAACAGTTGGCAAACACTTTCTGCGCCGCGTGCCACGGGCCGGGTGGTGCGGGCATGGGTCCGAATCCACCGCTTGCGGGCATGTCCGAGGAGTTGTTCGTAGGCACCATGAATGCCTTCCGCTCGGGCAAGCGCGAGAGCGCGACCATGGGTGCCCTGAGCGGCGGTCTGACCGAAGAGCAGTTCAAGGATCTCGCGGCCTATTACGGGCAGTTCGAACCGGTCGCCCATGAGTTCCGGATCGACGGTCCACTGCACCATGTCTCGGCCAGCGTCTGCCAGACCTGCCACGAGGACATCTACCGGCAATGGTCCGGCTCCATGCACGCGAAGAGCACCGCCCTGCGCGATCCGATCCACGAGCTTCTGTATCGGCAGGAAGTCGGTGATCCGCGCGCCGAAGGCCAGCTGCATCAGCGCTCGCAGCGTTACCCGGTGTGCCTGCAATGCCACGCCCCGAATGCCGCCAAGGATCAGGTGACCAAGCTCGACGCCAAGGACGCCTACGCCGAAGGCGTGAACTGCGTCGCCTGCCACCAGATCTCCGGCTACAAGGGTGTGCGTCGCGCTGAAGGCGGGTTGCGACTGGGCATCATGGCCTACGAGACCTCTGGTGATACCCTCCAGGGGGCGACCGGGTTCCCGTTCGACATGACGGCCAATGAGAAGGCCCAGGGCAATCCCCACATTCCCACCGGCTCAGTCGACACCTTCGGCCAGGTAATTCCTGCAGCGCTGCCGCTACAGGGCAACCCGCGCATGATGCGCAGCTCCGAACTGTGCCTGGGCTGCCACGACACCCGGCCGAATCCCCAGGGAGTGCCGCTTTGCGACACGGGCAACGAGATCCGTGGGAGCGGTACGCAGGTCACCTGCCAGTCCTGCCACATGCCGATTGCGGAAGGCTTCGCCAATCACAGCATGGGCGGCGGGCATGATCCGGCGATGCTGTCCCGGGCAGTGAGGCTGACGGTTGACGTCGAACCCAACGGCGAAGGCGTACAGGCACACGTGGTGATGGAGAACCAGTTGCCGCACAAGATGCCCACCGGGGCCCCGTTCCGGAACATCCAGGTCAAGGTGACGGCATTGGACGCCGCGGGCAATGTGCTGTGGACGAACTTCGAGAAACACGCACAGCAGGAGGACCCGAGATCCTACCTGTTCTACCAACTGGCCGATGACGAAGGGAAGCCGTCGATGCCGCCAACCGCGACGCAAGTCGGCATCGACAGCCGCCTGGAACCGCATGAGCGGCGTGTGCTGACCTACGACATCCCGGTGCAGCCCGCGGTCGTTCGCGCGGAAATGTTCTACAACCTGGTGTTCGAGGGCATGAAGCCCCGCATCCGGGAACTCAGCGAAGAAGCAGACCTGGACGCGCGGCGCATGGCCTTCTACGAGGCACGCCTCTAGCGCATCACTTTCCGCCGCGCTCATTGGCGGGTAAGGATTGGGGGCCGGCGACGGCCCCCTTTTTCTGCTCGCGGCGTGCGAACGAAGCCCTCCTGACCCTGTCTACTCCCTTGGTATCGTCATGGGTTTCGCACGGATCGATCTGCACATCTACCCCGGAATGGGCATCTTTGGCGCGGGTACCGCCTTGGCGTCCAATCGTGCACAATGCCGGCGCTTCCGATATTTGACTCAGGGTCTGGACATAGCGTGACTTTCGAATCTTCCGGCTTGGCCGACAGGAAACTGAGAGCCGTCGACCTTGCAGCGGAGCGCGGGGAACGACGGCTGTTCGAGCACCTGCATTTCTCGCTGTCACCCGGACAGTTACTCCAGGTATCCGGGCGCAACGGCAGCGGCAAGACCAGCCTGTTGCGCATCCTCAGCGGCCTGTCGCGCGCCACCGAGGGGGATGTCTTCTGGGGCGAGGAACGCATTCAGTCCATCGATGGCGGTACCGGGTCCTGCCTCGGCTATCTCGGGCATCACAATGCCCTGAAGGAGGATCTGACGGCGGAGGAGAATATCCTGATTGCCGTGCGCCTCGGCGGCGGCTCCCCCGACCGGGACTCTGCCCTGTCCATGCTCGAGCGCCTGGGCCTGGCCGGCTACGAGGATCTCCCCACCCGTTTCCTGTCCCAGGGCCAGAAACGCCGCGTGGCCCTGGCCCGTCTCCTGCTGCAACGCCGGCCCTTGATGATCCTGGACGAACCCTATGCCGCCCTGGACGTTCAGGTGATCGACGTGCTGCGCAGTTCCATCGAGGACCACCTCGCGCAGCGGGGTATGATCGTCATCACCACCCACCAGTCCGTCGACATCGACGGCGACTGTCACAGCCTGCACCTGGGATAGCCTGATGTTCCGCTCCCTTTTCGCCCTACTCCGGCGCGATCTGACCCTCGCGCTGCGCCGTCCCCAGGATGCCCTGACCGTGGTCGGTTTCTTCGTCGTGGTCGTCGCGCTGTTTCCCCTGGGCATCGGCCCCGATCCCGAGTTCCTGCGCAACCTCGCGCCAGGGGTGCTCTGGGTGGCGGCCCTGCTGGCGGTGATGCTGTCCCTGGAACGCCTGTTTTCGGACGACTACCGTGACGGGACCCTCGAACAGATGCTGCTGGTGCCGGAACCCCTGGGCCTGCTGGTCCTCACCAAGACCTTTGCCCACTGGCTGATCACCGGTCTGCCGCTGGTGCTGATCTCGCCCCTGCTCGCAGTCCAGCTCAACCTGCGCGCCGACGAGATCGTGATGCTGATGCTGGCCCTGCTGCTCGGCACTCCCATTCTCAGCCTGATCGGATCGATCGGAGCCGCGCTCACCCTGGGCCTCCGCGGCGGCGGCGTGTTGATCGCATTACTCATCCTGCCACTGTACGCACCCCCCCTGATCCTCGGCGCGGGGGCGGTGGACGCGGTGATGCACGGGGCCAGCGCCCAGGCACATCTTTCCCTATTGGGTGCAATGATGGTATTTGCTCTGTTCGCCACGCCGTGGGCCACCGCCGCGGCCGTGCGGATCATGCTCGACTGACGGAGGGGACGATACGTGTCGGAAAGGAGTATTCAGTGGTTTCGCTTCACCGCGCCGGCGAATTTCTACGATCTCGCGGGACGATTGATCCCCTGGTTCGCCGCGCTTACCGTCGTCCTGTTCGCGGCGGGCCTCTACCTCGGGCTGGTGGTAGCGCCCCCCGATTATCAGCAGGGCGACAGTTACCGAATCATCTACATCCACGTGCCGACGGCATGGATGGGCATGTTTCTATACGTGCTGATGGCCGTCTACGCAGCGATCGGACTGATCTGGCGTATCAAGATGGCGGAGATCATGGCCAAGGCCATCGCCCCGACCGGAGCGCTGATGACCTTTTTTGCGCTCTGGACCGGCGCGCTCTGGGGCCGCCCCACCTGGGGCGTGTTCTGGGTCTGGGACGCACGGCTCACTTCGATGCTGATCCTGCTGTTCCTCTACCTGGGCTACATGGCGCTGCACGCCGCGATCGACGACCGCCAGCGCGCTTCCAACGCCAGCGCGGTGCTGGCGATGGTCGGCGTGGTAAATGTCCCGATCATCTACTTTTCCGTGCAGTGGTGGAACACTTTGCATCAGGGAGCGTCGATAACAGTGACCGACGCGCCGACGATGGCGACCATCATGTTCGTGACGCTGCTCATCATGACCTTCGCCGCCTGGATGTACTCGATTGCGGTGGTGCTTGCGCGGGCGCGCATCGAGGTGCTGGAACGGGAGCGGAAGGCATCCTGGGTCAAGGAACGTCTGGAGACTGAGACATGATGGAATTTCTCGCAATGGGCGGTTATGCGCCGTACGTCTGGGGCTCCTATCTGGTAATGGCCGGACTACTTGTGGTGGAGATGGTGCAACTTCGCTACCGCCGACGCAGTCTGATGGGCTGGCTGAGGCGCATGGCGCGGTTGACGGATCAGGAGGCGAAGTGATGAAGAAGCGACAGAAGCGGCTCTTGCTGGTGGCGGGGGGTCTGGCCGGTGTGGCCGTGGTGGCGGGGCTGGTGCTGAA
>Ga0209498_1001519_pt1 | contig 14197 bp, 12 predicted proteins | sample WalLakDeSediment_FD_184131 | JGI IMG/M metagenome (GOLD analysis project Ga0209498, IMG submission 184131) | Lake sediment microbial communities from Walker lake, Nevada to study Microbial Dark Matter (Phase II) - Walker Lake 11/02/13 Deep... | ecosystem: Environmental > Aquatic > Freshwater >...
TACTGCTTACCTCCAGTCTCGACTATGGCGTAAATTATGGCCCTCCCAAGTTGACTTACCGTGAAATTCTACCAACTCCAACTCACCCTGTCAAGTTGAATCCGCTCGGAGGGCCCAGAATGATATCCCCAAGAGCTTACTCGGCGTCTGTGCTGAACACCAGCCCATCGGGGCTGGAATCGACTTTGACCCTATCCCCCTCCTTGAACTCACCCATAAGTATCTTCTTGGACAGCGGATTTTCCACCTCACGCTGGATGGTTCGCCTCAAAGGACGAGCACCAAACATAGGATCGAAGCCCTCCTGGGCCAGCCAGGACTTGGCCTCATCAGTCAAGACTATGGTCATATTTCGATCCTCTATTCTGGCCTGCACCTCTTTCATCATGAGGTCGACGATCTCCCTTATCTGCTCCTCAGTGAGCGGCTCGAAGATGATGATCTCATCGATGCGGTTGAGGAACTCAGGACGGAACGTTTGCTTCAAAGCGCCCTCGATCGAGCTCTTGAGCCGCTTTTGCTCGCCTTTCGGCTGTGCCTCGTAGCGAAAGCCGAGGGAACCGCGCTGAAATTCCTGGCTCCCCAGGTTCGAGGTCATGATTAACACGCTGTTCTTGAAATCAACAGTCCTGCCATGACCATCGGTCAGCCGGCCGTCTTCCAGTATCTGGAGCAGTATGTTGAACACGTCAGGATGAGCCTTCTCAACTTCATCGAATAGGATAACCTTGTAAGGACGGCGACGTACAGCCTCGGTGAGCTGCCCTCCCTCTTCATAACCAATGTATCCCGGAGGGGCTCCTATAAGACGGGACACGGTATGCTTCTCCATATACTCCGACATATCAAGTCTCACCATCGCCTCTTCGTCATCGAAGAGAAACTCCGCAAGAGCACGGGCAAGCTCCGTTTTGCCAACGCCCGTGGGCCCGAGGAATATGAAACTGCCGATCGGCCTCTTGGGATCCTTCAGCCCTGCTCGTGCCCTCCGGATAGCGTCAGAGACTGCACTTATGGCCTCTTCCTGGCCAATGACCCTCCGGTGCAGTTCCTCCTCCATGTGCACGATCTTCTCCGTTTCCCCCTCCAGCATGCGACTCACCGGTATGCCGGTCCACTTGGAGACGAGTTCAGCGATGGCCTCCTCATCTACCACCTCATCAATCTTTTTTTCCTTAAGCCACTTGCCCCTTGCTTTACTGTACTCCTTTTCCAAGCGAAGGCGTTGAGTTTTGAGTGTAGCCGTCCGCTCAAAATCACCGCGCTGAGATGCCGCTTCCTCCTCATTATCCACTTGCTGAAGTCTCTGCTCCAGTTCCTTGACATCAGGGGGAGCGCTCTCAGTATCGATCCTTATTTTGGACGCAGCTTCATCTATAAGGTCGATGGCCTTGTCAGGAAGGAATCGATCAGAGATATAGCGCTGGCTGAGCTTGGCAGCGGCCACCAGTGCCGCATCCTCGATCCGTATCTTGTGATGAGCTTCATATCGCGGTCTGAGCCCTCTGAGCATCTGGACGGTATCGTCTATACTGGGCTCATCGATAAATACCGGTTGAAATCTCCTCTCCAAGGCGCGGTCCTTTTCCACATGCTCCCGGTACTCGTCGAGCGTGGTAGCGCCGACACACTGAAGCTCACCCCGGGCTAACGCGGGCTTAAGCATATTGGAGGCATCGATAGCTCCCTCAGCCGCGCCAGCCCCCACCACAGTATGAAGCTCGTCAATGAATAGCACGATCTCACCCTGGGCATGGCGGATCTCGTCCATAACCGCCTTGAGCCGCTCTTCGAATTCGCCGCGGTACTTGCTGCCAGCGACCAAGGCACCCATATCGAGAGCAATGACCCTCCGTCCTTTAAGGGAGTTGGGCACGTCGTCAGCCACAATCCTCTGCGCCAGCCCCTCAGCGATAGCCGTCTTGCCCACACCAACCTCACCGATGATCACCGGGTTGTTCTTGGTACGCCGCGTCAGCACCTGTATAACCCGCCTTATCTCCTCATCGCGCCCTATCACCGGGTCCAGCTTCCCTTCTCTAGCGAGCGCAGTCAGGTCACGGCAGTATTTCTCCAGCGCACGATATTTGGATTCCGCCCTGGAGTCGGTAATACGCTGCTCCCCGCGGATGTTCTGCAGAGCACGATAGATCCCCTCCCGGTCTATACCGAACTCCTTCAAGATCTTGGCTGCCTCTCCCTCCCGCTCCCCAGCGATAGCAATGAGCAGGTGTTCGGTACCAACAAACTCATCTCCGAATCTATCGGCTTCACTTAGGGCATCCTGATGCAGTTTCTCGATACGTGGTGTGATGTAGATTTGGCCACCTTCATAGCCCAACCTGGGGCTGCGTTCCAGGGCCTGCTGCACCCTCTCTCCCACCGGCTCGATTTCCACCCCCATCTCTTTCAATATCTCAGCGGTGACCCCTCCCTCTTGCTGGAGGAGTGCCAGAAGAATGTGCTCCACATCCCACTGGCTATGGCGAAATTGCCTGACCAACTCCTGGGAGGCAGCGAGCACCTCTTGCGCCTGTTCCGTGAATTTAGGTGGTTTCATCATGACCAAGCTCCTTTTTTGTACTCAATGGCTAGCTGAGGCGCTTTATCTCCAACTCCAGTATGCGCATCCACCGCTCCATCTCAGCCATACGCTCGCCCATCCTCATGATAACCTCGACACCAGCCAGGTTAACCCCGAGGTCATCAATCAGGGTCTTCATCCGGCGTAGCCTCTCAATATCTTCTGTCGAGTAGAGCCTGCGGTTACCCCGCGAACGAGACGGCTCGATCATGCCTGCCCGCTCATAATACCGCAGGGTTTGGGCATGCACGCCGAGCATCCTGGCTGCCACACTTATCACATAACAAGGCTCGGAATCCTCGAATTCCATCATATGTCACCTCCGCAATTGACGCAGATGCAGTGTTCCTCAAGCGCGAATCGCTTTCAACTCCTGGAACAGCTCCTTTTCCCGCTCAGACAACCTATTGGGCAAGACGACCTGGACTTTAGCCAGAAGATCCCCTTTCGAATTGCTGCCTAGCTTGGGCATCCCCTGCCCTGACAAGCGAAACGCCTTGCCATTCTGGGTCTCGGCGGGGATTTTGAGAGCCAGTTTCTTCCCCCCGATGGTGGGAATCTGGACCTCACTACCCAGAACGGCATCAAGCAGAGACACAGGCACTTCCACATGGAGATCATCCCCCGTCCGCTGGAAACGCTTATCAGCCTTGACAGAGATCAGCAGATAGATATCGCCTGCCTTGCTCCCACCATATCCGGGACCGCCCTTGCCAGCTATCCTAACCTTGGAGCCATTCTTCACGCCAGGCGGTATCTTGACCTCGAGGCGCTTCGGCCGTATTATCCTCCCCACTCCACCGCAGGACGGACAACCCTCTCCCTTACAGCTTGAGCATGTCTCTTCAATTTGCGTCTCAAGCATCCGTGTCGCTCCATGATATGCCTCTTCCAAAGACACCTCAACAGGGTATTCATAATCCCGACCGCGCTGAGGGCGGCGGGTTCTCCTACCCCCAAAACCGCCCAGTATCGAATCAAATATATCTCCGAATCCTCCCTCACCGGGATCTTCGAAGTGGAACGTAGTCCTAGCGCCCCCCTTCGAAAAATTCCGGTCAGGCTGTTGCCGTCCAGCCTGGGTAAACTGGTCAGCGTATTGCCAATTGTCGCCGTACTGGTCATATTTCTTACGCTTCTCAGGGTCGGAGAGTACCTCGTGGGCCTGATTTATCTCCTTGAACTTGGCCTCGGCTGACTTGTCGCCGGGGTTAACGTCGGGATGATGCTTTCGAGCCATCTTTCGATAAGCCTGCTTTATCTCCTTGGCAGTAGCTTTCTTGCTTACATCCAGGATAGCATAGTAGTCCTTCCCCGCCATGTCCTGACCCTCCTTCGACATATTTTAACTTCTGATAATGTCATTGTCAAGTATTATAGGTAATATTCCTATAATCAGCCACCTTGTTCGTAATATTGTTGTTAATATTGTTGTAACCTTTCATGATAGATATGTAACATATATCTTGACAATATGGCATAAGACATGTTATATTTACATCAAAAGGGATCACAAGCAGAGAGGAAAGGAGATGGTATGATGAACCTTATAAGGTGGCAGCCCTTCTCCGACATGGTCACCCTGAGGCAATCAATGGACCGGTTGTTCGAGGATAGCTTCGTCAGGCCACCGCACTTGACAGCCACCTTCGGCGAAGGTGCGGGTATGCCCGTCGACATGTATCAGACCGACGAGAACGTCGTAGTCAAGGCAACTCTGCCCGGCATCAAGCCCGAAGAGGTGGAGATCACCATAACCGATGACACCCTCACCATAAAGGGGGAGACCAGGACAGAGGAGGAAGTAAAGAAGGAGAACTACTTCCGCCATGAGATTAGCTACGGAGCATTCAGCCGCAGCATTTTGCTCCCCAGCTCATTACAAACCGACAAGGCGGAGGCGACCTTCGAGAACGGAGTGCTTACCCTGAACATCCCCAAGGCTGAAGAGACCAAGCCCAAACAGATCAAAGTTAAGCCAAAGGATGTCATCGAGGGCAAGAAGGCATAGTAGAGGCCCGATTTGGGAAAGGGAGCTGGACCTTTCGGTCCAGCTCCCTTTTTTTCAAATAACTCCCCCTGTTTCACAGAAATTTTGAAAGGTCTGGGTGGTAAGACTTTTCTAGAACACCTCACCTTGCCTTTGACGACCTGCCGATGGCAAAAGGCTATAGGTTATCTTGCAAGTACCTGTAGCTATGGTGCGAAGTATCCTATATAGCCCAGGCATTCTAGGAGGTTAAGAGAAGGCCAAAGTGGCGCTCCGAGTGATGCGCTTACCTACCGTTGCACAATTCGCTATATTGTGCAATCAGAACTGGGCCGTCGTTTAACAAAAACGAGTTTTATACTGAGGCTTAACAAAATAACTAGTTGTTGCTTCAGCTATGCATCCTGGAAGATAGTGCAGTTAAACGAAGGTAGTGATGTGGTGGCGATCTATCGGCCCATATCGTTCAAGCTTTGTCTGACTCTTGTTCCTGCCATGGTGTTCGAAAAGGACTTGATTCGGGAGACAGCCCGTGTTGTAAGCCAATTTGCAGCCCTTGCGCTTTTATGGACGGGTAGGTACACTAGCACAGGGGTTGAACTGTGCATATCAAGCTGGTTTTCCTGGGCGCAGCTCAAAATGTCACCGGTTCGCAGTATAGGGTCGAGGCCAGCAACGTTAGGCTTCTGGTGGATTGCGGGCTCTACCAGGAGAGGGAGTTCAGGAACCGCAACTGGGCCCCGTTTCCGTTCCGACCGGACACCATTGATGCTGTGCTTCTGACCCATGCTCACATCGACCATTCAGGCCTGTTGCCCAAGCTGGTGCGTGAAGGATTTCAGGGTCGCATCTTCTGCACCGATGCCACTGCTGACATTGCTCAAATCATGCTCATGGATTCCGCAAAGATCCAGGAGGAAGATGCGAAGCACAAGAGAAGAAGACACGAGCGAGAAGGGAGGAAGGGTCCCTACCCCGAGATCCCACTCTACACGGTGGCTGACGCCAAGGCTTGTTGCTCGCTGCTCTCACCTGTCCGCTACGGTGAGCTTATCCCAATAGGCGATGGTGTTGCAGCAACTTTCCACGATGCCGGCCACGTGCTCGGCTCGTCAATGATATCGGTCACGGTAAGCCAAGGGGGAGAGACGAGGAAGCTTCTCTTCTCGGGAGACGTCGGGCGGTGGAATAAGCCCATACTTCGAGATCCGACGCTTTTCCGCGAGGCTGACTACGTGCTTGTTGAGTCTACCTACGGAGACAGGTTACACGATGATTCGGAAACCGCAGGCAACCAGCTTGCCGATATCATAAGCTCGGCCACGCGAAGTCGAGGGAATATAGTAGTCCCCAGTTTCGCCCTGGAACGGGCCCAGGAAGTTCTCTATTACCTGAATAAGCTGCTGATGGAGCGCCGCATCCCGCACCTGATGGTTTTCCTTGATAGCCCCATGGCTGCAAGCATAACGGATGTCTTCCGAAATCATCCCGACCTCTACGATAGCGACATGCTGGAACTAATACAGCAAGGAAATTCGCCGTTTGACTTCCCCGGTCTCACCATTGTCAGGAGCATAGACCAGTCAAAGGCGATAAACAATATAACTGGAAGTGCCATGATAATCGCCGGATCTGGCATGTGCACTGGAGGCAGGATAAAGCACCATCTTGTGAGTAACATCTCGAGGGCAGAGTGCACCATTCTCTTCGTTGGATACCAGGCTATAGGGACTCTGGGCAGGCAGATAGTCGATGGTGCCCAAGAGGTGAGGATAATGGGGCAAAAGCATCCTGTCAGGGCAAGAGTGGCTCAGATACACGGTCTTTCTGCGCATGCCGATAGGGATGAGCTTCTTCGGTGGTTGTCAGGCCTGCACAGCCCACCCAGGAGAGTATTCGTGGTCCATGGGGAGCCGGAGACAACAGCTAAATTCGCTGACTTTCTGAGGGAAAGAACTGGTTGGGAAATAGCAGTTCCACAGTACGGGGAGGAAATCACCCTGGACTGACGCGGCTGGTGGTCCGGGTTGTTCTCTTGCCAGTTGACGGAATTATTGGAAGCGGACTATCTGGATAGGGCTTTTCTTCCGACTATCTCCTGTTTCTCATACCACTGGCAAACCGTCTCAATTACGTCGTCGGTCTCATCACAGACCCTGAGTAAGCTGAAATCTTCTTCGGAGATAAATCCTTCGGTTAGAACAGAAGTGTGCAGCCAGTCCAGGAACCCTTTCCAGTAGTTGCTGTTGAATAGCACAACCGGGAAAGGTCTGATCTTATGGGTTTGCATCAGGGTTAGTATCTCAGTAAGTTCGTCGAGCGTTCCCAACCCCCCAGGCATTATAATGAAGGCAGTAGCATACTTCACCAGCATGACTTTGCGAACGAAGAAGTGACGGAATGTTATTGACTGTGTAGTATAGACATTGGGAGCCTGTTCCTCGGGCAGTTGGATATTCAGGCCAACTGAAGCAACTCCGGCTCTAAAGGCACCTTTGTTGGCCGCCTCCATAACACCGGGGCCGCCGCCGGTTATAATTGTAAAGCCCGCGTCACCAAGCCGTTGAGCTATTTCCTCCACCTGCTTGTAGAGTTCATCATCCGGTCCAATTCGGGCCGACCCGTATATGCTAACCGCTGGCTCCACACCTGAAAGACTATCAAAGCCCTCGACTAGCTCACCTAGTATCCTGAACAACCTCCACGATTCCTCTTTGGCTAAATCGTTTATTTCATATTCGTATGGCATATTGCCCTCCAGAGTAAACAAATACTACCACACTGGGTGGGGAAAGTGCTAATCATTGTAAAATTCACCCGGTGTTCCAAGAGGATTTGTCATTGGATCGGGTGGGTGGTTGTGCCTAGCTGGCTGGATTGCACAATCTGAGTTATCGTTCAATACAGCAAGATCACACATAAATCATAAATGTTGAGCGGTCTCCGGGCCGCCGCTATCCACTTAGTGAGATCTGGCCAGCGTAGTATTGATTTCCTCTCTTCTTTGATGATCTCAAATGACATCATAAGGATTGAGACTGGCTTGACTTTACGTTGGGGATTTTTCAAAATCTCTGGTTTCGCACTGAGCTTGACTCGGCTGGATGGAGCAACATATAATCTGACTTAAGCCATGGATTGTTTGGGGGGAATGAAGTTGATAGTTGATGAGGAGGTGGTCTAGGCTGAACACAGTAGCTCTCCAGACAGTGGGCTGCAAACTCAATCAGGCAGAGACGGATTCGTTAGCTCGCAGATTCCTCGAGGCCGGTTACCAGGTTGTTGCTCCTCACCATGCCACTGATATCTACGTGCTGAACACTTGCACTGTTACCCACATTGCTGATCGCAAGTGCCGCAAGTTGTTACGGCTGGCCCATCGGCGGCGTCCAGACACCTTAATCGTGGTCACAGGCTGCTATGCAGAGAGGACGCCCGCTGAACTAAGTAGCATCGAGGGCGTAGGACTGATAATCGGCAACCGCGATAAGGGAAGTCTATTAGAGATAATCGGGGACAAAGCTAACGGACATAGAGCCCGTAGTCTGCGAGGCAGACCTCAAAGCCTGTCGCTACGCACACGTGCCCTGGTCAGGATTCAGGAGGGCTGCAGCCGTCCCTGCTCATTTTGCATCGTGCCCCTGGTTCGGGGCCCTGAGAGGAGCCGATCCCGAGAAGAGATCATCGCTGAAGTGAAAGCCAGGTTAGCTGAGGGCTACAAGGAGGTGATCCTAACCGGTACCAGAATCGGGCGCTACGGGCAAGACGGAGGCCTTAGTGAGTTGATCGGGCATATTCTCGAGGAAAGCGACATGAAGAGATTGCGGCTTTCCTCGCTCGAGCCCACCGACCTGACCCCTGACCTGCTGCGGCTCTGGGAAGACAGTCGTCTTTGCCCCCATATCCACCTTCCTCTCCAGAGCGGTAGCGACCCAGTGCTGGAACGAATGAGCCGCGGTTATAGCACCGCTGACTACCTGCGGGCGGTACGGCTGGCCCGTGAGGCGATACCGAACCTGGCCTTAACCACCGACATTATGGTTGGCTTTCCCGGCGAGACACAGGAGGAATTCAGCGACAGCTACAGTTTCTGCGAGCGCATGGGCTTCGCCAACATGCATGTATTCCCCTACTCAGCAAGACCAGGCACCAGAGCAGCACTGATGGAAAAGACGGTCGAAGACGGGGAGAAGAGACAACGCATGCACGCCATGCTCGATTTAGCCAAGAGAAGCAGCCAGCGTTTTCGGGAATATTTCTTGGGCCGAAAAGTGGATGTGCTGTGGGAGGGGAACAAAGATGGCAACTGGGTTGGGCTCACCGATAACTATCTCAGGGTATTCCTCCCCAGCCAGGCGGTATTAGCCAATGAGTTGCTGGCGGCGAATTTGATCGCTCAAAAAGAGGATGGACTCTGGGGAGAATTGGCAACCCAAAGATTTGAGTCCTAGAGGGCAAGGGAGGTCTTACTATGACCAATATCGATATATTATACCTGATGCTGTTCTTTCTCTGCTTGCTGTTCTCCGGCTTTTTCTCTAGCTCGGAGGTAGCGTTTGTCTCCTTGCAAAAGCTACGACTGAGGCACCTGGCTAACACCGAGGGGGGTGCTGCCAAAGAGGTGGCTTCGATGGCAGAGAAGCCCGAAAGATTACTAACTACAATCCTTTTAGGCAATAATTTGGTCAATACTGCCGCTGCTGCTCTAGCTACGATAATAGCGCTGTCAGTACTGGCTGAAGGATACGCAGTGCTAGTAGCTACAGCAGGGGTAACCATACTGCTGCTTGTCTTTGGCGAGGTCTTCCCTAAAACCGTAGCCACCAGATATGGGGAGCGACTGGCCTTTTTCTATGCTACACCGATGAAGCTACTGATATGGGTTCTGTTCCCGATAGCTACGGTATTCGTCTGGATAGCCGATAAGCTGGCCCGGTTGGTGGGAGCTTCCCCGGCATATCAGGCACTGGTGAGCGAGGACGAGATCCGTACCGCCTTCTCCGTGGGCGCTGAGGAGGGAACGCTGGTGGGGGCAGAGGCCGAGATGTTGGAGAGGGTTTTTCGTTTCGGCGATCACCAGGTCGACGAGGTAATGACCCCGCGCCCGGATATCAAATGGGTAGAGAAGGGTGCCAAACTCTCCGAGTTTCTCGCTACCTATGCCCAATCTCCGCACTCCCGCTTCCCGGTATACGATGAGACTATCGACACCGTGGTCGGCGTCCTCTGGATAAAAGATGTTCTCATGGCCCAGGCCAACAGTGCTATCCAGCAAGATAGCGTCGTCGATAAGCTGGCGCGCCCGGCGTATTTCGTGCCGGAGAGCAAACCTATCGCTGAGCTTTTCGCCGAGATGCAGGAGTCTCGCGGCCAGCTAGCCATGGTCGTCGACGAGTTTGGCGGCACCGCTGGCATGGTCACTTTAGAGCGCTTGCTGGAGGAAATTGTGGGGGAGTTTGGAGATGAACTGGCCAAGGTGAAAAAAAGCTTCGAGACCATTGACGAGAACAGCTACCAGATCGACGGCGGGATGAGGGTCGACGACGCCAACGAGAAGCTTGGATTAGAACTGCCTGAAGGGGAATATGAGACAGTCGCCGGCTTCGTCTTGAATATGCTCGGCCACATACCCAAGGAAGGCGAACAGCTAAAATACAATAACTTGAAGTTAGTGATAACCGAAATGAAAGGAGTCAAGATCGGAAAGATCCTGATCACCAAGGAATAGAGATGCAGCGTTTGCGCATAACCTTCGCCAGAGGCAAAGAGCTGAAGTACATATCGCATCTTGACCTGATGCGCCTATGGCAACGCGCTCTACGCAGGGCTGATATACCGCTCGCCTATTCCCAGGGATTCAGCCCCCATCCCAGACTATCCATCGCGGCACCCCTGGCCATCGGAGTGACCAGCAGCGGAGAGCTTATAGACGTTTTCCTCAAGCATCGGGTTTCACCGCATTTTTTTCTGAAATCCCTTAGCAACCAGTTGCCTCCCAGCATCGATATCTCCGAGATAGCCGAGATAGGCCTGGGGCTGCCTTCGCTCCAATCACAGGTGCTCTATGCTGAATACGAGGTTTGTGTAGACACTGACAAAGAGGCAAAAGGGGTAGAGGCCTCCCTTCGGTCTTTGCTAGCCAAGGATACGTTGCCCTGGCAGCACGCCCGTGACAAAGAGATACGCAAATACGATCTGCGGAGCCTGATCGAGAGCATCTGGCTACTCGATTGTAATCCCCCTGAGTGCACACTCGGAATGCGATTGCGTTGCGACAGCAAAGGTACCGGAAGGCCGGAGCAGGTGACCTTAGCCCTGGGATTTGCTACCCCCCCCCAATCTATCCATCGCACCAAACTAATCCTGGCTCCACAGAATAAACACAGTCCCCACCCATAGATCTGGAGATTATGTCAGAGCAAGCCGTAGACCCCCAGAGACAAGCACAGGCACGCGAATACACCAGGCTGACAAGGCGCCTTTTATATATTGAGATGGCGCTGGGATCTGCCTTCCTGCTCATTGTCTTGCTCAGCGGGCTGTCCAGCGGGCTGAGGAATCTCCTGGCATTCCCCCAGTCAGCGATGGTTGCCCTCTATTTCCTGATCCTTACGCTAAGCTACACCATCATCTTAGCACCGCTCAGCGTCTATCGCAGCTTCATTCTGCCCCATCGTTACGGCCTCTCACACCAAAGCCGGAGGTCATGGCTGGCCGATGAGGCGAAGGAAATGGGTCTAGGATTGGCTCTGGGTACGGTTTTAGTGGCAGTAATCTATCTATTTCTCGAGGCCTTCCCCCAGACCTGGTGGCTGTTAGCCTTTGCCTTCGTAGCTTTGCTCAGCGTGGTCATGACCAGGCTGGCGCCGGTGCTGATCCTGCCCCTTTTTTTCAAGCTGGAACCTATCAAGGATACGGAACTCAGACAAAGGCTCCTCGGTTTAGCAGAACGTTGCCAGACCAAGGTAAAGGACGTTTTCCAGATCAATTTCAGCAGCAAGGTGTCTGCCGGCAATGCTATGCTGATGGGCTGGGGCAACACCAGGCGTATTGCTATCAGCGACACCCTGCTCGTGCACTACACACCGGAAGAGATCGAGGTGATCATGGCTCACGAACTGGGCCATCAACGACATAAGGACATCGCCAGGCTCATCGTGGCACAGTCAGCGCTGATGCTTCTCGGGTTCTACTTGGTAAACTTGACGCTCAACTGGGCTGTGCCCCGACTTGAGCTCGACGGTATCTCCGACGTCGCTGCGCTTCCCTTGCTGGCACTGGTTCTGGCTGCATTCGCTCTAGTGCTTGCGCCTCTGGTTAACGCCTATAGCCGACGCCTGGAGGAAACAGCCGACAACTACGCCCTTGCGACCACAGACAACCCCGAGGCATTCGCCACCATGCTCAACAAGCTCACCGATCAGAATTTGACGGAGTCCGAACCCGGCAGATGGGCAGAGATCCTGTTCCACGACCATCCACCATACTACAAGCGTATGGAGCTGGCTCGGCGCTATCGAAGAGAGGGGCAGTTATGAGACTTATCCTGGCCAGGCACGGGGAGACAGACATGAACAGGCTGGGGCGAATACAGGGAATCAGCGACCTGGAGTTAAATGAAACTGGCAAAAGGCAGGCTGAAGCGCTGGCCCAGGCGCTCAAGAACGAGAAGGTGGAAGCAATCTATACCAGCCCCCTGAAGAGAGCCAGAGATACAGCCTACGCTATAGGCCGTTACCATCAAGTTGAGATTGTACCCCTCTTCGGGCTGAGAGAACTGGATGCCGGCGATGTAGATGGCCTGACGTATAAGGAGATGAGAGCCCAGTATGGCGACTTCCTGGACAAGTGGGTAGAAGACTGTGCTTCGGTGAGGCTTCCTGGAGGCTGCACCCTCCCTGAGCTCCAGGATAACGCCTGGGCAGCTATCCAGGAGATCATCGAAAGGCAGAACCAGCAGACAGGGGAGGGCAAAGCGAGCGGAAAAGGGGTCGTGATAGCGGTCACTCACTTCTTCCCCATACTTTCCATTATATGCAAAGCACTAGGACTGGAGCTCTCAGAATGTAGAAGGATGAGGCTAGACCTAGCCTCCATGTGCACTATGGACTTCAACCCACCGTGGACGGTGCTCGCTTCGCTGAACGATACCTGTCACCTGAGGAAAGACCACAAATGAGACGCCAACAGCCCCTCCCGAGAAGGGTTTTACGGTTTATCCGGGAGCGCGACCTGGTCAGAGCAAATAAACCCCTGGTAGTCGGAGTCTCCGGAGGACCCGATTCAGTATGCCTGCTTCACATCCTGTCGGGACTTAAACGTACGCTGGGCACGGAGCTTCACATCGCTCATCTGAATCACCTGCTGCGTGGAGCCGAATCGGATGCTGATGCCGAGTATGTATCCTCGCTGGCCCACGAACTGGAAATCCCGGCGACTATCGAAAGGCGGGATGTAAAGGCATACCAGCGTAAACACCGCCTCTCTCTGGAGGAGGCGGCACGAGAGGTAAGATATGCCTTCTTCTCCGAGGTTGCACGTTCACTGGGTACGGACACCGTAGCGGTAGGGCACACCGCTGATGACCAGATTGAGACCATACTTATGCACGTGGTGCGCGGCACTGGGCTCGCCGGGCTTCGCGGCATGCAGCCGCTCAATATCTGGCACCTGCCCAAGGAAGACAAGCTCAGAATTGCGAGGCCTCTCCTCGAAGTGAGGAGAGATGAGACTGAGGCTTATTGCTCTGCCCAGGGGCTATCCCCCCGAATCGATTCCTCCAACCGCTTGCCCACCCAGTTGCGCAACCAGGTCCGCTCTCAGCTCATCCCACTGCTTCTAAGATACAACCCTGATATCGAAATGGCGCTACTCCGCACTGCCCGTGCGGCTGACGCCGACCTGGCCTACATAGACGAGCAAGTATCCCAGCTCTGGGGCCGCGTTGTGAAAGAACGTCCAGAGGGGATTGCCATCGAGAGAGTGGAGTTCTCCCCCCTCGATCCCGCCCTCAAGCGACACCTGATCCGCTCAGCCCTCCAGCGTCTGCTCGGAGACCTTCAGGATATCGAGTCCGTCCACGTTGAGGGCCTGCTTGATGCTATGACCAAGCCGGCAGGGAAAAGGCTTTCCCTGCCCCGTGGCCTGGCCTTCCACGGCGACTACAGACACGGGCTGATAACGGCCAGGGGGGAAATAGGATGTCCCTACCCTTCTCTGGAGGGAGAGCACCGCCTTAACTTCCCAGGCGAGACGGAGCTTAGTGGCTGGCGGGTGAGAGGCACCATCCTGGATCATCGCCCGACAGATGCTGACGAGGGGGAACTGAAGGCATATCTTGACTTCGATGTCACCGGCGACGCGCTTACTGTCCGCGGTCGGAGGCGCGGTGACAGGTTTCAGCCCCTGGGGATGGAGTTACCCAAGAAGCTCCAGGACTTCATGGTCGACTCGAAGATCCCCCGCCACTGGCGCGATCATGTGCCGCTGGTCTGCTCACCGCAGCACATCCTCTGGGTGGTGGGCTGGCGCATCGACCACCGCGCCAGAGTCACGCCCTCGACCAGGCGAGTGCTCTTTTTAGAATTCGAGCGGACCTAACGCTGTCAAGACTCTTTAGAAAT
>Ga0209498_1001520_pt1 | contig 14184 bp, 11 predicted proteins | sample WalLakDeSediment_FD_184131 | JGI IMG/M metagenome (GOLD analysis project Ga0209498, IMG submission 184131) | Lake sediment microbial communities from Walker lake, Nevada to study Microbial Dark Matter (Phase II) - Walker Lake 11/02/13 Deep... | ecosystem: Environmental > Aquatic > Freshwater >...
GTTCACCAACCAGCTCGGGTTTCCCGGCATTAGGCTGGATAAGAATAGGCAGTGATGAATGCTTTTTGTATAGTGCTGCGATCTCTGCCATCTCTTCCGGCGAGAGTTCCCCACAGTTAGCTCCAACAGCATCAGCACCGGCTTTTTCAATGACGCCGGCAATCTCCGCTACCGTACTGCCCATAATGGTGCGCCCGCCTTTGTCAGTTAAGGCAAAAGAAAAGGTCACAATAATCGGCAAATCTGTTACCTCCCTGGCCGCTTTTAAAGCACAGGCCGCCTCGCGCAGGTCGGTCATAGTTTCTATCAGCAGTCCGTCAACTCCGCCCTCAACCAGGACCAGGGCCTGTTCTTTGAAATTTTCGTAAAACTGCTCTTCGCTGTAAGTTCCATATGGTTTTAAAAGCTTTCCCGTAGGGCCGATATCTCCAAAAACATATTGGTTTCCATCTGCCGCTTCCTTTGCCAGCCTGGTTGCACTTAAATTGTGTTCCCTTAAATCGGCATTCAAACCCTTCGATTCGATGCTGATCCTGTTCATGGTAAATGTGTTTGTAGTTAAAGCATCAACGCCCGCCATTGCGTATGCACGGTGAAATTCTGCAACATAACCGGGATTTGTAAGGTTGATAGTGCCGCTTGTCTCCAAACCCCGCCTGGCCAATTCAGTCCCTATCGCTCCGTCAAATATAAAAACCTTTTTCTCTGCTAACAGTTTTTGTAAATCCATTTTAAGCTTCACCACTTTTCAGGGTTATTCCGATACCGCACCTCAATCATCTGACAACTGCATCTGTATTATTCTATGGATAAAAAGAATCTGCCTGCCCGGGATCTGTTTTTTATTATACCAAACCGGTGTTACAAATTGTGAAGGATATAGCGTTAAGTAAAGCGAATTATTGCATAAAGGGTTTGTTTTGGTTTTTTAATTACCTGTAAAAGATCGTCGCCAGCTAAATAAAGGAGGGAACAATGATTGTGACAAAAATTCTGGTAACCGGCGCTCTCGGTCAGATTGGGACTGAACTTGTACCCTTTCTGCGAGAAAAATACGGTACAAACAAAGTCATCGCTTCTGCCAGGAGAATAAAGGACGGCTCTGAAAATATAGTTGAAACCGGACCTTTTGAACTGCTTGATATTACCGACCGCGATAGTATTGCTGCGGTAATCAAAGGACACAGGGTAAACTCTATTTACCACCTGGCTTCCCTGCTATCAGCAACTGGTGAAGATAACCCCCAGTCACTCTGGGAAGTAAACATGAACGGCTTGATCAACATCCTTGAAGCAGCAAGAGCTTATAATTGTTCCATTTTCTTCCCCAGTTCAATCGCCGTCTTCGGACCGGATTCTCCTAAAGATAAAACTCCCCAGGATACTGTTACAAGGCCCACAAGTATTTACGGCATCTCTAAGATATCAGGTGAACTGCTCTGCGATTATTACCACAAAAAATACGGCATGGATATCCGCGGGTTGAGATACCCGGGGGTTATTTCCAGCGCTGCCCTGCCTGGTGGCGGCACAACCGATTATGCTGTTCACATTTTCTACGACGCCATCCGGCACGGCAAATATACCTGTTTCCTGGCAGAAAACAGTTCAATCGATATGATCTACATGCCCGATGTTTTAGAAGGTGCTGTTAAATTGATGGAAGCAGATCCCGGTAAGCTTCGACACCGCAATGCCTTTAATGTTTCAGCAATAACGGTTACACCACGGGAATTATCTGATGAAATCAAAAAACATATCCCCGGTTTTACAATCGATTACGATATCGATCCGGTCAGGCAGGCAATTGCCGACAGTTGGCCCAATTCGCTCGACGATTCTGCAGCCCGTGCCGAATGGGGCTGGAACCCACAGTACGGCCTGGCAACAATGACCGAAGATATGATCAAGGCACTAAGTGCCAAACTTGAATAGTTGAATTCACTTTATCTCCTCAGCCTGGAAACAACCTTAGAGCAGCTTTTCTGCCGGCTTCGTGCCTTAACTATTGCACGGGCGCCGCATTTATAACCGGCACGCTGTCAACAAGCTTGATGTCATATAAAAAACATATAGAAATAAAATTGAATTATCCAGAGGGAGATTTTTCTGACTACTAATAAAACGGAGGCAGTGTACATGTCCAGGCAAATTATCAAGGAACTTCAGGGCCAATTTTCCGAACTGCAGGAACAGGGTCTTTTTAAGCGGGAGCGTATTATTGTCACCCCCCAGTCGGCCGATATAGAAGTATCCACCGGCGAAGAAGTCTTGAACTTCTGTGCCAACAATTACCTTGGTTTATCGAACCACCCTGCAGTAATCGAAGCGGCACAGGAAACAATGGAACAGTGGGGCTATGGACTCTCATCAGTCCGCTTCATCTGCGGCACACAAAAGATTCACAAGGAACTGGAGGAAAAAGTCTCCAGGTTTTTGCATACAGAAGACACTATCCTATACGCCGCCTGTTTCGATGCTAACGGCGGAATTTTCGAACCCCTGTTCGGTGCAGAAAGCGCAATTATATCCGATGAACTTAACCATGCCTCCATAATTGACGGCGTCAGACTCTGCAAAGCAGCACGTTTTCGTTATCGCCATTCCGACATGAGTGAACTGGAGGACTGCCTGCAGCAGGCCAAATCGTCAAAATACCGGATAATCGCCACTGACGGCGTATTTTCAATGGACGGGGATATAGCAAAACTGCCGGAAATATGTAGTCTTGCCGAACAATACGACGCTCTGGTCATGGTCGATGACAGCCACGCTACCGGGTATATAGGTAAAACCGGGCGGGGTACCTTTGAACATTTCGGCCTGGAAGGAAAAATAGATTTAATCACCACCACTTTTGGCAAAGCGCTTGGTGGAGCGATGGGCGGTTGTACCTCGGGCCGTAAAGAATTGATCGAAATGCTGCGCCAACGATCACGGCCCTACCTTTTTTCCAATTCACTGGCCCCGGCTATAGTCGGCGGGACTTTGAAAGTTTTGGAGATGCTTTCTTTATCAACTGAACTACAGAAAAAGGTTAATGAGAATGCCGCTTACTTCCGTAAAAAAATGGTTGAGGCCGGATTTACAATTGTACCGGGCGATACGGCTATTGTACCGGTTATGCTCTACAATGAACCGCTGGCCCTGAAGATGGCCGACCTGATGTTAAAAGAAGGCATATACGTGATAGGTTTCGCTTACCCTGTCGTTCCAAAAGGAAAAGCGCGTATCAGGGTCCAGCTTTCTGCCGCACATGAAAAAGAACATCTTGATAAAGCAGTATCCGCATTTATTAAAGTCGGCAGAGCGTTGGAAGTTATATGACCGGTAAAAAATCTTACCTGGATTTGTCAGCTTCTAAGAAATCAAGCAGGGCTGGATTAAATTGATCCGGCGATGTCTCCATCGGGCAGTGGCCTTCTTCCGTAATAATAACTAACTCGGCCCGAGGAAATAACCGAACCAGCCTTTCCCCCTTCTCAAGAGGGACCCAGGAATCATCCTCGCCCCAGAGACAGAGAACTGGAATATCCAATTCTCCGACCCGGTCTAAAAGCGGCGCCGGCGCCGTATTGATTAGATCAACAAAAACAACATCTGTATTTTCTAAAGTCAGGGGGAAGTAGTAACCATTAACTTCGTCCGCAGTGGGTTGCCGGCCGTAAGCAGAAAGCAGGGCTTTTTCCACCCAGTTTTCTCTAAAAAGTAATCTGGGTCCTAATACTCTTACCCACCGGTTTACCGGTGGGGATCTTAATAAGAAGGCAACAAGAGAAGGTTCAAACTCGGCCAGCGCACCTGCAGCAAGGGTAAGGCTTTTTACTTTTTCCGGTTCCTGCAAAGCCATTGCTGTAACCGCAGCTCCACCCATCGAATGCCCTACCAGGTGCCACTTTTCTCCCGGTTCGAGCTTCTCCAGTAAAGCCCAAAGATGTTCTGCTCTTCTTACTGAAGAATGTTCCAATCCTGCCCGCCTCTCACTTAAACCAAAACCGGGCAGATCAACAGCAATGACCAGGTAACCTTCATGTTCCAGGGCAGGGGCCGTGTAACGCCACGAGAATGTAGATCCACCTAACCCATGGATCAATAGTACAGGGGCCCCTCTATCATTTCCTTCGGCAAAGCGGCGGAAGTGCATTTCAATTCCATCTATCGAAGAGAATTCACTATCATCATAAACCAGTTCATGGCGATTGCCAGTGAGCTGTTGTAATGGTATTAAATATGGCAGGACGCTTAGGAGAATAAACAGCGCTGCCAAAATTATAGCTGTCCACTTCAATATCCGCTTTAAGGCCGCCATTTATTATCACCCCTGATCGGTTTTAGTTCTCTTCACCGGCTTAAGCTAAATATTCAACACGCAGATCTCATATCCCTACGCAATCTCTCTTTTATATAGATTTGCCCCATATATTAATCTATGACTATTTCAAAAAAGTTAAAGGAATCAAAGGGTTGAAAACAGAAGGGGTAATTACGACTCTAATATCAGGAGGTTTTTAAAATGAGTGTAATCGTAAAAGCTAAAGAGCTGGGCAAAGAAATTCGTAAAACTGAGCAATACCGGGAACTGGAAAGAGTTTCTGAAAATATGCAGGAAGATGCCGAAGCCAACCAAATGGTCAGGGAGATCCAGGATCTGCAACAGCAAATACAATTTGCCCAGCAGTCAGGGGTTCAACCCAGCCAGGAACAAATTGAGGAATTCAATAATTTAAAAAGTAAAATGGATACGAGCCTGACCATACAAGCCTATGCCAAGGCCCAGAACGACTTCAGCGAGTTCATGCAGGATGTTAACAATGCCATCAGCGAAGGGATTAGTCCTGGCGAAGGCCCGGATTCATAATGCTGTAAAACTAATAAGCATCTATATTCCTGTAAACAGAAAACACCAACGCTGCTGCTCCTGCAGGAGGCGTTGGTGTTATTTTTACTATCCTTACCTTTAAAAATGGTAAATCTCTGCTATTTTATGATCAAGACATTTGTTTTAGTACAATGAGCTACTTTGTTGCTAACGCTACCCAGAAAAGCTTCTTGTATCCCCCGCAGGCCTTTACTGCCTAAAACCAGCAGGTTATATTTACCTTCGTCGGCCATTTTGCAAATAACATTCGCGGGTGACTCCTGGCCCACCACTACTTCCGTTTTCACAGGTATGCCATTCTCGCTAATTTTATTCGCAGCAGCTTCGACAACATTCTCAGCCTGTTCCTTCAGATTTTTTTTGATCTGAACCCAGTAATCGTCAGACATGTGCACGCTTATCCTGGTCTTAAAATCAAATTCTCCCGTTACGTTAAGAACGGTTACCTCAGCATTTAAAGGCCGCGCTATCGTTATCACTTCATCAATCACTTTTATGGAATGATCCGAACCGTCAATTGCCAGTAGAATACGATACAATTATCACCACTCCTTTATGAATGCTATCATTTTTAAAGTATCGCTACTTTACAATCAGTACACTTGAACATCCCATATGAGCAACTCTGTTACTGACACTTCCTAAAAACATTTCCTGAATTCCCCGCAGCCCACGGCTGCCAAGAATAATCAAGTCAAACTTGCCTTCCCTGGCCATATCACAGATTGCATCCGCAGGAGATTTATGACCCATAACTACCTCAGTGTGTGTAATCAGCCCTTTTTCTCTAAACGGCCTGGCGGCCTCTTCGACAACACCGTCTGCTTCTTCCTTGAGGTGTTTATTTATCGTTTGCCAGTTATCATCAGAAAACTGGACACTTACACGTGGGCTAAAAACATATTCCCCGACTACAGTAAGAACCGTGACTTCTGCATTCAGGGATTCTGCGATAACCAGGCCTTTTTCAACCACCTTTTTGGAATGGTCTGAGCCGTCAGTTGCCAGTAAAATCTTATACATATGATGCCCTCCATTTCATTATATCAAATAAAATTAAAAATCTTCAAAACCAGAGGCAGTTTTCTTATTGTGACAAGATAAACCGCCCCTTCAAAAATTTCGCATACTAATCCAGTTCTTCAATCATTTCTTCTACTTCTTCATAACCTGACTTGTAAAAAACGTCTTCTTCAGGTTCCAGCTCTTTTAATAAGCGCAGGAACTCTCCCGCATGCTCTCTCTCTTCGTCAGCGATATCTTTAAGCACCGCCTTTGCCAGCTTGTGATCGATTGATTCTGCCAGTTGCATATATAGTTGTATCGCTTCATACTCCGCCGCTATCATAAATCGAATCGCGCGAACCAGCTCTTCGTGAGTTAGCTTGCGATCAGCTGCCAGACCGGAAAATGAATGGCCAAACTCAGGCATATAATCCCCCCCTTTACAGGTTTTAATAAATTATATCAATATTCTGTTACTTGAGCAACCAGTTGAGTGACAGCCTTTTTAAAGTTGCTTCTGTTGGGTTGCCGGTTTTTTGATCCCACCCGGCAAACTTGTAGTAGAGCGCTACAGCAGCATCAACCGCTTCCCTGTTGAGACATTCACCCTTCGACGGTCCATCCGGCAGAGGCTTGAATAAGCGCTCCGGCAGTTTATCATCTTTACTGGAAAAACCTTCCCGGGCATTAAAGAAACGCATCATGTTAAAACGCCTTTCCCCGGCAAGCATTAGTTCATAAAGTGAAGTCTCCCAGCCGAGACCGTAACGGCAGACATCAACCAGTTCGGAAGGGCCGTACATCTGCCACGATGGGCCCCAAACAAACTGGCAGATACATAGAGAGTCAGCCAGAGAATAAAAGCACTGGCTGTTAAAAGCAAAACGTACCTTTTCCTCATCTAAAACCAGTTGATCGGGTTTGTATCTTTTCCAGATACCAATCTGGTAAAGATAGTTCCACATTGGATTCTTCGGCGAAGCGGTTAAAACCGGGTCATGTTCACTGGACTGGTGGTCTGCGCCAAATGGGTTCACCGCATAAATTAATCCCAGGGAAGGTTTCTGCTGGGGCATATGAGCCGGCAGCTCCTGGCCCTTGACAGCTATGCTTAATTCTTCGGCCTCTTTTCCAATCCTGCGGGCAGCTATTGCACTTCCTTCCGCCAGCAGATCTCCGAAGCCCTGTCTCCTGGCAATACTTTCGATCAGGGGCTTTAATACCTTTTCGTTACCGAAATTTAGTTCAAGCCCGCCGGTATCTTCCTTCTCAATCAAACCTTTTTCATAACATTCCATGGCAAAAGCTATAGTTGCCCCGGTGGAAATTGTATCGAGCCCATACATATTGCATAACTGGTTAGCCAGGGCAATGGCTTCCAAATTTTTTATGCCGCAGTATGATCCGAGAGCAGCACAAGTCTCATATTCAGGCCCGCCGTAGAGCGGATCGACTATTCCGGGCACCTCCACCACTCTCTTGCACCTTACGACACAGCCATAACAAGTGTCTCTTTTTATCAGGATCGTATCAGTCATCGTTGTTCCGGTGATCTGCCCTGCGCCATCGGGGAAATAACCCGATGTCCAGTTCCTGGTCACCAGGAACCCTTCCAGATGCATACTTTCCAAGCCGCTGTCTGTCCCATGCTCCGCCAGGCTATCGACTGTACTGTTATCCTTTATTCTATTTTTAGCATCAAGGGTCAATTCTCGGAACTTATCCTTATCGGCCGGCTTCTGCTTTTCTCCCTTTTTCAATACTACCGCTTTCAGGTTTTTCGAACCCATTACTGCACCGGTACCGGTCCTGCCGTTAGCCCTGTTACACATATTGATTATGGAAGCATACCTGACCATGTTCTCACCGGCAGGGCCAATCTGGGCAATCTGTAAATCATTTTCTCCAAGATCATCACGAATAATCTTCTCGGCTTCTCCGGTTACCTTTCCCCAGGCCGCCCCTGCATCATGCAGCTCTGCTTCATCACCCCTGATGTAAAGGTAAACCGGGCTTTGGGCTTTTCCCCTGAACATGACCGCATCCCAACCGTTTGCTTTCAGTTCCACGGGGAAAAAACCACCGGCCTGGCTGTCACCTATACCCCCGGTAAGCGGGCTTTTTGTTGTAATGGCCAATCTGTTCAAACCGCTGATGGGCAGCCCGCTTAAAGGTGAAACCGCCATTACAAGGATGTTTTCAGGGCCAAGCGGTTCTACTCCAGGCTCTATTTCCTGCAAAATCAGGTAGAGCCCAAGCGCTGAACCTCCCGGATAAAGCCGGTATATCTCCCCGGGGATAGTGCGCCTGGTTACAACACCCCTGGTTAAATCTACATCAAGAATTTTCGCATCAGGAAAAGCTAACATCTTAATCCCCCCAAGTCATAATATAAAGTTTCCTCAACCCCGGTGGTATAAATTGTTTGGATGCGGTGTATCAGCAATATTACCTGATCTATTTCACCAGTACGGCCAAAGATCCTTCTCTTATAGCAAATTTGACTTATTCTTGAAATCAAAATTAAAACATTTTATTTGAAGCCGTCAAATTAAAGAGTAAGGTTGAATACAGGCAATAATACGATATAATAAAGGTATAGAAACAAAAAAGAGTAATTAAGATACAAAAACAAACTCACTTCAATATACCGCAATCCGGGCAATAAACGATCAGATCAATCCAGCTGCTATAAAACAAGGTTTAACAAAGTGACATCATAGATAATTATCTATCGATTCACTGATTTACAATCTTTATAAGGGGGATTATTAAATGGAACATTTGAATAAAGAAGATATGGAGCTCCTCTTGGAACAGGGAGGGAGAAAGCCCTGCATATCAATCTACATGCCCACGCAGAAAGGAAGGGAAGGGGCTAAGGAAAACTCTACCCGTTTTAAAAACCTGCTAAATATAACAGAAAAACAGCTCGAAGCAAGAGGTGTGAACTCTTCAGAACAAAAAGAGCTGCTTGATTCTGCCAGGAAACTGATCAGCGAAAGTTATTTTTGGGCAAACCAGAGTGAGGGCTTTGCTTATTTCATTTCGCCAGGGTTTTCCCGTAGCTATCGTTTATCCCTGCAATTTGAAGAAATGTCCATAGTCAGGGATTCTTTCCACCTTAAACCACTTTTCAAATTACTATCTACCGACGGCCAGTTTTATATTCTCGCCCTCAGCCAGAAAGATGTCCGCTTAATGCGCGGCACGCGCAGTATAATTGAAGAAATAGATTTAAGCAGTATTATTGAAAAGCTTAAAGCTGACCTCGGTGATGAACTTTTTGAACCAACCCTGCAGTTTCATACCGGTGCCCCGGATGCAAGCGGTACTCGCAGCGCCATATTTCATGGCCATGGCGGGGCGATAGACGGCTTTCTGAGAGAAAGACTGCTTAATTACTTTCGTTTAATCGATCGGGAAATACAAGGCTTAATTGATGATAAAGGGTCACCCCTTATACTTGCCTGTGTTGATTACCTGATTCCTCTTTATAAGGAGACCAGTAAATATCCCGTCCTGTTTGAAGAAAGTATCAAGGGGAACCCTGAAAATATCAATGCCCAGGATTTACATCAAAAAGCCTTGGATTTAATAATGCCTTATTTTCAGAAAAACCAGGAAGAAGCGAAAGCACGTTACCATGAATTAAAAGGGACCGGAAAAACCTCCAATGATATCCTTGAAATCCTGCCGGCAGCTTATCACGGCAGGATAAGCGATATTTTTGTTACACCGGGCATCCAGCAATGGGGAAGTTACGATCCCGAAACCGAAGAAGTAAGCCTGAGTGAAGGACCTGATAGCGGTGATGAGGACCTAATCGACCTGGCTGCGGCCAAGTCTTATTCAAATAGCGGCAATGTCTATGCCGTAGAACCTGAACAAATGCCCGATCAGAGTCCGGCCGCGGCAATCTTCCGCTGGTAACTTTTTTACACTAAGAAGTTAGCAAAAAGGGGTGGGCTTGATTCCGCTATCTTATTGACGGGGTGATTCTGCTGGTGATGACACGTAAAGAATTTATAAAAAACTGCTGCCTGGCCGGCGGAGCTGGTTTGTTATGCCTCACCTGTGGGTCTTTTCTGCTCAGTGCCTGCATCCGGATTGAGGATACAGAAGAAGATCCTGCTTTATGGCAGCCGGCTTATGCCGGTTTAGCAGCCTCACGTGAGCTTGATGAACGGGTCGAAGAGGTTTATGCAATTCTTGAAAATTGTGAGCTCTGCCCCCGCCGCTGTGGTGTGAACCGGCATGCAGGAGAAAAAGGTTTTTGCCGGGCTCCTAAACAAGCAATGGCCTACAGCCACCAGCCTCATTTTGGTGAAGAGCTGCCCCTTGTCGGGCGCAGTGGCTCCGGGACGATCTTCTTTTCCAACTGCAACCTGCGCTGCGTCTTCTGCCAGAACTGGCCTATCGCCCACGAAGGGAGAGGCCGTGAAATCAGCGATGAAGAACTGGCGGGAATGATGCTCGATCTGCAGCAAAAAGGCTGCCACAACATTAACCTGGTAACGCCAACTCACGTTTTACCGAACATCATTAACGCCACTCGTATTGCCTTCCAGAACGGCCTCTATTTACCTCTCTGTTACAACACCAGCGGTTATGAACGCACCGAGATTGTTAAACTTTTAGACGGTATCGTCGATATTTATCTTCCTGACCTCAAATTCATGGATGGCACTGAAGCGGAGCGTTACAATTTGGCAGCAGCTTACGACTACCCGCAAATGGCTCAGGACGCGATTACTGAAATGCATCTCCAGGTCGGAGATCTAGTCACCGACGATTACGGCATTGCCTTAAGCGGACTGATGATACGGCACCTGGTGATGCCCAACCGGGTGGCAGGCACAAAAGAATTTGTTCAATGGGTAGCTGAAAACTTGTCAAAAGATACCTATATCAATATTATGTCTCAATATCGGGTTGACTATAAAGCATTTGATTACGAAGAGATTGCCAGGGCCATTACTTCCGATGAATTCGTCGAGGCAATGGAATGGGCCATAGAAGCGGGATTGACCAACCTTGATGAACGATCCCTGGCTCAGCTTGATATACACCGCACCAAAATTAATTGATTTAAGCCCACAGGCCTGGCAATACCGAACCGCAATAACTGCAGGACCCGTTTTTCAAGTTTATCTCCTCGATAACAAAGCCTGCCCTGCTGATCACCTTTTCCCCGCAGTCCGGGCAGAAGGTGTTTTCACCTTTGTGGCCGGTTACTTTGGCTATATAGACAAACTTTAAACCTGCATCCAGAGCCGTGTCACGGGCCTTTTCCAGAGTGGAAACAGGGGTCCTCGGCAGGGCAGACAGTCGATACAGCGGATAAAAACGGGCAAAATGAAGAGGCACATCTGCACCCAGCTCACTTACAATCCACTTGCACATTTCACTTATAAGGGTCATGTCGTCGTTTAAAGTCGGAATGACGATCGTGGTTATCTCAATATGGATGCCTGATTCATGAAGCAATTTTAGACTTTTTAAGACAGGTTCAAATTCCCCGCCGACATATTCCCGATAAAACTCTGCATCAAAACCCTTGAGGTCAAAATTGACCGCATCCAGCTTTGCGGCAATATTCCGCAGCGGTTCAGGTTGTATATAACCAGCGGTATGCATCAGGTTTAGCAGGCCGGCTTTCCTCGCCTGCTCTGCTACTGCTGCCATATACTCATAAAAGGCTACCGGTTCACCGAAAGCATAGCTAACAGAAGGCACTCCGGCTAACAGGGCATGTTCAATTACCTTCTCGGGCGGCATATCGTAGGCATGGACTTCTTCCGGGTTAACCAGGGCCATATCCCAGACTTCACAGAATTCACAGGCCAGGTTACATCCTGCCGTCGATATAGAGAGAGCCCTGCTGCCGGGCAGAACATGGAAAAAGGGTTTGCGCTCGACAGGGTCTTCCTGCACCAGTGCCGGATTCCCGTAAACCAGGGTATATCCATCGCCGTCACGGTTTTCCCGCACGCGGCAAGACCCTCTTTCACCTTCCGACAGTTCACATAATCTGGGGCAAAGCTCACAACGCACAGCATTGCCATCTATCTTGCTGAACCAGGGAGATCGTTTTGCCCTGATCAAGCCTTTTTCTGTAAATACAGTCGCTGTTCCAGGCGAAGGATCTTCAGTGGGGGTTTTTTCGGCCTTCCGAAACAGGGCACATCCGGGCATACTCGCCAGGCAAAATGCACAGAATCCGTAAGCGCCGGCTTTAAGCACTACACGACGGTTTACCTCACCTGAAAAATTAATCTGGCCAGCCATGGCTGATCTAGCCTCCCGCATATAAATAGTACTACAAAAGCAGTTCCATTGGCAATCGCGGCAAAAAGTGCGCAGGCGATAATCCCCAGTACAGGAGCCACAACTGCGCTTGCCAGGGCGGCACCGACACAAGCCCCGAACAACTCTGCTCCATAAACAATCCCTGCAGTTTTGTCGGCATCCCTCTTCAGGGTCATGTAGCAGGCAGCCGCTATCGGAAAGTCGACTCCGTTGATCAGACCCGCCCCAAAAGTAAGCATAGAAAATAGCACAAAAATAACTGCCGGCGACTGAGCTGTGGCTGCTAAAGGGAGCACAAAGGCAATCACTACGGCCAAAAGGGCAATGCTCAACTGAACAGTGGCTAGAGTCTTTATCTCCGCTTTATGCTTTACATAGCGATTAGTAAGAAACGCCCCCAGGGCCAGACCGCACATAAACAAGGCTACAATAAATCCCACTGTTTCATAGACAAATCCGTAAATGCTCTGGAAAGAAAATATCAGGGCAATCTGCAGAGTCATTGTGGAAAGGCCCGTAGTAAATACGGTAAAGTGAATCGCAAAGCCAAGTGCAAGCTTGTTTCTTTTTCGCTTAGCGACCGCCCGCATACCAAGTGCTGTAAGCAGGGGCACGATACATAGCGGCAAGATCCACCAGGGTTCAATGTGCAGCAGCCATGAAAAGGTTTGTGCACGGTCCCGGCGCGTCAGATCATCCCAGAACATCAGGGTATAAAAATAGCCAATGGGCTTAAAGTCAGTGTTAATAAAGTAGCGCTGAACAACAGGAAGCAGATCTTTTTCTATAAGTTCCTGTTCTTCCAGGGAAGGAGGCAAGAGCGGCCCCGCTTCGGGTCCGTCGACGTGAGCTTTAATGCTCCGCCCATGGTTCCGGACTACCCAGTTCACCCTCCTAAGCTGAGAATCCTCCAGCAGGGTCTGGTAATGATGCGCCGAAAACCCTTCGGCTTCAATGCTCCTTTCGCTGTAGCGTTCTGCCAGAACAACAGGATCAAGCGAAATCTGGCCAGGGCTGTTGGTGGCAAAAAAGTATATAAAATGCTCACCTGCAGGCAGGACACGGGAAAATACACTGCCCAGGGTGTGATAAATAGCCGCATTACGATTGGCCACCGCTTTACCCCGTAGGTCGGGTGTAGATACCGCCCCGATTACCAGCACACCGTCGGGATTAAGCAGGTCTCCAACTTCGGTGAAAAATTCCTTCGTGTAGAAGCGGTTCAAAACCGCCGTGGCCGGATCGGGCACATCGACAATAATAAGATCATATTTTCCATCCGCGGTTTTGACGAAAAGCCGACCGTCAGCGTGAACAAGATTAACCCGCGGATCAGCTAAAGCTTCCAAGGTTACACCGGAAACAAAGGGTTCTGCCGCATCAGTAAGCACCTCGTCGAGTTCGACATAATCAACCTGCTCAACAGGATGCTTTATTATTTCACTGAGCACTCCACGCAGGCCACCGCCAATTAGCAAAACACGCTCAGGTGATTCGTGCTGCACCATGGCCATATGGGCAAACTCCACCGCTTCCTGCTCTTCTAACCCGGGTACTAGTGTCTCCGGGCCGGCGGTGCTGAAAACAAGGTGCCCGCTCTGGAAAAAACTATACTGGTCTTCAAGTCTTAGTATGGCTATAGTACCATGTTTTGACTGGTAAGTCCCGATAAGTTCGTGCTGCGGCGAAAAATACTGCCACTGCAGGCGATAAGCCCACTGATCAAGGTTTCCGAGCAGGGGGTAAACACCGGCAGCTATAATTATAAGAACAACGAGCAGCAGATGCAAAGCTGACGGCCATCTATCACCTGCTACGGCATATCTGCGATTCATAAAAAGGGCGGCGCCGAGCATAAAAAACCCAACCAAAATCGCCGATTGGAATGAGTTTAAGTATTTAACCATCAGGAAGGTAAAAAGGAGACCGCCAAGCATATTGCCCGCCGCTTCACCAATGTATGTTTTTCCAATCCCCGATGTATCAGG
>Ga0209498_1001522_pt1 | contig 14166 bp, 13 predicted proteins | sample WalLakDeSediment_FD_184131 | JGI IMG/M metagenome (GOLD analysis project Ga0209498, IMG submission 184131) | Lake sediment microbial communities from Walker lake, Nevada to study Microbial Dark Matter (Phase II) - Walker Lake 11/02/13 Deep... | ecosystem: Environmental > Aquatic > Freshwater >...
CGCTCACCGGCATCGTTGAGAATTGGGGCGCCAAAACAGCCGCTTTTTTTGCAGCCCTCTACACTCGAGGCGTTGTTCATGTGGATGACCGATTGACGGTCAAGCGTCTTTAGAAGGTGGCACGGACAAACGGCGTTTGTCCGTGTGGTGCGTGGAAGATATTAATGGTGTCATAATAGTCTTGACACCCATTCGTTCGCTTATCCGATCCATCTTGCTGTAGGAGCAAGCTTTTACCTGCTTGCGATAACATCGCGACCGGGAGGTCGCTCCTACCGGGAGACGCCATATGGGGTTAAACAAAGTGTCAACACTATTTCGAGACCGTTCATATCTGCCGTGCATCGTTCATAAGGAGGCCTATATGATAAAGAATCCCAACCTTGTCCTGTCGCGATCCGACTATGATGCCGCTATTTTCGATCTGGACGGTGTGATCACAAAAACGGCCAAAGTTCATTCCAGGGCGTGGAAGCGACTGTTCGACGAATACCTGGAAAAGCACGCAAAGGGAGATTGGAAACCCTTTGACGATGAGGATTACCGCCGATACGTGGACGGAAAGCCCAGGTACGATGGCATCAAGAGCTTTCTCGAATCCAGAGGCATCAAGATTCCTTTTGGAAGCCTCGAAGATGGGCCGGACAAGGAAACCGTATACGGACTGGGAAACCGCAAAAACCGCTATTTCAACGAGGTGATCGAGCGAGACGGCGTAGATGTTTATCAACCGGCCGTCCACCTTCTCCGGCAACTTCGTTCCGCAGGCTTTAAAACCGCCGTTGCCTCATCGAGCAAGAACTGCGCCGCCGTTTTAAAAGCCGCCGGGATATCCGACCTCTTTGACGGCAAGATCGACGGTATTGATGCCCAGGAGATGAAACTTGAGGGCAAACCTGCACCGGATATGTTTCTAGTGGCTGCGGAAAATCTCAAGGTTGCACCTGAAAGGACCGTGGTCTTGGAAGATGCGATCTCCGGGGTGAAGGCGGGAATGAAAGGCGGTTTCGGCCTTGTCATCGGGGTGGATCGAACCGGCCACGGTGAAGATCTCAAAAAAAAGGGGGCGGACGTAGTGGTCACTGATCTTTCCGTCGTAAGGGTGAATAACGCTTCTTCCACACCTGCAGATGCCGTGCCCTCAGCCCTGGAACGCTTTGAAGAAATCGCCGGCGTGGCTAAGGGCAAGGAGGTGGCGGTTTTTCTCGATTATGACGGCACCCTCACTCCCATTGTTGAAGACCCGGATAAGGCCTTCCTGTCCGATTCCATGAAGGATGCCCTCATCGAACTGGCGGATCACGTAACCGTGGCGGTCATCAGCGGCAGGGACCGTCCGGATGTCCAACGCCTTGTGGGCATCAAAAGCATCTTCTATGCAGGAAGTCATGGCTTCGATATTGCCGGTCCGGACGGAATCGAAACCGGCCCTGAGAAGGGAAAAGACTTTCTCCCTGCCCTGGACCAGGCTGAAAAAAAAGTGAAGGAGAGGCTCGAAGCCGTTTCAGGCGCCTGGGTGGAACGTAAAAAGTTCTCCATTGCCGTGCACTATCGGAAAGTTGAGGAGTCTGACGTGACAAAGGTGAAGCAGGCGGTCGAGGACGTGGCGGCGCTTCACCCTGATCTAAGACAGTCCGGGGGAAAGAAGATTTTCGAGCTTCAGCCCAAAATGGACTGGCACAAAGGCAAGGCCCTTATGTGGCTCCTGCAGGAGTTAAAGTTCGACACCTCCGACGTTGTCCCGTTTTACATCGGAGACGATATCACGGACGAGGATGCTTTCAGAACCCTCAAAGACCGGGGTATCGGCGTAGTGGTCATGGACCCTCCGAGAAACACGGAAGCGCGATACCGGTTGAAAAACACCGATGAGGTGGAGCGGTTTTTGAAGAAACTCATTAAGCAGGGATGACCGTATTTTCACGGTAAAAAGCCACAAAAGTCGTCACTCCCGCGAAGGCGGGAGTCCAGAAAGCCTTGAATTTCCTGGATTCCCGTCTACACGGGAATGACCGAAATCGGCGCTCTTTGACTTCTTACGAGTGCATCAAGGCTAGAAAAGGAGAACAAGCATGACCGTATGGTCTCTTATCTATAACGGGTTCGACCCGGACCAGGAAAAGCTCAGAGCAGCGCCATGCACACCATGGACATCGACGTTGGGGTCCCCTCCAGAGGCTGGCACGGGGAAGCCTACAGGGGCCACATCTTCTGGGACGAACTCTTTATTTTTCCCTTTCTTGACCTTCGGGTGCCTGAAATCACGCGCTCCCTGCTCATGTACCGATACCGCCGCCTCGACGAAGCCCGGGGCGCCGCCCGGGAGGCAGGATTTCAGGGCGCCATGTACCCGTGGCAAAGTGGGAGCAACGGCCGCGAAGAAACCCAGAGAATCCACCTCAATCCCAAATCCGGGCGATGGATCACGGATCACTCCCGGCACCAGCGGCATGTGAACGCGGCCATCGTTCACAACATCTGCCAGTACTACCAGGCCACGCAAGACACAGAGTTTCTTTCCTTTTACGGCGCTGAGATGATCCTGGAAATCGCCCGGTTCTGGTCCGGCATAGCGACCTACAACCAGTCACTGGACCGCTATGAGATCCTCGGCGTCATGGGACCCGACGAATACCATGAAGCCTATCCCGGCTCGGACAAGCCCGGACTGAATAACAATGCCTACACCAATGTCATGGCGGTATGGGTTTTGACCGAGGCGCTGAACGTGCTGAAGATTTTGCCGGAAGACCATAGAAATGAGATCCGTGAAACCCTGGCGCTGCAAGACGAAGAGCTGGAGCGGTGGCAGGACATCACCCGCAAGATGCGCGTGGTTTTCCACGGTGACGGAATCATCAGCCAGTTCGAAGGGTATGATAAACTCGATGAATTCGACCCCCAAGAACATCGAGCATTACATCAAGCGCACTTCCCACGGATCTACCCTGAGCCGGGTCGTCCACTGCTGGGTCCTTGCCAGGAGCGACAGGGCGCGTTCATGGAATCTTTTCACCCAGGCCTTGGAAAGCGACATTTCCGACATCCAGGGAGGCAGCACGCCCGAAGGCATTCATCTGGGTGCCATGGCCGGGTGCATCGACATGATCCAGAGGGGATACACGGGCCTTGAAGCCCGGGGCGACGTGCTGTGGTTCAATCCCTGCCTTCCCGAAGAACTTGGAAGGCTTCGAATGCAGATTCACTACCGCGGGCACAACCTGAGCATCGAGATCTTTCCCGATAAACTCAAAGTCACGGCTTGCAGGGCAAGAGAAAAGCCGATCAGGATCGGCTATAAAGGGCAAATCCACGAACTGGAGGAGGGGAAGACTCTGGAGATCGAGTTGAGTCAGTAATCAGTAATCAGTGAGCATTTTCATGGTCAAACGATTCTCCTCAAAAAGACTTGACAGGGTTTGTTATTGAATTAGCATATGAATACCCGTCAAATGCCTTTCTTGCTTCCCTGTTTCTTTCTTTCAGATATCCGTGGAACCTGATGGCCGGCAAGTCGATGTGATCTTTGGGCTTCGATTCCCGAGGGCGGCGACAGGACGGGGATGAGAAACCACCAAGCTGTGATCGATATGGACCTTAAAAATAAAAAGAATTTCAACAACTTCACCCAGGCGCCCGAAAATCTTTATATGCGAGAAATGTCCCGTATATCGACCTTGCGGCCTGAGCAGGAAACAGACATCTTTAAGCGCATCGCCCTGAGCGAGGCCAGGTTGGCCTATTTTATGCTCTGCTATCCGCTCATGTTGAACGGCAGTGATGTCACAACCAGGCTGGTCGAGGCCGGAAGAGTTATGCCCTGTGAACTTGAAGACAAAAAATGGCTTTTCACCTGTGAGCGAATCGATGACCTCACGGAAAAACAAGAACGCACGGTCGCGCAATTGCAGAAGATCTTTCGAAATCTGGATTTGACCCATCAGCAGCTCGAAGCTTTCCTGAAAGCCCTGGAGTGTGCCGAAAACGCAAAAGATCTCCAAAATGCTCTCAAAGCCCGGGACGAGCGCAACCGGGCAAAAGCGGACATGGTGGAAGGCAATCTCAGGTTTGTGCGAAGCATCGCCGCCAAGTACACGCGCCACGGCGTTCATCTCCTGGATCTTATCCAGGAAGGCAACATCGGCCTGATGAGAGCCGTGGAAAAGTTCGACTACCGTCTCGGCTACAAGTTCAGCACTTACGCGATCTGGTGGATCAGGCAGGCCGTGAGCCGCGCAGCTCAGGGGGAGAAAAATCCCGTGCGCGTTCCCTCTCATATTATGGAAGACCTTCAAAAGCTGAAGAGGATTACCAGAGAGGCTTCCACTGAAACAGGGAAAGCGCCCACAAAAGAGGAGCTTGCGTGGAGAATGGAGATCTCCCTCCAGGATCTTGAAAACGTTCTGGAATCGGTGGGAACCCGGTTTATATCCCTGGACATGACCCTTGGCGACAGCGATACGGAAATGGGCTGCTTTATTCCGGACAAGGACTCCCTTTCCCCTGAAGACACGTTTATCCGGAGCCATATGGATTTACAGACCCGGAAGCTTCTAAGCACCCTTGACCACAGGGAGCAGACCATCCTCCGCAAGCGGTTCGGCATTGACGGTGAAGAGGAGCAAACGCTGCAGCAACTGGCTGAGGAATTCGGTGTCACCAGGGAACGGATTCGGCAGATCGAACGGGGAGCCATGGAAAAATTGCGGCGGTTCAAAAGGATTCTTGATCCCAACGGCTTTGAGGATGAATTCGGCCGCATGCAGAACTGAGGCAAACGCAAGAAGAGTTTTGCCATTGCGAGGAGCGTAGCGACGAAGCAATCTCAGAAAACAGCGAGATTGCCACGCCCTTTGGGCTCGCAATGACAGCGTTCTTACTGCGTTTGGATTAGCCGTCTTCATAGCTCTTCGGTTTGAGGCAAAGCTTCTCTAGTGTTGACGGTCTCGTAAAAAGTCGAATTTGAATGTCATTTCGAGCAAAGCGAGAAATCTTGTGAGGACAAGCCATTGAAAAGATTAGATTTATCCAGAAGTTTACCCTGAGCTTGTCGAAGGGGTCGAAATGACAGATGCGAAACTTCTGACTTTTTCTGTCATTCCCGCGAAGGCGGGAATCCAGTCTTTTTAAGCACTTCTGGACTCCCGCCTGCGCGGGAGTGACGTTCCGGGAGGCTTTTTACGAATCCGTCAGTGTTGCATCCCACAAAAAAGTTTTCATAATCCCCAAGAGTCCCCCTCCCCTATCCCCTCCTCCATCCTCCGCAGTAGCCCTGCTACGGAGGACGGGCACCAGGGGAGGGGAACTATTTGGAATACCCGGAATTTCCTCCCCCTTGATAGGGAGGCTTGCCCGCCTCAGGATCGACCTCTTGAAACACCTGTTCCCTCACGGCCGGGAAATCCCGGCTGAAGGACGGCATTTCCTGCTTACAGGTGCTGTTCGAATACGCGGTAGCGGTTGGACGCCGAAAATACAGGATTCTACCCATTTACGCGACCGGAAGTGAGCGCTATAAAAATTACATGGATTTTGAAACAAAAGTGGACCTTTACCTGAAAGAGCGTTTTGGCCCTGGCGCCGAGCTGAAAGGCATGGAGCGGAGAGGGAAAGGCACTCACGGAACGGGCTACCTTCTGACATTCACCTTGCCCGGGGAGGAGAGGCAGGTGGTTATGAAGTCCTTATCGCCTTCCGGATTCGGCCACGATCACTATTCCGACAGGGCACAGGTTCTTCTCCTTGCCCATTCCAATTACAACGAGATGGACAAACACATCAAAGCCCTGGATGTGGTGGGCGACTCCTCCGACCGATTCACCTCCTTGAAAGAGGCTCGTGAATTTTACATCTTTATGGAAAAGGCCTCAGGAACCGATTATTTCAAAGACCTGGATGTCGTCCTTGAACAGGGGCGACTCTATCCAGAGGACAGGAAAAAGGCCCGCAGGCTGGCGTGTTTTCTTGCCGGGATTCATCAAAAGAAATATACGGGCGAAGAGGCTAAGACACTCTACCGCCGACGCATCCGCGATCTCATCGGCCACGGCGAATGCATCATGGGCATCATCGATGCATACAACGGCGCCGATTTCACATCCGATGAAGAGCTTGTGGGCTACGTGAAAAAGTCGTTGCCCTGGTGGGAAAAAATCAGAAACAGGGCAAAGCGGCTCTGCGAGGTTCACGGGGACTTCCACCCCGGCAACATTTGGTTTCAAGACCATGATTTCGTCCTGCTGGACCGGGCAAGGGGAAAACGTAGGGTCGGGTGTCCCGCCATAGCCCACGGCGACGGCGGATGCCGACCGCAGGCAGGCAGAGTCGCCTGCCCTACGAAGGGCATCGCAAGCACGCCCGCCGGGTAACAGCTTGCTCCTACTCACGGCTTCAACGATTTCAACGGCTTCAACGATTTCAACGGTTTTAACGACTATGAACTTCTGTTTATGGATCACGGGACTCCCGGGTTCCGGGAAGACAACGATAGCAAGAGAAACCGAGGAGCTTCTCTCGCGGGAGGGGGTGAGCACGGTCGTGTTGGCCATGGACGAATTGCGAAAATTTCTGACCCCGGAGCCGAAATACACGGAGGAAGAAAGAGAAATCGTTTACCGCGCCCTGGTGCTCATGGCCCAGTTCCTGGTGGAGTACGGCCGTAAAAGCATCATTATCGATGCCACAGGAAACCGGAGGCATTTCAGGGATCTTGCCAGGGAGCGCATACAGGAATTCGCGGAAGTTTACGTGAAGTGCGCCATTGAAGTGTGCAAGGCCAGGGAGCGTTCCCGGGGAAACCCCCTTGTGGAGAAAAACATGTATGAAAAAGCGCAGAAAGGCAAGTTGAAGGGCGACTTGCCGGGTGTGACCGCCCCCTGCGAAGAACCCGCAAACCCGGAAATCGAGGTCGCATCGGACGCCCTCACTCCGATTGAAGCAGCGCATGAAATCATGAGCTACGTTCGATCAAGATGGCTGGATCAGCGGATTGGGACAAAGATTTGCGCAGATAAACCCTGATCGATAAAAAACTCCCGAATACCGAGGATCAAACGGTACCGCCCCACTTCTTGCACAAATCCTCGACGGCTTTCAGGAGGCCACTGTAGCTCATAGGTTTTGTGATATAGGTATCCGCCCCGGCTTCCCGGCACCGCTTGATATCTTCATCCAAGTCCGAAGTGGTCCACACGATAACAGGGATTTGTCGAAGATCCGGATCGGCCTTGATTTCCAGCAGAGCTTGCCGGCCGTCTTTCCTGGGCATATTGAGATCCAGGAGGATAATCGTGGGACGGGGGAAAAGCGCAGGATCGGCATAATGGCCCTGACGGTGAAGGTAATGCATCAGAGATTCCCCATCTTCAACAAAAAGTAGCTCCCCAGGAAATCGAGCATCCTTGAAAGCCGCTTCCAGAAGAAGCCTATCGTCCGGATCATCCTCAGCCATGAGAATTTTGAAAGGCACCCTGCACTCCCCACTCGATAAACTCATCTCAAGTTCCGTGGAATCACTCCGGGGAATGAACCTTTTCTCGGAGGGCTCACTTGCCTTTTATGGCCGATGTTCCCTGATATTTCAAGAAAAATATACTACGTAACTGTACAGGGAAATACAGCATCCTCTCCATAGCCTTTGTTCACGGGGCTTCCTATTTTCAATCATCTAAAAGCTCCTCTTCTCAATAGCGGCCTATAAAAAAATCGGAGGACACCTCCAGGCAGCCGGCTTTCACACAAGCATGACGTTCTTCACGGATGACGAAGGGGTTTATGTCCTGGATTCCCGCGATGCCCCGGCCTTCTCCGAGAGAAACGAGGACGGTTGCCTTGATCTACAGCAAATCCTCGACGCTCTCAAGGGCCATGTCAGGAAGATTCAGGATAGCCGGCTGCGGTTGCCGTCCGAAGTGCCGTACACGGAAGCGCACAACACCTGGGTTGCGAATCACCCGGGCACGCTCCTCGTGATCCCGGTCGGCGATCTGGCCCAGCACATGCTTCTAAATATCTGCTATATGCTCCAAAACGGTCTTGTCCTTACCGATGACATCAATCTGAGACCGGTTCCGGGCATAGAAAAGTTCAAGGATATGGTGGATACGAACAACACATGGCCCCTGACCTTTGTGGAGCAGTGGTCTATGGCGGAGTTAACCGCTGAGCTATCGACCGCTTGTTACGCCGGAGTGTTGATGCTCCAGGCCATGGGACTGGGGGGCTGGATGTTCAACGGCCTTGATCCCTTTGCTGTGATGGGGGCGAGCGGGAACCCGGATGTGCCGGGTCTTGGATTCAGGTATGACACAAACGAAAAATGGTCCTACCCCAACCCTACGGGGCTGGACGGTATCATGGAAGGTTTCTGTCCTCCCCATTACCGTGACATGCGCGCGGCCCTGGAAGCACTGTGTGAACGCAAATTCGGACCAGGCGGCCCGTTTCATCCTGACACGCCGGGTTCATGGAAGGAATCGGGCAAGGTGCGATCCTCCGCCCGGGTTCACAACGAAGAATTTCGGCAGATCCCACCACCTGGATCTCGAATTCTACGACACGTTCTACAAACCCGGCGCGTATTTGAGAACCCACGCGGCCCACATGGAGCGGTGGCATAATAAATCAGTGATCAGTAATCAGTAATCAGTAATCAGCGTTCAGTGTTCAGTAGAAAACCAGAGGACAGACGGCAGACGACCCCGGTTGAATAGGCTTTGCATTCAATGGGGCAGGCAGATGACAGTAGGAGCAAGCTTTTACCCGCCTGCCATAGGCAGGTAAACCCCTGGCGGGCCCGCTTGCGATGTCCTTCGCAGGGTCGGCCATGCGCAGCCGCCGTAGCGTCCCAGGCGCGCAAGAGGCCGTCGTGGCCTAAGGTCGGCACAGTGGCCGACCCTACTGACTTCTGGCTTCTGATTACTGATCACTGGTTTCTTTCGTGTTTTCGGGGTTATCTCCCCTCTTTCCATTTTAGGCGCTTTTTGTGATTACCAGTTGCTTTAAGGGCAAGGTGACCCCGAAAGTGGCCCCTTCCCCCGGCTTGCTCCTGGCTTCAATGGTTCCTCCATGCCGCTCCACGATTTTTCGGCAGATGGCCAGTCCCATGCCTACACCTTCATATTCGGCGCGTCCGTGAAGCCGTTCAAAAGGTTGAAAAATACGGTCCCCATATTTCATCTCAAAGCCGATGCCGTTCCTCCACCACGATTCGCACCGTTGCTTCGCTGCGATCCCCTTTTTCAGAATGGATTTTCACCATCAATTCCTTCCGGCCGGCCCCAAACTTAAGGCTGTTGCCGATAAGGTTCTGAAACAGTTGCTCCATCTGCACAGGATCCGCATCCACCACTGGCAGGTCGCCCACCTCCACCTGGACGCCGGTTTTTTCAAGGCGCACTTCCAGGTTGGACAATACCTCCCGGACCACGTCGTTCAAGTCCACCGGCTTAAACGGCAAACCTGTGGTTGCAATCCTCGAGTAAGAAAGCAATGCCTTGATGAGGGCCTGCATGCGCCCCGCGGCATTGACCATCCTTCTCACATAGTCTCTCCCATCTTCTTCCAGTCGAAGGGCATATTTCTTGTCGAGCAGGTTCCCGAAGGTTTGGATTTTGCGAAGGGGCTCCTGAAGATCGTGGGAAGCGACAAAAGCAAAACTCTGAAGCTCAAGATTGCTTGTTTCCAACCGCTTCATATAATTCAGGATTTTTTCCTCCATCCTTTTTCGCTCGCTGATGTCCCGCACCACGCTCACAACGGCATGCCGGTTGCCGGAATCGTCCCTGATTTCGCTGACTGAATGCTCTGAAGCAAAAACCGACCCATCTTTGCGCCTCATTTGGGATTCACCGCGATAGATGCTATTCGTATCCAGAGCTGCAAAAAGGTCCTCTCCGAAGCAAAGATACATCTCTTTGCTGACATGCAGGAACTCCGTGTTGCGACCCAGCACCTCTTCCTGGGTATACCCGAATATGCGCTTAGCCGCCCGGTTACAGGACAAAATCCTGCGGCTTGACGGATCGATGATGAAAACGGCTTGATCCAAGGCTTCGAAGGTTTTTTCCAGAAGCGCTTTTGTCTCCCTTAGCTTGCTGTTTGCTCTTTCAAGATCCTCGGTACGGTCTTTCACGCGAAGCTCAAGTTTTTCCTTTGCCTCATAAAGCTGCTGCAACAGCGTTTCTTCCTCAGTGACATTATGCAGGACCTGGACCCCTCCCACCAGTTTACCTTCCGAAAGCAGGGGGCATGCCGTTGCTGCGACAAAGGAAACTCGCTCCTCTCCATCACGCAGTACCAGCCGTTCTTTTATGATCGTATGACCGAGGAGCGCCTTGTTGACAGGCCATTCTTCAAAAGGAATCTTGACTCCATCCAGATGGCTCAAGGTTATCTTTTCCTGGATTCTGTTTGTATCCAAACCCGCAGGATCAAAACCATACGCGGCTCGGGAGGCCGGATTGGACTTGACAACCCGGCCGGATTCGTCAAGAACCACCACCGCATCCGTGAGGGTGGAAAAAACGGTTTCCATCTCCATCGCCTTTCTCTCAATGTCGAGGCGCGCTTCGATATGCTGGATGGCGAGTGACGCAAAAGCCCCAAGCTGAGCAAGCAGCAATTCATCTTCCATGGTAAAATCGCCGTTCTCTTTGTCCGAAACCATCATCGCCCCGTTCGCCCTGCCGTGCCGGTCCACCAACCTGACGCCGAGAAGCCCGCGAAGCGGCGTATGGTCTTCAGCCAGGTCCGGCCAAAGAAGGTGGGAGCGGAGTTCTTCGTCGCTCAGTCGAATGCTCTCCTTTTCTTTGATCAAATCCATATAAACGCCGCCCCGGGACACAAAAAAAACCTCGCCCCATGAGCCGGAGAGGACATCTTCGGATCTCGATGCGGCCCCGGCCCTGAATCTTCCTTCCAGGTAACCGTGACCCGAAGTGGCGAGCTTCGCCCCCGTGACCTCCCGGGCGCCATCCACAACGCACTGAAGCACCCCGTCGACGGTATTCTCGGCCATGACCTCCATGGAAACCCTCACCAGAACGCGAGGTTTCGATAGGTGTCTGCCTTGATCCCTTTCCCTTTCTCTGCCAACCGATTGAAGAAGTTCCTCATTCTCCAACTCCAGTTCCCGGACCCGACGGATCACATCTTCATGGACGGCCTTTTTCACCATGTTCAAACCTCACAAGTTCGCGGGTGTGCGGGGCAGCGTTGCACTAAGGGCAAAAGCAAAATGAAATAAGACTCGGAAAAGGAAGAACATCATTCAGCGGATCATCCCTGTCCCAAAGCAGTCAACCTGGCGGACAGGTTTGGTGTGCCAATCAAAACCGGCTATTCAGCCGAGATTTTTTTGGAATCAAGCCAAGCACAACCACCAAAGAATTTTATTTTGGCGGGCGTTGCGCTGTCAATACAGGATTTCCTGTATTTCTCTATGATTCAGAGAAATCACCGTAAAGAAAGTCCGCGACATTGCAGCACCCTGTTCCGGAAACAATTCCATCGGCCCGGACACGGATGCGATTAAGGCCCTGTCGTTGATGAACCAAACCGGGTCGAGCCGTCTCCTCGTTACCGAAGGCAATCGCCTGGCCGGCGTTGTCACCTTGAAAGACATGCTCAAATTCCTGTCTCTCCGGGTTGAACTGGACAGCTAATGCCGGGTCAAGCAGGCTCTGAAGGTCCTTGCGTTCCAAGAGGCGCACCTTCAAGAGCCGACACCCTGCGCTCCAGGCTCTCGATCCTGGCCTTGAGGATCTCCAGTTCCTTTCGGTCAGGCACATCCATGCTGTCAAGCCGCTTTCGCAGCATCTCTTTGGCGGATTTTTCAAATTCCTTCCATTGGTTTTCTCCTGCTTCCACCAGATCGTCAATGAACCCCTTGGCTTCCTTTTCGCTCATCTTGTTCTCCTTCACCAGTTTCTTTTTGAGTTCATCCAGCTTGTCCCCCGTTATGACGACTCCGCCAAGACCGGCCAACAAAACCTTTCGTAATTTTTCTTCAAGCATCATCTCTCTCCTGTCCATGGGTTAAACGACACCTCACTTTTCCGGTTCCGGTTCTCTTTCCTGGAGTGTCTGCCACGCCTCCCCCCACTCGCTACGTTCCTCCAGGAGCCGGTTTCGCTTATTTTGGAGCAGAGTACGGAATTTGTCTTGCTCGTGTTCGTGAACCATATGCCTCCTTTTATGCTTTGCGCCAAATGCAATATTGCCTTCCCAAAATATCCCAATGGCCCTCAGGCCCCAATAGGGGAAGTCCTGTATTTGTCCCCAGGCAAACCAGTATCCCTCTTTCACCGATCCTTGCTCACGGTTCGGCCTGATTCTCAAAATTCTCCACAACAGCCTGATATTTTTCGTGGATCAGCTTCTGATCAAACTCATAACCTTCCGCAAGCATCCCCTCCTTCTCCGATTCCGTAAAATAGCCCATCACGGGCATGAAAAAGTGCTTGTCCTCTTTTTCGATGTGCTTGGGATATAAGTTTACGAGCTTCTTCATAATCTCTACAACGTCGGAAACCTGAGAATGGTTTTCCACCGTAGCGTTTTCCCGGGCCTTTGCAAGGGAGCCGGTCAGTTCCCGTCCCAGCTTGTGTTCCTCCACAAGCTCGTCCATGATCTTTCTGTGGTCCTTGGAGGTGTTCTTTTTCTCGAGTTCCCGGAAAAGAATCCCCTCCTCCTTTCCATGATGACACCGATCCGCATACGTCCTGATGAAGTCAACCGCCTGGTCAATCAGGACAAGATTCAGGACGCCTCCCTTCTCGATCCTTTTGGCTTCCGAGTCCATGATCTTGATCATTCGTTCGATGAGCCGGTGCTCGATCATCATTGGTCCAATGGGCAACATAATACTCTCATCCTTTAATCGGTAATCAGTAAACACCAAGGTTGAGCGGTTCAGGGTTCAAAGGTTCAAGGCTCTGGGTTCTTAATCCTTTTAATCTGCGTAATCTGCGGATGATTTCTCATTGCCGTGCCCTCCCCGGCGCTTGGCTTCTGATTACTGGCTTTAACCGCTCTTCGCTATCGCAAGCAGGAGCTTGCTCCTACTCACGATTTCAACGATTTCAACGATTTCACCATTTCAACGGCTTCCTTATTCTTTATTCTTTGCCGATTTGTGCAACTACAGGCAGATGATCCGATGCCACACGGGAAAGCCTTGTCTTATGGCCCAGATTCTTTTTAGCGCCTCGTTTGGTTTCACCCAGATTTTGTCCAGCGCAAGAAAGGGCCGCCATGAAGGGTAGCTTCGGGTGACGGGCTGCTTCCCCAGGAGACGGTGCAGGAGCTTCAGACCCCGACCGGTGGGGAACCATTCGTTGATATCCCCCAGCAGGATGAACAGGGGCGATGTTTTCTCCTTAATGACATCCGCAAGCCGCGCAATTTGAAACCATCGTTCGGAAAAGGTGAGGCCAAGATGGGTGACAATGACCCGGACCTCCTCATCATGCACCAAGAGAACCGCTTCAATGGCACCGCGGGGCTCGCGGCATGAAAAGCACAGGTCGATCTCCCGCTTCTCGAGGACGGGCCGGCGCGTGAGCAGCACATTGCCATAGTGGCCGTTCGCCCGTTTGATGGTCGGACCCGAAATCGACTCATAGCCTGTTTCACCGGCCAAGAAATCCATTTGAGCGGATTCACTGGCGCCGTCGGAACGGTTGTCCACCTCCTGCAGACCGATCACATCGGCATTTACTTCACGTATTACCGACGCGATGCGTCCGGCATCGCGTTTCCGATCCAAGCCTATGCACTTGTGCACATTATACGTTGCAACCCTGAAATCAGACATTTAAACCAGTAATCAGCCGAAGGCCCTGAGTCGAGTCGAAGGGTGTTCAGTGTTCAGCGTTCAAGGTTCTGGGTTTACCCGCCTTAGGCGTGGTTCAAGGTTCAGGGTTGAGTAACAACGGTGCACGGCGCAGCCTACTCCGCCGAAGTACTGGCCACGAAGGCCGCGCGGCACCCTTCGACTATGCTCAGGGTCTTCGACACGGCACAGGGAAAAACCCATGCTCTTTTCTCCATGCTCTGCGCTCTTGGCTCCCCTTATGAACTCATGAACTCACGAACTGCTGAACTGCTCTTCTACTGATCACTGGCTTCTGATTACTGATCTCTGATTACTGACTTCTGATTACT
>Ga0209498_1001523_pt1 | contig 14163 bp, 13 predicted proteins | sample WalLakDeSediment_FD_184131 | JGI IMG/M metagenome (GOLD analysis project Ga0209498, IMG submission 184131) | Lake sediment microbial communities from Walker lake, Nevada to study Microbial Dark Matter (Phase II) - Walker Lake 11/02/13 Deep... | ecosystem: Environmental > Aquatic > Freshwater >...
GTTCCGTGGCAGTCCAGGAGGGAGGCGATGAGGCCGCCATAGATGTACCCCGGGATGGCGGTGTGGTAGGGTCTGGGGATGAACCGAGACACGGTGTCGTCTCCATCCCACAAGGTCTTGAGCTGGAGGCCGTGCTCGTTCAGCCTCCCGCACCCGTAGCAGTGGGCCACGTCCTCGGGATAGAAGTCCTGCACGGCCAGGCTGAGACCCTTGGGATCGGTGGTGGCCATGGAGCCTCCAGGGCTCGGCGGGCTGGTGGAACCTTAGCGCGGGCCCGCGGTGGATGATTGAGGTCCGGGGGACCCCCCTACCTGGGACTCCCGTTGACGCGGTTGAATCCCGAAGGTTATAATGTGCATATGCACATTGGGCGTCAAGGGGAGGAGCCCTGCCTGGACCGGGAGGGCCTACGGGAGATGAGCCAGGAGGCGTCGCCCTCCCCATGGAACCAGAGGAAACCCGTGCCACGACCGCGCAAAGAGCGGCAGTGCCGCCATTACCACGGAGATCGGGTCTTCAAGCCCCGGAGCATCCCCATGACGGAGCTGGAGACGGTGCACCTGCGGACCGACGAGCTGGAGTCTCTTCGGCTGTGCGACCTGGAGGGTCTCAGCCAGGCGGAGGCGGGAGAGCGCATGGGTGTTTCCCGGGGGACGGTGCAGCGCCTGGTGAAGTCCGGGAGGGAGAAGGTCATGGGGGCCCTGGTGCGCAACGCCGCCCTGGTCATCGGAGACGAGAAACCTCCGCCGCAGTGAACCGGCTGGGGAGCAAAGGGCGCCGGACGGGTGATGCCATGCCGGACACGAGAACGGCGCGGCCACGCATAGGACATGCCCACATCGGAATCGAGGACAGCCATCCATGAGACTCTGCATTCCCACCTTGAACGACGGGGGGCTGGCGGGTATGCCCTCGGACCATTTCGGGAGCGCTCCCTTCTTCACCTTCGTGGACACGGAGTCCGGGAGCGTGGAGACGCAGCGGAACGGCGGCGCCCACCACGTCCATGGAGCCTGCAAGCCCCTGGATTTCCTTGGGAAGAGGCCCGTGGACGCGATCCTCTGCCGGGGGCTCGGCCAGCGGGCTTTCGGCCGCCTGCAGGACGCCGGGATCGACGTGTTCGTGACGCTGGAGAAGGACGTGGGGAGCACCGTGGAGGCCTTCACTGAGGGGCGGCTCCGGCAGCTCACGTCCGAGGAGGCATGCCACGGGCATGGGGTGCACGGGTAAGACCGTCCCTGGGCACGACGGGGCTCACGGTCAGGTGCAACGTTGTGCACCCGGTGGGGGTAGGGGCAGGTACCCAGGAATCGGGAACGATTCTTGTAGGGTGCTAGGGGTGGATGGAGGGAGACCCGAATGGCGGACAAGCCGTTGAAGATTCTCGATCCCGCGGGTGAGGCCCAGTTCTTCGAGACCGTCCTCCGATGCGTGGCGGACGGCGTGTTCACCGTTGACACCAACTGGCGCATCACCTCCTTCAACCGGGCGGCGGAGCGCATCACCGGGGTCCCGGTGGAGAAGGCCATCGGTAAGCGCTGCTCCGAGGTCTTCCACTCGGATCTCTGCGAGCATGCCTGTCCCATCCGGGAGACCCTCACCAGCGGGCAGGAAGTCATCGATCGGCCGGCCAGGATCCTCAGCCGAAATGGTAAGCCCATCCCGGTGAGCGTGAGCAGCGCCGTGCTCCGGGCTGAGGATGGCACCCTCCTGGGGGCCGTGGAGACGTTTCGGGATCTCTCCACACTCGAGCAGCTCCGGCGGGAGATCAGGAGCCAGTGGACCTTCGAGGACATCATCGGCAAGAGCGAGGCCTTTCAGAAGCTCTTCGCCATACTCCCGGACATCGCCGAGAGCGAGAGCACGGTCCTCATCGAGGGCCCCAGCGGCTCCGGCAAGGAGCTCCTGGCCCGGGCCATCCACAACCTGAGCCCCCGCAAGAAGAAGCCCTACGTGGTGGTAAACTGCGGAACCCTTCCCCCCAACCTCTTCGAGTCGGAACTCTTTGGCTACAAGCAGGGTGCCTTCACCGATGCCAAGAAGGACAAACCGGGACGCATCACCCTGGCCGACGGGGGCACCCTCTTCCTGGACGAGATCGGAGACCTCCCATCGGAAACCCAGGTGAAGCTCCTCCGCCTCCTCCAGGAGCGGGAGTACCACCCCCTGGGCTCGGTGGACACGGTGAAGGCGGATGTCCGGGTTGTGGCTGCCACGAACCGGGACCTGGTCACCCAGGTGAGCCATGGGAAGTTCCGTGACGATCTCTATTTCCGCCTGGCGGTGGTGCGCGTCTCCATCCCTCCCCTCTCGGAGCGGCGCCAGGACATCCCCTTCCTCATCGATCACTTCATCCAGCGGTTCAATGCCCGCCGGGGGAAGCGCGTGCAGGGGGTGACCCCTGCGGTCATGGAAGTCCTCATGCGCCACCCCCTCCCGGGGAATGTCCGGGAGCTGGAGAACATCATCGAGTACTGCTTCGTGCTGTGCCATAACGGCTTGATTGACGGGAAACACCTTCCGGACGATCTCCAGCCGGGTGGCGCCGCCAGTGCCTCGGCACCGGCCAGTGGGCCTCCGGATCCCCTTGAGGAGAGCGAGGCGGAGGCCATCCGCCTGGCCCTCACCCGAAACCGGGGAAATCGTGTTCAAACCGCGGAGGACCTTCGGGTGAGCCGGACCACCCTCTGGCGCAAGATGAAGCGCCACGGGATCCAGGCCGAGGAGTTCGAGGCGGTGTAGAAACCCCCTCTGGCCATGGCCTCCACAGGTCCCAAGGGGAATTGACCCCCCTGGAGGTGTCGAACTCCCCTGGGGCATCCAGGGGAGTCGCCGCAGGGGATTTTGCCACCGCACCCACCCTGTTCTTCCCCATTTCACGTCTCATTCATGAAACGCTGAAACGTTCCGCACGTTTCAGCCTTGCAACCTCTCGTCCTTCCGAGAGAGGGGGCCATGGGTGCGTAAACCTCATATATAGAAGTGACTTACGGTTGCGACTAAGGCGAGGATGATTCCGGGTCCGCCCCTTGCACCTACCCGGGCGGCAACCTGGAGGTCTCGAGTGAAAGTCGCGATACCGAGAATGGGAGAGACGGTGGCACCATGCTTCGAGTACTGCGCCACCATGGCCATCTTCACCATCGCCAAGTCTGGGGTGGTGGAGGTGGTGGACTTTCCCCTGAAGAGCCGGGTGCCCTTTGACCGGGTGCGCCTCCTGCGGGACCAGAAGGTGGACACGGTCATTTGCGGTGGGATGCAGGCCTTCTACGAAGACCTGCTGAGGGCCGGAGGATTCCAGGTGATTTCCTGGGTCTCGGGCCTGGTGGAGGAGCTTCTGGCCCTCCACCTGAGGGGTGAGCTGGTGTCCGGCACCGAGCTCCCCTGGGATTGCGATGAACACCCCATGTCCATGGACCGGATCACGGAGCACTGAACGGTGGCTACCGCACAGAAATACAGCTACAACGTGGAGCAGAGGGGCCTGGAGGGCAGTGACAAGCCGAGGAGGTTCCTGGCGGCCTTCTCCGCCATCCTTCGCCACGGCAACTACAACGTGGCCATGGACACCTTCGCCCGCCTGAGCGCCAAGTGTGCCCGGTGCGCCGCTGCGTGCCAGATCTATCAGGCCACCGGGGCTGATGAGGACATCCCCTGTCACCGCTCGGAGCTCCTCCTGAGGGTGTACCGGAGGTATTTCACCCAATCGGGCATCCTCCGGGCCAAGCTCTTCGGTGGGTTCACCCTGACGGACGCCTACATCGACGAGATGGCCGAGCACTTCTACCGGTGCACGGCCTGCCGGCGCTGCAAGGCCACCTGCCCCGTGGGCATCGATCACGCTCTTGTCACCCATTTGGCCCGGTGGGTCCTGGCGGAGGTCGACATCATTCCCAGGGCGCTTCTGGTATCCGTGAGGGAGCAGCTGGAGGGGTCCACCGGAAACACCTCCGCCATCCCTGTCCCGGCCCTGAAGGACACCTGCGAGTTCCTGGAGGAGGAGCTCCAGGACATCTACAACGTGGACATCAAGTTCCCCTTCGACGTGGAAGGGGCGGAGTTCGTCTTCTTCCCCGCCGTCTCGGACTTCCTCATGGAGGCCGATACCCTCATGGGGAACGCCGCCGTCATGCACGTCACGGGGGGGTCCTGGACCATCGGCACAGGCAACTACGACGGGATCAACTACGGCCTCTTCTACTCCGACCGGATGATGGAGAGGATCGTCAACAACGTGATTGCGGAGACCAGGCGCCTGAAGGGCCGGAAGATCCTCATCGGGGAGTGCGGCCACGCCACCCGCTCCGCCTGGTACGTGCCCACCTTCGGGGGCCCCGGCGCACCTCCGGTGGTGAACTGCATGGAGTACGCCTACGAGCAGCTGAAGGCCGGCAAGATCCCCCTGAAGGCCGAGAAGATCCCCGAGCGGGTCACCTACCACGATCCCTGCAACATCGCCCGCTCCGGGAAGATCGTGGAGCAGCCCAGGGAGATCCTGAAGGCCATCTGCGCCGACTTCGTGGAGATGTGGCCCAACCGAACGGAGAACTACTGCTGCGGGGGCGGAGGGGGGACGGTGTCCATCGACGAGATCCGGAAGTACCGCACCGGACCCCTGGGAAAGAGAAAGGCGGAGCAGCTTCGGGAGACGGGGGCGCAGCTCATCGTCTCTCCGTGTGCCAACTGCAAGAAGCAGCTCAAGGAGCTGTGCCAGGACAACGAGTTGGACATGGAGGTGGTGGGACTCCACGACCTCCTCCTTCGGGTCATGGACTTCGGGGTGCCGGAGAGGAGCGGGGCGGCCCAGGGAGCGACGGCCCAGGGAGCGGCGGCCCAGGGAGCGGCGGCGAAGTGAGCGGCGGCGAAGTGAGTTGCGGCCCATGGAGCGGCGGCGAAGTGAGCGGCGGCGAAGTGATCATGAAGGAGAACCATGGGCACGGCGGATCGACATTGACGAACGAACACGGCGAGACGACGACATGATGGATACCTGGCTTCGATGGGCCATGGGGCCCTTCTTCTGGACGGCGCTGATCTTCATGATCTTCGGCCTCATCCGGCACCTGGCCCTCACCGTCTGGGAGGGAGCCATGGCCTACCGGAGGGCCGGGGACAAGGACATCCCCGTGCGGAAGCTCCTGGGAACCACCCTTCGTTGGCTGGTCCCGGTGGACCGCTTGGGGAATCGGTGGCTCTTCAGCCTCACCACCGTCCTGTTCCACGTGGGGGTGATCCTGGTGCCCCTCTTCCTGGCGGGCCATATCGAACTGTGGAGGAGGGGGACGGGGCTTTCCTGGCCGGCCCTTCCCAACGGTCTGGCCACCGTCCTGACCTGGGTGGTCATCGTCACGGCCCTGGCGGTGGTGGTCCAGAGGGTGGCGGCCAAAGACAGCCGGGCCCTGAGCCGGTTCCAGGACTATGCGCTTCCACTGTTCATTGCAGTGCCCTTCTTCTCGGGGTTCCTGGTGATGCATCCGGCCTGGAATCCCTTCCCCCGGGACCCCACGCTCCTGGTCCACGTCATGAGCGCCAACGTGCTGATCTTCATGGTCCCCCTGACCAAGCTCAGCCACATGGTCCTGCTACCCCTCACCCAGTTCGTCTCGGAGCTGGCCTGGCACTTCCCGCCGGATGCCGGAAGCCGGGTGGCCGTGACGCTGGGTAAGGAAGAGGAGCGGATCTGACCATGTCCTTCGCCATTCTTGTCGACATCACACGCTGCATAGGGTGCGAGGAATGCGTCCTGGCCTGCAAGGACGAGAACGATCTCGGTCCCGATCGCCTCAGGCCGGGCCAGGAGGCGGTGAGCGGCCTCTCCGCCACGCGATACTCCACCATTCTCCGCTATCCGAACGACCACTTCGTCCGTCACCAGTGTCGCCACTGCCTGGAGCCCGCTTGCGTCAGCGCCTGCCTGGTGGGGGCAATGCAGAAGACCCCCGAGGGAGCGGTGGTCTACGACTCGAGCCTATGCATGGGATGCCGATACTGCCTGGTGGCCTGTCCCTACGGAATCCCCCGGTACGAGTGGGACGAGGCGGCGCCCCTGGTGCAGAAGTGCACCCTCTGCCATCACCGTCTCGTGGAAGGCGGGGTGCCCGCCTGCGTGGAAGCCTGCCCGGAGGACGCACTCCTCTTCGGGGAGCGTGATGAGCTCCTGGCGGAGGCCCACCGTCGCATCGCACAGAATCCGGGGAAGTACGTGGATCACGTCTGGGGAGAGACAGAGGTGGGAGGCACCTCGGTTCTCTACATCGCCGACATGTCCCTGGGGTTCCTGGGGTGGTCGGACAAGCTGGGTGAGACCGCTCTTCCCCACCTCACCTGGGCGTCCCTCAAGAAGGTCCCCTGGATGGTGGTGGGAATGGGCAGCCTCATGGGGGGGATCTACTGGGTGGTGAACCGCCGCATGAAGCTGGCGGCCCGGGCGGCGGATGGGGCGCCGTTCCACGCAGACCCAGTGCCCATCGACACGGACGCGGCGCACTTCGTCACGGACGAGGCGCCCTCGGACACGGATCATCCGGCGGCCCCGGCCGAAGAACGGGGGACGGACCATGACTAGACGACTCACCACGCTGAAGACTGTTCTCTGGTTCCTGGTGGGAGTGCTGGCCTCCGTAACGGTGATCCGTTTTGCTCACGGCCTGGGGGCCGTGACGAACCTGTCCGACGCGGCCCCCTGGGGGCTCTGGATCGGGTTCGACGTCATGAGCGGCGTGGCCCTTGCGGCTGGCGGCTTCGTCCTGGCGGGCATCGTGTACATCTTCGGCCTGGAACGGTACCGGCCCTTCGTGAGGGCCGCCATCCTCACGGCCCTTCTGGGCTATGCTTTGGTGGCTGCGGGCCTTCTCTACGATCTGGGGCTCCCGTGGCGGATCTGGCATCCAATCTTCCACTGGCAATGGCACTCCGTGCTCTTCGAAGTGGCGGCCTGTGTCATGCTGTACCTTACGGTGCTGGTCCTGGAGTTCCTGCCTGTGGTGCTGGAGCACCGGTTCTTCCAGGGGGAGTTCTTCCAGAGGATGGTGAAGGTCCTCAAGCGGTTCACCATCGTCCTGGTCATCGCCGGGATCATCCTGTCCACCCTCCATCAGTCGTCCCTGGGATCCCTGTTCCTCATCACCCCGTACAGGCTGCACCCCCTCTGGTACTCCCCCATCATCTATGTGCTGTTCTTCGTCTCGGCGGTGGGGCTGGGTCTCATGACGGTGGTCCTGGAATCCCTCTTCTCCAACTACTTCCTGGGCCACAAGGTGCACAAGCGGGAGGTCTCGGGGCTGGGATTGGCGGCCTCGGTGCTTCTGTGGATCTACGTGGTTCTGAGGTTGGGAGACCTGGCGTTTCGGGGCGTGCTGGGGATGGCCCTGGACGGCACCTGGCAGGCCAACCTGTTCGTGGCCGAGATGGCGCTCAGCGCCGTGATCCCGGCGGCTCTCATGCTCTATAAGCCCGTGCGCTCCTCCATGACGGGGGTGGGGGTCGCGGCGTCCATGGTGGTGGGGGGGATGATCTGGCATCGCCTGAACGTGTCCATCGTCGCCTTCGCCCGGCCCGAGGGGGTGGGTTACTTCCCCAGCTGGGAGGAGTTCGCCGTGAGCTTCGGGCTGGTGGCCGCCGGGATCCTGGTGTTCCTGTTCTTCGTAGAGAACCTGAACGTCTTTGACGACGTGAAGGGGCACCCTCCGGAGGAGCCGCCCGGATACGACCCCGAGGCGGCCCGGAGCTTCCTCCCCGGTTCCCTGGCCCTGCCCAGGCGATACTCCGTGGCGGTCCTGGCCGGTGCGGTGTTGGCCCTTCCGTTCCTCCCCTTGAGCGGAGTCCCACCGAGGCCGGTGCCGGTGCAAGGGCCCCGGAGCGTGGAGGCCCTCATCCTGGATAGGGGAGAGGCAGAGATTCGGACTCTCATGTTCGCGGGTGCCGCACACCTGTCGCCTGCCTCCGTGGCCGGCTCCGTCGCCCCCGGCACCCTACAGACCGCCAGGGTGCTCTTACTTGACGGGAACCGTGACGGGGACGTGGTCCTGTTCCACCACGACGACCATGCGGAGCGGCTGGGAGGAGACCGTTCCTGCGAGACCTGCCACCACCTCACCAAGCCCCTGGACCAGAACACCTCCTGCGCCGAGTGCCACCGGGACATGTACGAACCCATGAGCGTGTTCCACCACGGGGTGCACGTGGAGCGTCTTGGGGGCAACCAGGGGTGCGTGGACTGCCACACCGGTGAGACGACGGTAAAGAGCTACGAGACCATCACCGAGTGCTCCGACTGCCACAGGAACGAAATCGCCCAGCGTGCTTTCGTGAAAGCCCCGCCCCCTCGATGGGGGGAGGCGGTGGGATACATGGACGCCATGCACGGACTCTGCGTGGCATGTCACGAGCGGGAGGCCCGCATGGACCCGGGCCAGCGCCCCGAAGGACTGGATCGGTGCATGACCTGCCACAACGTGGACTGGCGGGAGGACGTGCAGCGGTTGCAGCCACGGCCCCGGAGCGCGGAATGGGTAGTCGGTGGCACCGGGTCAGCGTCGAGGGCCGCCGGCCAGGGAGGAAGCATGCCATGATGGATCAGGAGCCCCCGGAGGTGATGGATGAAGTCCAAGAGTGGCTGCACCACCACCTCTTCGCCCAGGTGCCCGTGGCCATCAGCGTCATCGACCGGGAGTACAACATCGTGGACGCCAACCCTCGCTTCCAGGAGGTCTACGGCCCCTGGCGGGGGAGGCCCTGCTACGAGATCTACAAGGGCAGGAACGAGCCCTGCCACAAGTGCGCAGCCTTCCTGACCTTCAAGGACGGGATGACCAGGATCCGTGAGGAGGAGGGAATCGTAGCGGGGGGGAGCCAGATGGATTATCTGGTCCACATGGTTCCCATTCGGGGTCCCATGGGAAAGATCCGCTTCATCGTGGAGATGTCCACCGACATCACCGAAGTGAAGCGCCTGGAGAAGGAGAAGCGGGAGGCGGAGCGCATGGCTGCGGTGGGAGAGACGGTGGCGGGTATTGCCCATGGGATCAAGAACGTTCTCATGGGGCTGGAGGGCGGGATGTATGCCGTCAATTCAGGTATCGAGATGGGAGACGACGCGAGGATCGCCCGGGGGTGGGTCACCCTGGAGGAGAACGTGGAGCGGATCTCCAGGTTCGTGAAGGAGTTCCTGGACTTCGCCAAGGGGCGCAAGACCACCGTAGCTATGGTGGACCCCCAGCGCCCGGCCCTCAAGGTGGCGGACCTCTTCCGGGAAAAGGCAGGCCAGGCCGGCGTCTGGGTGGACCTCAACCTCCAGCCGGGGCTGGAACCGGCACCTCTCGACGAGGACGGTATCCACACCTCCCTGGCCAACCTGGTGTCCAACGCCATCGATGCGTGCATGGTGGCCGAGAAGCCGAGGGACTTCCTGGTGACCCTGACCCTGAAGGAGGAGGATGGCGTCCTGGTATACGAGGTCTCGGACAACGGTCGGGGGATGGATTACGAGATCAGCCGCAAGGTGTTCTCCAAGTTCTTCACGACGAAGGGGTCCGACCGGGGCACCGGCCTGGGCCTCCTGACCACGAAGCGTATCATTCACCAGCACGGGGGGAGGATCTCCTTCACGTCGAAGGAGGGGGTGGGCTCGGTGTTCCGGATCGAGCTTCCCCGGGATTCCCTCCCGCCGCCGGAGGCTGAAGACACGCTGGAAACGAAAGGACTGGCGCCGGAGCCGGAACCGGGGACGGGGAGTGCCCCGTGCCCGCCATTCAGGACCGCAGACTGACGAAAGGCAGGAGACACCCATGGTTCGACCCCAGGACAAGACCGTTCTCGTGGTGGACGACGAGCCGAATGTTCGGGAGTACCTGGCCCAGATCCTCCTGGATGCGGGCTTCAACGTCCTCACGGCGGGAGACGGAAACGAGGCCATGGAGATCATCCAGCGGGAGCCCCCGGACTTCATCTCCCTGGACCTGGTCATGCCGAAAAAGTCCGGGCACAAGCTTCTCTACGAGCTCCGCAAGGACAGGGAGCTTTCCAGGATCCCGGTCCTCATCGTGACGGCCCACGCCCAGGACGAGCTTGGGGAAGGGGACCTGAAGGACATCCTGGACAACCGGGTGATCTCGGGTCCCGGTGTGTACCTGGAGAAGCCTGTGAAGCCCCTGACCTACGTCCGGGCCGTCCAGCGGGCCCTGGGCATCGAGGAGACACCCTCAGACGCGGACCGGATCAGCCTCCAGGAGGAGCTCAAGAAGGTCTTGCCGGACGCGGAGCCCCATGCCCTGCGGAGGGCTCTGGAAGCTTTGAAGGCGAAAGGCCCTGGAAACACTTAAGGGTTTACCCATAGATCCCGCCCGGAGGCGGGGGGACGAGAGACATGACAGACGGGACAAAGAGCGGAGGATCCGCACGGAAGACCATTCTCATCGTGGACGATGAGCCTGACATCGTGAGCTATCTGGAGATGATCCTCCAGGACAACGGTTACGCCACCCTGGTGGCCCGGGACGGAAACGAGGCCCTGGAAGCGGTGCGGCGTGAGAAACCGGACCTGGTGACCCTGGACATCTCCATGCCGGAGGCTTCAGGGACCCGCTTCTACAAGGAGGTTCGGACGGATCCCGAGCTGAAGAGCATTCCCATCTTCATCGTCACAGGAGTCACGGGCCTGGGGGGGGACGAGCACGCCTACGAGAAGTTCATCAGCACGAGGCGTCTGGTGCCCCCGCCGGAGGGGTACTTTCCCAAGCCTATCGAGCGGGAGGAGTTCCTGAAGGCGGTGAAGGAGCAGTTGGGCTCCTGAGAGCGCCACCCCCGGGAATCCCTGGGGCTCAGGGGATTCCCGGGGGGTAGGGGCTGATCTGCCCCGCTCCCGGGGGGCGTCATGAGTCAGTTTTTCCCATACGTTCCTTCCCGTGATGTTCAAGTATGAAGCGGTGGGCTCCGTTTCCCCCATGGGTGGCTCAGGGCCGGGGAAACGGGGTGCCATGGCCCAGAAATTGCCTGCCTTTCCTTCGATCTGAGGTCGCAGATCCCCTGCGGGGGCCGCGAATTCTCGAAACAATCCAAGTGCGGGGCAGCTACGAGAGGGCCAATGTCCGCTTCCATGCTTCTTCTGCTTTCCTACATACTCCTGGCCATCTTCGTGCTGGCCTTCGTCATCCGGTCCGTGAAGCTGGCAAGGTTGCCGGTGCATCTCCGCTGGGAGCTTTCCCCTGTTCCCCACGAGAAGGGGAAAGGGCACTACGGCGGATCCTACCTCGAAGAGGTTGACTGGTGGACGAAGCCCAGGGAGAAGGACCACATGGCCGAGGCCGTTTACATGGCCAAGGAGATCGTCTTCCTCAAGGCCCTCTTCGAGCACAACCGGAAGCTCTGGTGGCTATCGTTCCCGTTCCACTTCGGCCTCTACCTCCTGGTGGTGGCCGGGGGACTCCTTGTGATGGGAGGCCTGCTGTCGTTGGTGGGAGTGGACATGGCGGGGTGGGGCGTCATGGGGGCGGGGCTCACCCTTCTGGCGGGAGCGGGGTATGCGTTGGGGGCTTTCGGCGCCGTGGGGCTCTTCTTCGTGCGGCTCACGGACGACAACTTGAGAAACTCCACGGCTCCCGCGACCTTCGTCAATCTCCTGGTCCTCCTGGCCATGTTCGTCACGGGTCTGTGGGCCGCTCTCACCGTGACGGGGTTCACGGGCCACGTCATGGGGTTCGCCGGCGGGCTGTTGAGGGCCAGCGTCCCGGCGGAGCTGCCCGGCATCCTGGCAGCCCACTTCGTGTTCGCATTCCTGTTCCTGGCCTATCTGCCCTTCACCCAGATGATGCACTTCGTGGCCAAGTACTTCACTTACCACAAGGTGCGCTGGGATGACGAGCCGGTGACGGCCGGGAGCAAGCTGGACCTGGAGCTGAAGAAGCTCCTCAATCAAACCGTGACCTGGGCCGCTCCCCACGTGAGAGCCGACGGGAAGAAGACCTGGGTGGACGTCGCTATGGACAGCGGGCGGCCGGAGGAGGCCAAGAAATGAGCGATAAGGTGCACGTGACGGAGCAGAAGAGCGGCAAGAAGCGGAAAGTCTGGGGCAAGGACATGGCCCGCAGGGAGCTGAAGGTCGTGGACCCCATCGGACCCGACGACCTCTTTCCCCTCCCCCCGCCCTACGACAAGGTGGAGGAGCAGCCGGGCTGGAAGGAGCTCTCCGAGGATGCGAAGGCCAACGCCACCTGCAGCCTGGACGGGATCGCCACCACCAAGCTCCCCAACCCCCAGACGCCGGAGGAGGAGCAGAAGTACGTCGACCAGTTCGTGGAGGGGCTCAAGAAGCTCCTCTCCAAGGAGAACAACTGGGAGTTCCTTCAGCCTCTGACGCTGTCCATCGAGTACTGTGTGGGGTGCCAGACCTGCGCCGACGCGTGCCACGTGTTCCTGGCCACGGACAAGAAGAAGGAGATCTACCGCCCCACCTACCGGTCCGACGTGTTCCGGAAGCTGGTGAAGAAGTACGTGAGCCCCGGCGGCAAGCTCCTGGCTCCCTTCACCGGGGCCGACATCGATTTGAACTGGGACACCATCACCCGGCTGTACGAGTTGGCCTATCGCTGTAATCTCTGTCGGCGCTGCGCCCAGACCTGCCCCATCGGGGTGGACAACGGCCTCATCGCCCACGAGATCCGCAAGCTTTTCAGCCAGGAACTGGGGTGGGCGCCCCGGGAGCTCCACGAGAAGGGCACCGTCCTGCAGCTGGAGGTGGGCTCCTCCACCGGGATGAACCCCGTGGTGGTGAAGGACAACGTGGAGTTCATCGACGAGGACATGCAGGACGTCACGGGGTTCTCTGCCGATAGCCCCTTCGACAAGGAGGGGGCGGACGTACTCCTCATCCATAACGCAGGAGAGATGCTGGCCTGGCCCGAGAACCCCGGGGCCTTCGCCATCATCCTGAACGCCGCCGGCATCGACTGGACCCTGTCCTCCGCCGAGGTGGGCTATGACGGCGTGAACTACGGCCTCTTCTACGACGATGTCCAGTTGGCCCGCATCGCCCTCACTCACAACACGATCGCCGACAAGCTGGGCGTGAAGAAGATGATCATGGGGGAGTGCGGCCACCAGCACAAAGCCCTGGTGACGGTGGCAGACCGGGTGTTGGGAGGGGCCGCCATTCCCAGGGAGAGCTTCCTGCCCTTCCTCGAAGAGATCGTGTTCAGCGGAAAGATCGAGTTCGATCCCTCCAAGAACGACTTCCCCGTCACCCTCCACGATCCGTGCAATATCGTCCGGAACCTGGGAATCGTGGAACCACAGCGGAGGATCCTGCGCTACCTCTGTCCCCAGTTCCGTGAGATGACTCCTCACGGGGCGGACAACTACTGCTGCGGCGGTGGGAGCGGCTTCGCCGTCATGTCTCCCTACAACTTCACGGACTGGCGCATCAACGTGGGAAGCCGGGTGAAGTTCAAGCAGGTCCTGGACGCCTTCGCCGACCAGCCTGGTCCCGAGGTGAAGAAGTACCTCTGCGCCCCATGCTCCAACTGTAAGGGGCAGCTCCGGGACATGCTGCAGTACTACGGGGCCCTGGATAAGAGCGGAATCACCTATGGCGGCCTGGTGGAGCTCATCGTGAACGCCATGGTGGACATCAAGGAGCCCTTCATCCACTGGGAGATGCACTGATGGTGTAACGGCCCCACCGGAGCTCGGGGGGCTGCGCGGCGCCCCCGGCCGGAGCGCCAACCAACCGCCCCGGCATCCTCCGAAGAGGGTGCCGGGGCGGCCTGCGTTCAAGGATTTTGGGGGCGGCCTGCCTTCCGGGGATGAAGCTCAGGCGGTCCGAGTCGGGGCCGCCGACTCCTCCACCAGGGAACCCCTCACCACGTCGGCGATGCGGTCGCACACCGCCGGCTTCTCCAGGATGCTGGCCACCAGGCGGTGCCTGGGTCGCTGGAGCACCCTGGCCATGAGGGACGGAGGCACCACCAGAACCACCCTCACCCGGGGGAGCCTTGGGTCGGCGGCGATGGAATCCAACAGTCCCATGCCCTGGTCCGGGAGCCCCTCCAGGTCGATGATCATGACCTCCGGCTGGAAGTCCTGGACGATGGCGGACGCTTCGTACCCGTTCCGGGCAAAGCGGAGGGCCACAGGGTCCCCCCTGCCCCATTCGATGCGGGCCAGCAGGTC
>Ga0209498_1001524_pt1 | contig 14158 bp, 12 predicted proteins | sample WalLakDeSediment_FD_184131 | JGI IMG/M metagenome (GOLD analysis project Ga0209498, IMG submission 184131) | Lake sediment microbial communities from Walker lake, Nevada to study Microbial Dark Matter (Phase II) - Walker Lake 11/02/13 Deep... | ecosystem: Environmental > Aquatic > Freshwater >...
ATCAAAACTATTGAGCTGACAGAAAAAAATAATCTTATATTTTCTTTGAGTGGAAAAGAAGTAAAACCTAAACTCAAAGAAGAATATATCACTCTTCCCTTCTCAGGAAATTCTGATGTGAGTGGACAATTAGTCTTTGCCGGGTTTGGCATTTCCGCTCCTGATCTTGAATATGATGACTATGATGGAATTGATGTGAAAGATAAAATTGTGATTGTTATGCGTAATACTCCCGAACCTAAAGTTCCCCATTCTCAATTTGATATGCACTCACCTCTGAGAAAGAAAGCCTCCGTAGCAAGAGATAAAGGTGCTGCTGCAATCATCTTCGTGAATCCTTTTGATGAAAATAGAATTACTGATGATCTGGTTGAATTCAGCTATGACAGAGGCGGAGCTGTCGGAAATTTCTCAGCAGTTAATGTAAAGCAAAGTATGGTTGAACAGCTTATTCAAGCGGAAGGATTAAACTTCAAAGAGATTCACGATAAAATAATTGAAACCAAAAAGCCATCTTCATTCGAATTAAAGAATTCCTCCGCAAAAATTTCCACTGAAGTAAACGAAGTTGAAGCAATTAGCTGGAACGTCGGCGGATTTATCGAAGGAACCGATCCTGAGTTAAAAAATGAATGGATAATCATCGGTGCTCACTTCGATCATCTTGGAATGGGCAGTGAAGGTTCACTCTACCGCGGCGATGAACCACAAATCCACAACGGTGCTGATGATAATGCTTCCGGTACGACAGGAGTAATTGAGCTTGCAGAAAAATTCGCCTCGCAAAAAGATCAGATAAAAAGAAGCATTGCCTTTTTCACTTTTTCTGGTGAAGAACTTGGATTGCTCGGCTCAAATTATTTAGTGAACAATCTCCCCTTCCCTGCTGAGGATGCTGTAACAATGATAAATATGGATATGATTGGAAGATTGAAAGACAGTTCGCTAATTGTTTATGGCACAGGCACATCTTCAAGTTGGAAAGATATTCTAAACAAGTACAATGACTACGGTTTCAATTTAACTTTTAATGATGAGGGATTCGGACCAAGCGATCATTCCTCTTTTTACGGGAAGAAAATTCCTGTTTTATTTTTCTTCACAGGAACACACGAAGATTATCACAAGCCATCTGACGATACGGAAAAAATTAATTTTGAAGGACAGGAAAAAATTCTCAGTTATATTTACGATGTAGCAGCAGAAATTGATCGAAATACTGAGCGTCCTGATTACTTATTAGTTGAAAGAAAACTTGACAGACAGGTATTTGCCAGGAAAGTTTATACCGGAACAATTCCTGATTTTGCAAGCAATGTTGACGGCTATAAAATAAGTGGAGTATCTGAAGGAAGTCCTGCACAACTTGCCGGTTTACAGGGCGGTGATATTATCATTTCGTTTGGGGGAAAGAAGATTTCCAACATATATGACTTCACTTACGCACTTGGTGATTTTGTACCTGGCGATGAAGTGGATGTAATTGTAAATCGTGGTGAAGAAGAAATCATATTTCGTATGAAATTAGCTTCGAAGTGAAGTAGGCGCAGTCCGACTTGGGCGGATTATGTCTGCGAAACGCAATCTAAAGATTCAAGGCGATTCAATGTGATTCGCCTTTTTTAGTTTAACAAACTGCTTCAACTCTTGCAACTTTAAACTTTTCTTAAGATTTTGCGTTTGAGTTAAATAGATATTACTCAAATGAGGGACCCAACTAAATATTGTGTTTTGCTCTCTTTCCTGATTTTATTCTTGTCCTCACAGACATACTCCCAAAATTATATTCCGGACAACAAAGCACAGTTCAAACATCTTACCTATGAAAACGGGCTATTGGGCAGTTACATTTATTGTTTTATGCAAGACAGTAAAGGATTTATGTGGATTTCTACAGTCGATGGTCTGCACAGATATGATGGGCGTAAGTTTAAGGTATTCAGACATTCCTCTGATGATGTAAATAGTATTGGGGCAAATAATTCATTTGCATTGTATGAGGACAAAGCAGGTAATATCTGGATTGGAACTTCAGGAGGCGGATTAAACAAGTATGATCCGAAAAGTGAAAAATTTACAAGATATTTTCACCGACTAAAAGATACAACGCGAATTATAATAGATACATTTACAGCTATCCACGAAGATAAAAAAGGTACTTTTTGGATAGGAACCTGGGGTGGTGGTTTAAATAAATTTGACCCTGAAAGTGAACAGTTCACAAATTATATATATGATCCTGATGATCCTGCAAGCCTGAGTAATAATATTGTTCAATCAATATTTGAAGATTCAAAAGGTAATCTTTGGATTGGAACAATTGAAGGTATAAATAAATTCGACCGTACAGATAATAAGTTTTACAGATTTGTTCATGATCCAAATAACATAAATAGCCTGAGTCACAATAATGTAACTGTGATTCTTGAGGACAAATCCGGAGGTTTGTGGGTCGCAACTATGGGCGGTGGATTGAATAAACTCATTTATAATAATGATTCTGTTACCTTCTTACATTATAAACATAATGCTAATAATCGATTTACCCTAAGTGATAATAATATTTCTTCAATGTTTATTGACGAAGAAAATATTATGTGGGTTGGACATTATGGGGGCGGTTTAAGCAGAACACTCTCAGCATTGAGTAATAATTCAATTCCTCTATTTATTAATTATAAGAATGATCCTTTTGACTATCAAAGCCTGAATGAGAATGTTGTTACCAGCGTTTATAAAGATAATAATGGGTTGGTTTGGGTCGGGACACGTTCTGAAGGCGTAAATATTCTTAATACTAAAAAGAAAGCTTTCGGGCATTATAAGCACGAACCGGGTAATCCATACTCACTTAGTGCAAATGGTGTCTGTGCAGTTTATGAAGATAGATCCGGGACTCTTTGGATTGGTACGCGTGGAGGCGGATTAAATAAAATGGATAGAGCTACAAATAGATTTACTCATTATAAGAACAATCCGAATGATCCATCAAGTTTAAGTAATAATACTGCCCGTGTAATTTATGAAGATAATTCTCTCAATTTATGGGTAGGAACATGGAATGGCGGACTTAACAAATTCAATAGAGAGAAGAATAAATTTTTTCATTATAAAAATGAACCGCTGAATCCAAACAGCATAAGCGATAATGTAATTCTATCTCTTACAGAAGATCATCTGGGTAATCTTTGGATCGGTACAAGTTATGGTGGCTTAAACAAACTTGATAAAGAAAATAATAGTTTTAGTACGATAAATTTTTGTGTCGCCAATCCGGAAGAACTAAATGATGATCATATTCATTGGCTTTACAAAGATAAATCTGATGTTATCTGGATAGCTGTAGGTTCTAGTGGCTTAGTTTCCTATGATTATCAGAGTGATAATTTCCAACATTACAAAAATGATCCGGATGATGTCGGCAGTATAAGTAACGAAAAAGTAACTGCAGTATTTGAGGATAAATCAGGGGTTTTATGGTTAGGAACTATGGAAGGAGGACTAAATAAGTTCAATAAGGAGAAAGGAAAATTCAACCATTATAGTACTAAAGATGGTTTACCAACTGATTACATACAGGGGATACTGGAGGATGATTCAGGGAATCTCTGGATTAGCACTAACAATGGATTGTCAAAATTTAATCCTCAGACGGAAACATTCAGAAATTATGATATAGAAGACGGACTTCAAAGTAATCAATTCGATCAGTCTTGCTGTTGGAAAAGTAGCACAGGAGAATTGATTTTTGGAGGCATCAACGGATTCAATATTTTTTATCCTGACAGTATAAAGGACAACACCCATATCCCGCCGGTTTTTATAACTGATTTTCACCTTTTCAATAAACCGGTTCCTGTCGGTTATGATTCTTTGAATAAAAGAACCATTCTGAGCAGATCTATAATTGAGTGTGAAGAGATCGAATTGAAGTTTGACGATAATGTTTTTTCATTTGAGTTTGCTGCCCTCGATTTTCACGCACCAAATAAAAATAAGTATGCATATATAATGGAAGGATTTGACAGGGAATGGACCTATACTGATGTAAACAGAGCTACGGCAACATATACCAACCTTGACCCGGGAGAATACACTTTCAAAGTTAAGGGTTCAAACAACGATGGCTACTGGAATGAAACAGGAGCATCAATAAAAATACTAATCACACCGCCGTGGTGGAAAACAAGCTGGGCTTACTTGTTTTATTTTTTATTGATTGGAAGTATAATTTACTTAACGTGGAAAGCACAATTAAAACGGATAAGGATTAAGAATGAATATGAAATGAGCAGATTTGAAACAAAGAAACTGCAGGAAGTAGATGAAATAAAATCAAGGTTTTTCACGAACATCTCTCACGAATTCAGAACTCCCCTCACGCTGATTCTCGGTCCTGTAAAGCAGATGATTGAAAAGCTGAATGAGGGAAAGATGAAAGATGATCTTAGTCTGGTTCACAGGAATGCAAACAAACTGCTTGAGCTAGTAAACCAGCTGCTGGATATATCAAAGCTTGAATCAGGTAATATGAAACTTCAGGCTTCTCCTCGTAATATAATTCCTTTACTTAAAGCACTTGTTTTGTCATTCACATCGTATGCTGAAAGAAAGAGAATTACACTTAAGTTTTATTCTGATAAAGATGAGATAGTAGTCTATTTTGATAAGGATAAAATTGAGAAGATAATTACAAACATTCTTTCCAATGCATTCAAGTTCACACCGGATGGGGGGAGAATAGAAGTTGCGGTCAGTTGTCATCCTGAATTTATTTCAGGATCTCTTTCATCTTCAGCTTATTCACTTAATCGAAAGATTCCAGATCTTGTTCAGATTCCGAGACAAGATTGGGATTACCAATCTAAATTTGTCAAAATTTTTATCTGTGATACAGGGGCTGGCATACCAAAAGACAAGCTCGATAAAATATTCGACCGTTTTTACCAGGTGGACAGTAGTCACACCCGGGAACAGGAAGGGACGGGCATTGGATTATCACTTACAAAAGAATTAGTAGAACTTCATAAAGGAATTATATTAGTAGAAAGTGAAGAGGGAAAAGGAACAACGGTTACAGTCAGCATTCCCCTTGGCAAAGAGCATTTGAAACCGGAAGAGATTTATGAAGCAGATGAAGAGAAAGCCGCCGAAGGCGAGCCTCGTCAAAGACGGGAGTATGAGAAAGAGAAAGATGAAAAAATATTTGATTATGAAGGGGATGAGACGAAGGCAAAGGAGGTGGAAGCTGAGACCAAATTTTTTGAAAAAGAATCACTGCCGCTGTTATTGATCGTTGAGGATAACTCAGATGTAAGATATTACATAAAGGATAATCTTAAGAAAGAATATAGAATACTCGAAGCAGTGGATGGAGAAGACGGGTGGAATAAATCAGTTGAACAAATACCCGATTTGATAATCAGCGACATTATGATGCCGGTGATGGATGGCTTCCAGCTATGTGAAAAACTGAAGACCGACGAGCGGACGAGTCATATTCCTGTAATACTACTGACGGCGAAGGCAGCAAAAGAGGATAAGATAGAAGGATACGAGACCGGTGCAGATGAATATTTAATGAAGCCATTTGAACCTGATGAGTTAAGAGCAAGAATAAAAAATCTTATCGGGCAAAGAAAGAGGCTGCACAAATATTTTCAGAGTAAGGGAATATTTGATTTAAGCCAGCAAAAAATAACTTCAGTTGATAAGAAATTTTTGCAAAAAGTATTTGATGTAATAATGAGCAGAATTTCTGATTCATCTTTTAACGTGGAATTTCTTGCTGATGAACTCCTCGTTAGCAGATCTGTATTACACAGAAAAATCTTATCCTTAACAGGAGAAACACCCGGAGAGTTGATCAGACGGATCAGATTAAACAAAGCAGCCGAATTAATTAAACAGGGATTTGGCAATCTCTCAGAGATCGCACTCGAAGTAGGATTTAATAATCCAGCTTACTTTTCAGAAGCCTTTAAAAAACAATTCGGCATTGCCCCATCGCAATATCAGCGAAATAATAAAACATCGTAGATATTTTATAATTGTAGAACAATTCGCAATCACTCCCAATCGATCATCGTAGATGATCAATAAAAATAATCGTTTTATCCGGATATATTTTATAAATCCTCTACGAGGATTTAGATTGTGCGGGGATGAACGTGTTTTACAAATATATAACCTCTACGAGGTTATGAAGTATCCAAAGTGCTTATCAAAAACATCGTAGATGTTTTATAATTGTAGAACAATTCGTAATCATCGCGATCAGATCATCGTAGATGATCAATATTGTATTTTCTAACTGAAATTTAGTTTAATAATTTTATACAAAGGGATTATCCCCAAAAAGCAAATCATCGTTCAGCACTAATAAAATTTTATTGGTTGTGCAATCATATTGCAAAAACATCGTAGATGTTTAATATTTGTAGAAAATAAATCCCATTAATTTAAGATCCTCGTAGAGGATCAATAAAAGGAGGTTAATTTGAAACCTGGTGCATTTACGCAATTATACGTTCATTTAATCTTTGCAGTGAAATACCGCGAGAGATTGTTAGCCAAAGAAATGCGCGATGAATTATTCAAATACATCAGCGGCATTATATCCAATCGTAAACACAAAGTGATAATAATAAATGGAATGGCTGATCATATTCATATTCTGATCGGATTAAATCCCAATGATAAATTATCGGACCTGGTTGCTTGTATTAAAAAAGAATCCTCATCTTTTATAAATAATAAAAAATGGTTTCGTGGAAAATTCCATTGGCAGGATGGTTATGGGGCTTTTTCCTATAGTCGATCACAGCTAGATGTAATTTATAAATACATATCCAATCAGGAAGCGCACCATAAGAAGAGAACTTTCCATGAAGAATATGTCGGATTATTAAAGAAATTCGAAATCAAATTCGATGAGAAGTATTTATTCAATTTTTTCGAATGATTGTTGTCCTCAGCATTTATGAATCCTCTACGAGGATTAAGAATTTCGGGTGTTGTTGGTTCTTACAATAATATGACCTCTACGAGGTCAATTCGCAGATTTTATATATAACCAAATTATAAAAACATCGCAGATGTTTTATAATTGTAACAGATTGCATTGTGAATAAACAAGAAATAAGCTAATAAGGTCGCTGCTAAACACAAGCTCCCTTTTTACTAAGGTTAAATCAAACCAATTATGGTTTCTAATATTGGCTAATGATTAAGATACTCTAAACAACCTGAACCTTTTTTATGTGTTAAACCTTAGTAATGATTTAGAGCAATTAATACATTAACCTTATTAGCTTATTAGATGATGACGATAGTTCCCCCGAACGTCTGATCAAAAGATCAGAGATGTAATTTCTACCTGAAAATTACCAATTGTTAACAATTACGAAATAATTCTTACGCCTATTGATAGAAAAGTGTAAGTAATTGATAGAATTCTGGTAGAAATCCCTCAAAGAAAAAGTTACCATATAACCAGAAAAAATAATTTTTAATAATAATCCTATTAGCAATTGGGATTCGATTCTAATAAATGAGTAAAGCAAAAAATTATGACTGAATTTATTCCATCTGAGTTTTTCTTGAGCCAGAATTACCCGAATCCACTTAAGGAAAGAACGAAAATAAAATTTTGTGTGCCGTTCAAGACATCGGTACAAATAACGGTTTATAATTCTGATGGTGATTTGATAGAAAAATTAGTGGATGAAGTTAAAAATCCCGGCACTTATGAAGTCGAATTTAAGGTAGCACCAAACTCCAGTCCTGTGAAAGTAAAAACGATTTATTACTACTGCCTCGAGGCAGGCGATTACAGATGTGAAAAGAAAATGGAATTGATCAAACAAAATGTAGGGATCGGTCTCCTGACCGATCCGGTATAATGAGAGTGAAATAAAAAAGCGGAACGGACAGCCTGCCTGCCGATATAGGCAGGGAGTCCGTTCCCTACAAAAGAAAATAAATTAATCACAAAACATTACAGTGTAACAAATAGATGGGATATTGCTCTCGTAGTTGTCTATCAGGTCACTGTAAAAGAGGCTAGTATTGTTGATATGATGATCGTATCAGAAACTTAAAAAAATAATTTCCAAATAAACTATCAGGAGGATGCTATGAAATACTTTTTTTCTTTAATAGTGGTGATAGGGATTATGGGTCTGTTTGGTTGTAGTGAGAACAATTTAACTGATCCGGTTGATGTGAACTCTTTCTCTAAATTCAGAGGAGAAATAGTGCACGATAAAATCCCAATCTGCTCTGAGGTTTTTGACCCGATGAGTGGCGTTTGCAGGGTGAACGGCTGTGTGGAATACACCCACCAGATAGTAACACCGGGTTTAAAGGTAACAGGATTGCAAACAGTATTACTTAATCTTCAAATAAATTCTGAGATGTGCTCAATGTGTATGATGATGCATCCTGAGTGGCTGATAAGGGGATATAGTGAAGACTTAGTAAATGTTAGTGAAGAAGGTATTGCACTCGTTACAAAACTTTACGAAATAACAAATCGTTTTGATGTAGTGCTTAAAGTAACATACCTGGTTACAACAGAAGGTGCCGGTGTGGCTGATATTCAAATTGTTCCGATGCAGCCTTAAAAATATAATTCAGTGTTTAGTTCATCAAAAAAATTGAGCCGATGGCGGATCCAGTCCTGTGAAAGTAAAAACGATTTATTACTACTGCCTCGAGGCAGGCGATTACAGATGTGAAAAAAAAATGGAATTGATCAAACAAAATGTAGGGATCGGTCTCCTGACCGATCCGGAATAATGATAGCGGAACGGACAGCCTGCCTGCCGATATAGGCAGGGAGTCCGTTCCCTACAAAAGAAAATAAATAAAAACACATTCAGAGTGCTGAGTCATTCTGCAATTAAAGCGACTGAACACCCTGATAATTCATTCATAAATTACAAGGAGGTTCGAGATGAGAACTTTATTTTTCAAATTGTTATTGCTCGTGAACGCATTGGTCCTTTGTAGTGTTGTTACCTTTTCTCAGTATGATCTTACAAAGTATCCGCAAAATCCTATAATGTCAGGCAGCGGAGATGGAACCTGGGATAAACATGTGTATGCCACTGGAGCTATTCTGTTTAATGATGATTCTAGTCGCTTTGAAATGTTTTACTGTGGTTCACCTGGTTCTCCCTGGCGCCCCTTTAGAATTGGTTTTGCTACTTCTGTTGATGGAATTAACTGGATAAAGTATGCAGGTAATCCTGTGCTGGTTCCTGATCCGGGCACCTGGGATGCAGGCTCTGTAGAAATGCCTTCAGTTATTAGAGAAAACGGGCTGTATAAAATGTGGTATTCTGGTAGTCCCACTCCTAATTCTACCGAGGACAAAATAGGATATGCAACTTCACCTGATGGAATAAATTGGACTAAAGATCCACATAACCCGGTCTTTGTCCCTGGAAGTGCTGCATGGGAAGCTGGAGGTGTTTATTGCCCCGCAGTTTTAGCTGTCGATACAGGAGGATATGTTATGTGGTACCAGGGATGGGACACTGGTGTTGCTAATGATCAAATCGGAATAGCAACATCACCTGATGGAATAAATTGGCAAAGAGATACAATACATAATCCTGTTCTAAAGCAAGGTGTATCACCTGAATGGGATAGGGCTGGAGTAGTCTGGCCAACGGTTGTAAAAACCAACGATGTTTATTATATGTATTACTCAGGTTATTTTACTCCAGGAGGAAATGACACCAAATTCGGGCTTGCAACCTCAACAGATGAAGGTGTCACCTGGACAAAATATTCTGGTAATCCATTATTACTTCCAGGCTCCTCCGGAACTTGGGAATCTTCGATGATATGTAATGGAGGAGCTTTACTTGTCGGGGACTCTCTGTTTTATTTATGGTACTCTGGTTACAATGGTTCTTTGTGGAAAATTGGCTTGGCAACATCGCCTTTCATTCCTATTCCTGTGGAATTAAGTTCATTTACTGCAACCTCAAACGGAAAAGAAGTATTACTCAGCTGGTCAACAGCAACTGAGCTTAATAATCTTGGATTTGAAGTCCAGCGAAGTGTGGATCAAGAAGAGTTCTTCACTGTCGGATTTGTAAACGGACATGGGACAACCACCGAGAAGCATAATTATACATTTACTGACAGAAGCCTCAACAATGGAAAAAACTACTATCGGCTAAAACAGGTTGACTACGACGGCAGGTATGAATACTCAGCAGTAATTGAAGTAGAGGTTTCAGCTCCGCTAGAATTCTGGCTTGAACAAAACTATCCCAATCCCTTTAACCCAACAACAACTATTGGATACGGAATAAAGGGAAAGAATAACGTAAAAATCACAATTCTCAATGCAATCGGAGAAGAAGTGGCAGTAATATTGAATGAAGTGAAGGAACCAGGATTTCATCAGGTTGAATTCAATGCAGCTAGCTTACCAAGCGGTGTTTATCTCTATCGGTTAAATGCAGGTTCGTTTGTTGAAACGAAGAAGATGATATTGCTAAGGTAAATACTCTGCAACACAGATTAGCAATCTTTGCTAAAATAATTCTATTCAAGGCGAATCAATGTGATTCGCCTTTTTTGTTTTGTAGAGCGAATCTCTGATTCGCAAAATATTTAAATATTGTATCATCTCCTCACCTGCGGGGACGCAGGTGAGAGCAAAATGCATTTTAATATCACAGCTCTTGAGAGCAGTGCTACGAAGGGCTGCGATACGCCGTAGCGCAGGACTCCAGTCCTGCGTAATCTTCCACAGCTCTGGAGAGCTGTGCTACGAAAGAATTGCTTGGTTCGGCAGAGCAGTACTCCAGTCCTGTTTGCGTATAACTGCTCGGCACAGCGTCCCCGCTGTGCGGAAGAAGCAAACTAACCCAATTTCTTGGAGAAATTGGGTTAGTAGATAGAGGAAAAATTAGTTTTATAAATGCGGATTATTTGATTCGCCTTTTTTGTTTTAAAGGATTAATTTGCCAATTGAATTTATAAACTCTTAGCAGGAATTTGAGAAAGAAGAAAAAGAAATACGCAAATGTTATTATGCTGCTGCTGCTGCTCTTTGTTTTGTTTTATGTTGTGCTGCAGGATAAAACAATCAAAGTTACTTCTAACGACCTCGTTAAAAGTTATACTACAGATATTAAGCAGGCAGATATAAAATTTCTCAACAAGGAAATAGAACTCACAGGAAAAGTAAAATTATTTCTTCAGATTGAAGGTGAAAAAAGTTTGCTCGAACTGGAAACAGAAACAAACGAACTTCAACTTTATTGTATACTTATGAACAAAGAAGTCGAAGAAAAATCAGCGGAACTAACAAGCGGAACGTCTGTTACTGTAATTGGCAAATGTCTGGGTTTTGATCCGCCTTTGATTAATAGATTTTCCAACAGCATTTATATTGAAGCTGAGCAATTAAGATGAAGTGGTATCAGAAAGAAATATCGTTAAAGCCGCGAGGAAGAGGTTTTCATCTTGTAACAGATGAAGTTGTTAATCAGTTGCCTGAGCTAAAAGAAATCAAAGCAGGTTTGATGCACATACTCATCAAGCATACTTCAGCATCAATAACTTTAAATGAAAATTATGACCCCGATGTACGCTCCGATATGGAAAAATATTTTAGTCGTACAGTTAAAGAAAATGAACCCTGGTATGAACACAATTCAGAAGGCTCTGATGATATGCCTGCACACATCAAGTCAACTTTAATCGGCAGCTCATTGACTATTCCGATAACAAACGGAAAGTTGAACCTTGGAACCTGGCAGGGCATTTATCTCTGTGAGCATCGTAACCAGGCTGGAAGCAGAAGTGTTGTTGTTACTGTTTTTGGAGATGAAAAATGAACGCTGAAGTAGTCAAAAGGTATAAGGGTATAGAGGTATATGGTAGGATGGTTTGTTGCAAGAACCAAACTGAAATAACAAATCCCAAGTCACAAATAACAAATAATATTCAATGAACAATAATCAAATTTCAAAATTTTTGAATTTCGAAATTGATATTTATTTGAATTTTGTTTTTTGTCTTTTGGAATTTCTTTCACATTTTGCTCATAATTTTATGACAGAGAAACTAAAAATAGATACCCATAAAAGCTATGCCGCACGATAAGAAAAAAATCCTCTTCGTCTGTATGGGAAACATTTGCAGATCTCCAGCGGCTGAAGGAATCGCAAAAAAGTTTTTAGAGAATAGAGGATTGGATGGAACTATTGAAATCGATTCTGCCGGAACTCTTGATTACCACACTGGAGAATCACCTGATGAAAGAATGATCAGGCACGCTTCGAAAAGAGGATATCAATTGGACAGCCGTGCAAGACAATTCAATTCCAAAAAAGATTTTGAATATTTCGATTATATCGTAACAATGGACGATGATAATTATTATGAGATAACTTCACTTGACAGGAAAAATAAATTCAAAGATAAAATTTTCAAGATGGTTAGCTTTGGGTCTAAGCTAAAAGTCGATGAAGTTCCTGATCCTTATTACACCGGTAGTGATGGATTTGAATATGTTCTGGATATACTTGAAGATTCAATCGAAGGACTATTAAAAAAAGTTGAAGATGATATCAGAAGAGAAGATAAAAGCAAGAATTGAGGAAAAGCTCGACAGCAAAATTAAAAGCATCTCTTCCCTTTCCGGTGGATGTATTAGTGATGCGTTTAAAGTTACCACGGAGAATGGTTCAAATTTCTTTTTGAAGTATAATTCATCTGCCTCGAACGATATGTTTATTAAAGAAGCAAATGGATTGAAGGAACTGGCTAAAGCGAATGCGATAAGAATTGCCGAAGTATTGAGCTTTGATGCAGATTACATTTTACTCGAATACATCCCGACTGGCAGTAAAAAGAAAATTTTCTTCGAGGACTTTGGAAGAAGTTTTGCAGAAATGCACAGGTACATCTCAGACGAATTCGGGTTTTATGAGGACAATTATATAGGATCAAATCCTCAGAAAAATATACCAGATGAAAATGAAAAAAACGATTGGGTAAAATTTTATTTCAACAAAAGAATTTTATTCCAGCTTCAGCTTGCTGAAAAGCTAGGAAATTCCACAGATGCTTTAAGGAAGGGAATATCAAAGCTTGAGGATAAAATCGAAGACATAATCGGAGGCAGTAAAGAAAAACCTTCACTGCTGCACGGCGACTTGTGGGGAGGCAACTACATGGTTGACGAAAATGGAAATGCTGTCTTAATTGATCCCGCTGTTTATTACGGACATCGTGAAGCTGATCTTGGAATGACTAAACTTTTCGGCGGCTTCAGCTATGAGTTTTATCGTGCATACAATGAAACATTTCCGCTTGAGGATGGATATGAGTACAGGGAGAATATTTACAAGTTATATCATGTGCTCAACCATTTGAACCTTTTTGGCGGTGGTTACTATTCACAGGCGATAAGCCTAATAAAATATTACGTCTAAATAGCCCACAGATTTATCTGTGGGGGTGAAAAAAAATCAAAGAATTTAAATAACGGTTTTAACCGTTTTCACCAATTTTTAATCCGTGATTTTTAAGGAATGCTTCATATTCCTCAGCAAAACTGACGTTTTTATGATGTTCTTTTTGATTCTTAATGTATTGCTCCACAACGTTCAATTTTGATTCACTCACAGAAAAAGCACCATATCCTATCTGCCAGGCAAATTTATTTTCAGTGAGGTCGTTTTGATTTATCCAATGAGATGAACTTCCCTTTATCCTGTGCATAACATCTTTTAAGGCAAAATTAGGATTTAATAAAAATAAAATATGAATATGGTTACTCGTCCCATTAATTATTCTTACAACACAACTGAGTTCGCTTGCAAGTAAATCAATAAAATATCTAAATAATTTGTCTTCAATATTTTTTGTAATTAGTGGTGAACTGTTCTTAGTTCGAAATATTGTATGAATCCATACCTTAGTAAGAGAGTGTGACATTGGCAACTCCAATTTTAAACTGTTGAAACAGTTTCAATATAAAATATATTTCATTAATTCCCCATAGCTGAAGCTATGGGCTATTATTTTTATAATAATAAACGAAGCGATTGGAATTATAAAGTTTTATATTTAACCCGTTCAATAAAATGAATTTGAAATGAATAAAATATCCGTAACT